>Ga0315279_10000522_pt1 | contig 75738 bp, 76 predicted proteins | sample YL17G06_20_MG_FD_203694 | JGI IMG/M metagenome (GOLD analysis project Ga0315279, IMG submission 203694) | Sediment microbial communities from Yellowstone Lake, YNP, Wyoming, USA - YL17G06_20 | ecosystem: Environmental > Aquatic > Freshwater > Lake > Sediment | place: USA: Wyoming | collected...
AACGAAAAACCCGGGCGGCTGTCCCCATGTCGTCCACTTGATATATAATGTTTTCATCAGCGTCGCTTCGCTCCGCACTCTGGACGGCATGACCGGACAGAGTGGACGATTTCACCGGACTACGCACATGAAAGTGTTTACAGTGGAAAGGGGGCAAATTGTATATCCCGGAGATTTACTTGGCATTGCAGGTACAACGATACCCCTGCATGTTCATGTAGACTACACTGATGTAATCCCTTATGCGCTTGGTTTGTTGCCAAATAAACCAGCAGATGGTTTGTTGGAGGGAATAAACATATTTGATCCCAACCACCAGGTCACACTTGATGAGTTGAAAACCGCATATCAGCAAATGGATCCTCACACCTATAGCATAATCAGCCCTTTCGGCTATCCCGATAATTCTCCTAAAGTTGACTTTTTCCGGTATTTGCCTGACTGGACATTTCCAGAAATAACTGGATTCCAACCCGGAGAGGGATGTGTTGACACACATGAAGACAAATATTGTGTATTCTTTTATAGGGGAATAGGAGCAACCCCTGATTTACTGCTGGTTCCTTCAGGAGGTCTATTCGCAGCAGGTAATGAGCTAGTGCCACCAGAGATTGATGCGATCAAATGAAAGAAGAAAACATTTACGCTGAAGTTTAGGTTTCTTCTGCAATAATGCGATAGCAATCGCACGAGCAGATTCCTAATTTTTCATTTTGATCCCTGGCTTCACGATGGAAACCCTTGATAACCCCCCCGAAAAAGAAAGAGGGTAATTAACTGGGGGGTGTAGACTTCGCTGAGTTTAAAACTGCGGGTCTCCTGATTATTGCAGTGGCACCTTTGGATGGTGTTTTGTTTTGGTTGGGAGATCGCGATCCAGCGGTTTGCGAATTTATGCCTGATCTCGCCGGGAAACGGTATAATTGTTCATGGAGGCAGATATGTATAAACGCTTTACCGCGATTATTGAAAAAGATCCAGAAACCAATTATTACGTTGGATATATCCCCGGTTTCCCAGGGGCGCATTCCCAGGCCGAAAGCCTGGATGAACTGCATGAAAACCTGCGCGAAGTGATCGAGATGCTTCTCGAAGATGGCGAGCCAAAGTTCGAAACTGAATTTGTCGGCACCCAGGAAGTGGTGCTGGCCTGATTATGGGGAAGCCGCCTGTATTGAAACCGCGTGAGGTTACAGCCATTTTGGAGAATCTTGGCTTTGCTTTAATACGCCAACGCGGTTCACACATTCAGTACCGACACCCCGAAGGTCGCTGTACCACAGTACCGTTTCATCGAGGCCGCGATATTTCACCGATTTTGCTGCGCCAGATCGCGAAGGATATTAGCCTCACGATGGATGAATTCATAAAACGTCGTTAGAAGGTTTTTCCAAAGCGTTTTGCCAAAGTCCCCGGCGTCAACAAAACCGGGGACTTGCTTTTTTTCCTGCTCGCTGTGGGACTCCGCCCGCTCGGTTGAACGCTCGCGGCGAAGCCCCGCCGAGTTTTTTTGACCGAAGGTCTCCGCATTGTTGAATTGAGACCTTCGGTAAACATGGCGTCGTGGTCGGGCCCCCTTCTGGGGTGCTTCGCGAAGACCATGACACAGAGGATGGGGTGATCCGCGAAAACCACGACACAGTGTAGTAGTCAGTAAATCACACCACAGGTGGCGGCTAATACCCCTCCGGTGGTGCTGCGCGAAAAGCCGCTCTACGGCTATGATTTTTGTGCTACACTTACTTTCAAAGTCATCAACTCGCTCAGTAATTAGTGTGGTAGGGTTCTTTCAGGAGGAATACCATGAAGAGAATAAGCCATTTTCTATTAACGGCCATGATCATCAGCGCGCTCACCGCCTGCGGATCTGCTCCGACCGCGCCTACAGTCACGGTCACAGCCACTGACAGACCCACAGCGACTTATGCGCCGAGCCCGACGGAAACGAATACACCGATCCCGCCTTTAGAAGGTCAGCTATTCTTTGACATGAATGGTTCTGGGCTATTTGATGAGGCGACATTCGATTATGACCAAGCTCGATTGAATAACCCATTGAATCAACTGGAGCGAGATTATCTCTCAGCGAATCCTGACACATTTTATCAGCCAGAGTTGATTGAAGGGTTGCAGAAAGCAATAGATGACTATATCAGCGAAAATCCTGATACCTTAAAAGACCAATCACATCCTATCCTGCAACAGGCTATAGATGATTATGTTAAAGCACATCCAGATATTCAGGATGGAGATCTTATCACAATGGATGAGCCGGCGCTTCCTGGCTATACTGTGTGCGTTCAAGATAATTGTGTGCAAACCGACTCGGAGGGCAATTTCTATCTTCCTAATCCAAGCGGAGCCTCAGGAGCAAGCATAAAGATAACTGACCCATATGCAGACTTTCCTGCCTGGGCAATGAGATATATAAATGACTGGAAGGGGCCAGTTGTTGTGCCTGCCTATACTAAAGATGTGGATGCGACAACAATGGCAAGACTCACCACTATCCCTGAGTGTGATGAAGATCTGGTTGCGCTGGTATGCAAGTTTAATGATGCAACATTGCAGGTAAGAGATCAGCACCTGAATGACACAAGTATAATCCCGATTGCGAATGGCACTTCTATCAAATTAGGCGCAGACAACAATGTTGGCTTGATGCAGGGGTTCTTGACGCTGCCTTTTATGAGTGAGCAGGTGCAGGATCCGTTTATCTTGGGTGGTTTTGATATCCGCGGTAACCGTTGTTTTAAATCCGACACTACATTCGATAGTACACGGGATGGGGTAAGCGAAGATTATAGAGGTATGTACTATAATAATCATGGTGATCATAATACCATTGTACCTGGTGTAGAAGATTCTCACGTTGGAATTGATTATTATATTCAAGAGGGAATTTTTATTGTTTCAGCATCCCCCACAGCAAACGTTATTTTTCAGACAGCACCTCCAGACCCCGAGTTAAGAATGAATACCTCATTTTCAGAACTTTTTTCTAACAAAGAATATATGGACACATACGGTCATTTGGATCTTTATCTCGTGAAGATAAATCAACAGATATATCGTGGACAAATAATTGGCATAGGTGGTGTTTCTGGAATAGGAACTAGAGTACCTGAATTACATTTTGATATTAGTGAACCTGAGTCAGATGCTTGGTGTTACCGGGATCAATATAGATATATAATAAATCTTGATCAGCTTCCTGAAAATTTCTGGGGTAACCCTGTAAGCTTATGGACTAGTGATAATAATCCACAGTTTACTATCTTAGACCAAGAGAACAAGTAAACCTTTTTTGTCTATTCTATTCTGGGCAAGGGTCTTCGCGAAGCACCCCCGAATGGGGCTGATCCCGCCGAGTGGAGCAAAACAATAATATCTCTCGCGGATAATTTGAAACATTGGGAGTGCGTGACGAAACCACAAGACTTTCCCAAGTATGCGTTTATTGCGTTGTGGAGTTAGAGCAGAAAAAGTTGCGCGTCTGCTAACACACGCTCCCAACCACGCCACGCACAGTAAGCCGCCCAAGCGTAGGCATTGTCGAAGATAGCGATTTGTTCTATACTGTGGTCAATATCTGGTAAGGAGAGAAGTGAAATGCAAACCTATTGGAAGGAAACCATTATCTCACCCAATCGTGTACTTACCGTTCGTGGTGTACCTTTCCGCGCTGGGGAAAAAGTGCAGGTTATCATTATCAGCCCTCCCCGCAAATGGGAAAAGAAGGAACGCTATCCTCTACGCGGCAAACCGATTCGCTACATTGCGCCGTTTGATAGCGTCGCTGAAAACGAGTGGCAGGTGTTGCGATGATTGTCCTCGACACTCACATCTGGGTTTGGTGGGTACATGAGGATGAACGCCTTACGCAAGCCCAACGCGAGGCAATCACGGCAAACGAGACAGATACAGTCGGGATCAGCGCGATTTCATGTTGGGAGATTGCCAAACTCGTCGAATATGGTCGTTTGGAATTGCCATCCCCGTTAGAGGAATGGTTTGAGCAGGCGTTGAATTATCCTGGGGTGCAACTGCTTGCCCTAACGCCAGAGATTGCTATTGAGTCCACACGACTGCCTGGTGAATTCCATCGTGACCCTGCTGACCAAATCGTTGTTGCCACAGCACGGGTGTATGGATGTTCGCTTGTGACATTGGATGACAAGATTCTGAACTACTCACACGTTACAACAATACACTGAAACTGCGCGCCCGCAAACACACACGCCGACCACCCTTCGGCAGGCTCAGGGCAGGCTGGCACCTTTCGCTTCGCTCCCACTCTATAATAAATTCACACAGCCAGGAGTGTAACTATGATTGAACTAACTGCCCACAAAACCATGATGACTGGGCTCGTTATTCTGGCGCTCTTGGCAGCCTGCGCACGAGGGACACCCACTCCAAATTACACTCCCACAGCAACAAACACGCCACCAACGACAGCAACATACACGCCGAGCCCGACAATAACATCTACAGCAACACCACTCACCCCTTTGGAAGGCAGGCTATTCTTTGACATGAACGGGTCTGGATTAAGGGATGAAACCACATTCAACTACGATCCAGAGCGATTGGCAGATCCACGGCAACCACTCCAGCCCGATTTAGCTAAAATGGTAAATGATTATGTCAGCGCTCACCCAGATATCAAAGATGGAGACCTAATATCAATAGAAGAGCCAGGGCTTTCTGACTATACTGTATGCGTGAAATCTGATTGCGTTCAGACAGATGCCCAAGGCAATTTCTCTCTTCCTAATCCGAACGGAGCCTCAAGAACAAGCATTAAGATAACTGACCCGTATGCAGAGTTCCCTGCCTGGGCGATGAGATATATTAACGATTGGAAGGGTCCAGTTGTTGTGCCAGCCTATACTAAAGATGTGGATGCGGCGACAATGGCCACACTTACTCTCATCCCTGGATGTGATATAGATCTGGCTGCGCTGGTGTGCAAGCTTAATGAAACAACATTGCAAGTAAGGGATCAGCATTTGAATGACACAAGCATAATCCCGATTGTGAATGGTACATCTATCAAGTTAGGCGCAGACAACAATGTTGGGTTGATGCAGGGCTTCTTGACGCTGCCTTTTGTGAGCGAGCAGGTGCTGAATCCGTTCATATGGAATTATTTTGATATTATTGGATATAGACTTTTTGATGATCAAGTTTTTTTAGATTCCACAAGGGATGATATTAGGTTAAACTATAATGGAATGTATAACTATGAAGCTTCCGTTCAAGATTTATATCGCCTTAAAAATCTTGAGCCTATTGCGGGAGTAAGTGATTCTCATACAGGATTAGATTATCTTGTTCCAGTAGGTAATTTTATTGTATCTAGTGCGCCTACTTCGAGAGTCTGGTACATTCCCGGAAATCAGGACAATCTGATGATTAATATTGATGGTGAAGAATATGATAATTGCTATGGACACCTAAATGTTGTCCTAGTAGAAATGGATCAAACAGTCTATAGAGGACAGATTGTAGGAATTTCCGGAAATTTCGGTGAACCATGGGATATCCCTCAACTTCATTTTCATGTTGGAAAGGCAATAGAGGGTGGAGGGTGGTATTATCTTGACGAATATAGATATATACTAAAACTTGATCCGCTTCCTAAGAATTTCTGGGGGAACCCTGTAAGCTTATGGACAGCGGATAACCTCCCACAATTTTTACAGATAGATTCAGCAAACAAATAAAAGCCAGGTATACTTTCCCCGTTCGGCGGTGGTCGCTGCGGTCAAGCACTGTCGCGTTCCTGGCCACGAAGTTCTTTTCGAACTTGAGCTTGAGCGCGTTTTGTACACCCCCTGGGAAAACTGGGCGACGCCCCAAAGCCGTCCCCGCTATACACGCTGGTGGGCATCGGCAGGATGACAGTCGGTGGTGAATCGTGTACAATAGCCATAGACACTCGACGAAAAACGAGGCATAGAAAAATGAGAGAAAGAATCGAAATCAACCCCAACATCCACTTTGGGAAACCTTGTATCGCGGGTACCAGGATTCCTGTGCAAAATGTGCTCGAATTGGTCCGAGAGGGCATTCCGTTCGAGAAAATCATCTTGGATTATTACCCCGACCTCCAAATCGAGGATATTCGTGCCTGCATTCAATATGCGATTGAGGTCATGGTAGCCGAAGATCTCCATGTGGCCGCGGTGGCAGCGTGAAATTCCTTCTCGACCAAGATGTTTATGCTTCTACGGCCCGCTTCCTTAGCGGCTTGGGAAACGATACCGTACTTGTTGCTGAACTCGGTCTCTCACGGGCAGGTGATTCGGATTTACTCCGAACAGCCCGAGAGCAAGAGCGAATCTTTGTTACCAGGGATAGAGATTTCGGTGGGTTAGCCTTTGTCCAAGATTTAGGAGCGGGGGTTATTTATCTTCGCATGTTGCCTTCAACCCAGAACGGTGTGCACCAAGAACTTGGTAGAGTCTTGAGTGAACATTCTGAAGTCGAATTGCTGCAGGCCTTCATTGTTGTCGAACCAGGGAGACATAGATTCAGGAAACTTGCGAAGAGATAATAGCCGATTGCGTCGTTGTGCTAATCAATCGAAAATGAGCATCTTGCACGGAGGATAGCGATGGCGCTGATGACAAGAGACGAATATATCGAAAGCTTGGGCAGGATGAAAAAGCGGGCCTTCATTATGGGCCAGGAGGTCGAGAACTTGATTGACCACCCGCTAGTGCGCCCATCGCTCAACGCCTGCGCGATGACGTACGAACTAGCCCAGCAGCCCGAACACGCCGACTTGATGCTAACCACTTCCAACCTGACGGGCCAGACCGTCAACCGGTTCACGCACCTGCACCAAAATACTGCCGACCTGGTGGCCAAAGTGAAGATGCTGCGCCTGCTTGGGCAAATGACAGGTTGCTGTTTCCAGCGCTGCGTGGGCATGGACGCGCTCAACGCGCTGGATTCGGTGACTTACGAAATGGATCTGGCATTGGGGACTGGCTATCACGCCAGGTTCCGGCAGTATCTGAATCACGTACAGGAGCGCGACCTGGTGGTGGACGGCGCGATGACCGACCCGAAAGGCGACCGGCGGCTAAAACCTTCGCAACAGGCCGACCCTGACCTGTTCGTGCACATCGTGGAAAGAAAGCCGGATGGGATCGTGGTGCGCGGCGCCAAGCTGCACCAGACCGGGGCGCTGAACTCGCACGAGATCATCGTCATGCCAACACAGACGCTCTCGGAGGAGGACCAGGATTACGCCGTCGCCTTTGCAATCCAGGCGGACGCCCCAGGCATCCTCATGATCTATGGCCGCCAGCCATCCGACACGCGCAAGCTGGAAGATGGTCAACTCGACGTGGGCAACCGCGAGTTCGGCGGGCACGAGGCGGTGGTCATCCTGGAGGATGTTTTCGTCCCATGGGAGCGGGTGTTCATGGCCGGTGAAAACGCCTTCAGCGGGCTGCTGGTCGAGCGTTTTGCCGGTTATCACCGCCAGAGCTATGGCGGCTGCAAGATAGGCGTCGGTGACGTGGTGATCGGGGCGGCGCAGTCGCTGGCTCAGGTTCAAGGCACAGATAAGGCAGCCCATATCAAGGATAAGATCATCGAGATGATCCACCTCAACGAGACAATGTACGCGTGCGGTATCGCCTGCTCGGCGGAAGGCAAGCCGATGGCCTCAGGCACCTACCTCATTGATCCGCTGCTGGCGAATGTGTGCAAGCTCAACGTGACGCGCTTCCCATACGAGATCGCGCGCCTCGCGCAGGATATCGCCGGAGGCTTGCTGGTTACGCTGCCATCGGAGAAGGATTTCGCCAATCCCAAGACAGGCCCTTACCTGGAGAAGTACCTGCACAGTGTGGACCAATCTGCGACAGAGGATCGCTGCCGGATGCTCCGGCTGGTGGAGAATCTCACGCTTGGGCCGGGCGCGGCGGCCTATCTCGTGGAGTCTTTGCATGGGGCCGGATCGCCGCAGGCGCAGAGGATCATGCTGGCGCGGCTGGCCAATCTGGAGGAGAAGATGCGGTTGGCAAAGAGGCTGGCGGGGATCAAGAATTAGAATATTGCCTACCCTTCGACTTCGCGCTATAATAGATACACACAGTAAGGAGTGTAGCTATGGCCGAACAAACCGCTCGTAAGAATAAACCGTTCGAAGGTAAAATCCCCGAAGAAGTGCGCGAGCACGCCCGCGCCGCCCGTCAAGAAATGCACGCCTGCATGGAAGCGCTGTTCCCGCCTGAATTCATGGAACACCGCCACAAGGCACGCAAGGAGATGCTGCTCGCCTGGCGCAGCATGATTGACACCGCCATCAACAGGATGGAAGAGCACGAGAAGAAAGCCAAGCCCGCATAGAAGCAATCTCCGCCCCATGACCGCCAGCTAAAGGAACCCGTTTTCTCTGGGAAAACGGGTTCCTTTCTTGAACCTAGCAGCCTGTCGGAGAACCCCTTGTAGGGCAGGTTTCCATACCTGCCGACAAGGGTGGCGGCTATGGAAAGCCGCCCCTACAGGTCCTCCCTCCGACAAACTGCTAGCCGTGTCCGCGTGCGAAAAATATCGTCCAGACGAGAGCAAGTCCAGAAGTGGCCAGCAGAATACCGGCCAACAACCCGTTCCCGGCGTTATAGAGCAGCACACCCCCCAGCATCAGCGAGACGAATAGAAGGCTGCCGATCAAGCGGTAGATCGCCTTCTCCAAATAAGGAAGCTGCCGATTTATCTGAGGCGCTTGTATGAGCAAGTCGCCGCGCTCCATTTGAGCCAACACGCGCCCAGCCTGTGAGGGGATGGCGATCAGCGTTTTCAGCACTTCACCCGCCTCGTCCAACCAGACTCGCCAGTTGGAACCCGCCTCTTCGGTCACCAGTTTTTGCGCATACGGCGCAAGTTGGGTCCACAGGTTGAAATCCGCGTCCAATCCGGTACACATGCCGGAAAGGATGGCAATCGTGCGCCCCAACATGAGCAGGTTCTGTGGAAGCTGGAACGGCATACTGTACATCAGCTCACGGAACTGGTAAGCAAAGCGGTGCATATCCTTGTGGCTGATCTGGCGCAGCTCGCTCATGGACTTGCCCCAGAACAGTTCGAACATCTTGGCTTCGGCCTGCTCGATCAGCTTCAGGTCCGCGCTGGGCAGCAGCATGTCCAGCGTCTGGTAAGCGCGCACCAGGCGGGCCGCGTCACGCATGCCCACGCCGATGACCAGCTCGCGCAGGCCATCGCGCAGGTTGGTCGGGACGCGCGCGACCATGCCGAAATCCACGAAGGTCAGCTTCCAATCGGTCTTGCCGTCCTCGGTTCGAGCGCGCAGCGGCGTCACGAACAGGTTGCCCGGATGCGGGTCGGCGTGGACAAAGCCGTCCTCGAAGATCTGCTTCAGGTAGGTATCCAACAACTGGCGGGCGACCTCGCCCCGGTCAATGCCGGCCGCGCTGATCGCCTCGTAGTCGGTGATCTTGATGGCAAAGACATCCTCGAGGGTCAGGACGCGCCGCGTGGTGTGATCCCATACCACGCGCGGCACGTGCACACGTGGATGATCTTCGAAGTTGGCGCGAAAGGTCTCCGCGTTGCGTCCCTCCGCCAGGTAATCAACCTCCTCGTGAATAGTGGTCGCAAATTCCTCGATCAGGGCGTGGACGTCAACCCGCTGACGGATGGGGCGGTATTTTTCCAGCCACCCCCCCACCCTGCGCAGGGCCGAAAGGTCAACCTCGATCAACTGCTCGATGTGTGGACGCTGCACCTTGAGCACCACGTCGCAAAACGGGTGCGTGGTGGAAATGGACTGACATAGGCGGGCGCGATGCACCTGCCCAAGAGAGGCCGCCGCCATCGGCGCCGGATCGAAGAACTCGAATTTTTCTTCTAAGCGTGCACCGAGCTCCACCTCGGCAATATGACGTATATCCTGAAAATCTTCGGGTGGCACCTCGTCCTGCAGACCGGAAAGCTCTTCGGTGATTTCCGGAGGCAGAACGTCCAGCCGCGAGGAAAGGAACTGGCCGACTTTAATCATCACCCCGCCCATCCGAATGGCTAGGGCACGGAATTGAGCCGCCGTGTTGTGATAGCGGGCGGGGCGCGTCCGCCGGGTCAGCCGCCGTAAGCCCAGGCGCGGCAGGAAAAGCTCCCAAAAGATGAAGCTGATCGTGGTACGCGTAAAGAAAGCCATGATGTGCCGGTAACGGGCGCGCAGCCGGGATGCTTCCATCCAACCTCCGATAACGTATACTCCGTTCTGTCCCAATTCTATCACCCTCGACGAAATAATCGCTATAATATCAGAATGGATACGCCAGACCTCACCAGCTACATCGTTGACCGCCTGAGCGACGCCGTTCCCCTCAACGACATCGTCATGGAAATAGGCACTTATGCAGCCTATATGCGAACACCGCGCACAGCGCGCTGCTGAATGCCTGATGGAGAACGAAAGCCTGACCGAGGCCTTGACACCGAAGCTGCTGCCGATTACTTGCAGTGTTCGGGAGGAAGAAAAAAATATCGCCCTCCACCCAGCTGCGGAAGCCTTCCATCTCCACTCGCTGAGGGCAGAGCACGCAATCTTGCGCCGCTTTCATCTCGCCGACAATCACGTGTTCTTTGCGGACATCGAGAGCATTATGACAATGCAGGATTCAAACCATAAATCTTGGCTTGTACTCACTTTCTTAATATGGTATAGTAAGAATTATCAGTTTTCAAAGGATGGCATTATCCACAGGGTATAAAATCTTTTCATAAAAGAATAAACATCACAAGGAGAATATTATGGCAAGAATATTAGATGTTGAGGGAATTGGTCCTGTCAGCGCCAAGAAACTCAAGCGCGCAGGAGTAGGTTCCACCGATAGTTTGCTCAGCATGGGCGGGACTGCTGCAGGACGCAAAGAGCTGGCCAAGAAATCTGGCATCAGCGAAAAGCTAATCCTCGAATGGGTCAACCATGTGGACTTGTTCCGTATCAATGGTGTGGGGGAAGAATACGCTGACTTACTCGAAGAAGCGGGGGTGGATACCGTCGTCGAACTCGCCAAGCGCAAAACTGACAACCTACACGCGAAGATGGCAGAAGTCAACGTCAGCAAGAATTTGGTCAACAAAATGCCCGCCCTGTCCCAGGTCGAGGACTGGGTTGCCCAGGCTAAGAAATTGCCTCGCGCAGTCTTTTATTAGATGTATAGGTTATCACCTTCCAAAATAGGCGGCCTACGTGCCGCCTATTTGTTTTACAGATGACTCATACTCCACGGTTTGTTGTAAAATATACATAATCAGAAAGTGAGGAGAAATATGAATGATTTTGAAAAGCTAGGCGCATTCTATCTGGGAAAAGTCTACGACATAAAAGCGCAGAATGTCAAAGATGAAGTTCTGCTATATGACTCAAAAGACCTGACCACCCACGCCGTCTGCGTCGGCATGACCGGCAGCGGTAAAACCGGTCTGTGTATCTCCCTCATCGAGGAAGCCGCCATTGACGGTGTGCCCGCCATCCTGATTGACCCCAAAGGCGACCTGGGTAACCTGCTGCTGACCTTCCCGGAGCTGCAAGGCGCAGACTTTCTGCCCTGGATCAACCAGGACGAGGCCCACAATAAGAATCTCACCGCCGAAGCCTACGCTGAAAAGCAGGCCGCCCTGTGGACCAAAGGCCTGGGCGAATGGGGCCAGAGCGGCGCGCGCATCCAGCGCCTGAAAGACGCCGCCGAAGCGCTCATCTACACCCCCGGCAGCAACGCGGGACTGCCCGTCTCCATCCTGAAATCCTTCGCCACGCCCGGCAAGGAAATCCTCGAAGAGAACGACCTGCTGCGCGAGCGAATCAGCACCATCGTCTCCAGCCTGCTGGGACTGGTCGGCCTCGAAGCTGACCCCATCCAGAGTAAGGAGCATATCCTGCTATCCACCATTCTCGATTTCGCCTGGCGCTCCGGTAAAGACCTCGATCTGGCAGCCCTCATCCAACAGGTACAGACTCCGCCCGTCCAAAAAGTGGGCGTACTCGATGTTGAAACCTTCTACCCGTCCAAGGAACGCTTTGAGCTGGTCATGGCGCTCAACAACCTGCTGGCCTCGCCCGGCTTCAACATCTGGCTCGAAGGCGCGCCGCTCGACATCGGCCAGATCCTTTACACTCCCACTGGGAAACCTCGTATCGCCATCTTCTCCATCGCCCACCTGAGCGACCCCGAGCGCATGTTCTTTGTCTCCTTGCTGATGAACCAAGTGCTCGGCTGGATGCGCTCCCAAACCGGCACCACCAGCCTGCGCGCCATCGTCTACATGGACGAGATTTTCGGCTACCTGCCCCCCAGCGCCAACCCGCCATCGAAGATGCCCATGCTGACACTGCTCAAGCAGGCGCGCGCCTTCGGCGTCGGCATGGTCTTCGCCACCCAGAACCCGGTGGACCTCGATTACAAAGCACTCTCCAACGCGGGCACCTGGTTCATCGGACGTCTGCAAACCGAGCGTGACAAAGCGCGCCTGCTCGACGGCCTCGAAAGCGCCGCGGGCAGCGGTTTCAAGCGCTCACAGATCGAAAAGATAATCTCTAACCTCAATAACCGCGTCTTCCTGCTTAACAACACCCACGAAGACACCCCCGAACTCTTCCAGACCCGCTGGGCGCTCTCTTACCTGCGCGGACCACTGACGCGTGACCAGATCAAGACATTGATGGGTCCGATCAAGGAAGGCATACCCGCTGCGGCAATACCCATGCCCGTGCCACCTTCCACGGAGGCAGTCCGATCTAGTTCCCAACTGCCTGCCCTGCCCCCAGGCGTCCAACAGTTCTTCATTCCAGCGCGCGGCAGCGCCTCCTCTGGCAGCAACCTGCTCTACCAACCCAAAATCCTGGGCGCAGCGAAAATCAGCTACAGCGACAGCAAAACCAAACTAGACACCGCCCAAAGTGTTGTGTTTGTCACCCCGGTCACCGACAACGCCATCCCGGTGCTATGGGACAACGCTGAATTAATAGACGTCCCAGCCACCGATTTGGAGAATTCTCCGCGCAGCGGCGTACAATTCGGCACGTTACCCTCTTCCGCTGGCCAAAACAAGAACTACTCCGGCTGGGAAAAAGACTTTAGCACCTGGCTATACGGCTCCCAGCGCCTTGACCTGCTGCAAAGCCCAAGCCTGAAAGCCACCTCTAATCCCGGCGAAGACGAGCGCGAGTTTCGCGTCCGTCTGTCACAACTGGCACGCGAACACCGCGATGAGATGGCCGAAGCCCTACGCAAGAAATATGCCCCCAAGATCGCCTCCTTGCAGGAACGCCAGCGCAAAGCTGAAGCGATGATGGAAAAGCAGGCGGAGCAGGCCAAGAAAGCCAAACTCGATACGGCCCTATCGGTTGGTGCGACCCTCCTCGGCGCATTCACTGGCCGCAAAGTGCTCAGCCAGAGCAATATCAGCAAAGCCCGTTATGCCATGAGCGGCGCGGGCAGGGCCTTGGACGAAGGCAAAGATGTCCAGCGTGCCGCCGAAACCGTGGAGACTATTAAAGGACAACTGGCCGACCTTCAAGCCGAATTCGACGCCGAAATGGCCGACCTGCAGGAAAAGATTGACCCCATGACCGAAACGCTCGAGACGCTCAGCCTCAAGCCTAAAAAAACCGATATCCAGGTGCAGCTGGTCACCCTGGCCTGGGACCCTTATTGGTTGGATGCCCTTGGAAACCTAAGAGCAGTCCGCTAAAAGACGATAGCAACACGGATGGGTAAATGCTGGCATTTACATGCCAGCTTTTCTCATTTCGAGTTGCAAAAGACAGAACTCCTCACGGTTGTGAGGAGTTCTGATTCGCTGTTCCGCCAAAGAAAGTACTAATTAGAGACCCTTGAGCAGCAGGCCGAGGACAAGCAGAACAAATCCCACGAAAACGAACCAGAATGCATAAGCTGAAAGGAACGGGATTGTTACCAGAGCGCCGATCAAGCCCAGCACAGCCAGAACAACCGAAATATAGAATGTAATATTCTTAGGGGGAGTAAGGTTCATTGTTTTTTCTCCTTTGAGTGCGTACTATACTCGTTAAGTATTAAAAGTGATGTTTTTTTGCCTACCGGTGGTTAAAAACGCATCAATTTCTATCCTTAACGAGTATAAGAAACTAGCAGTTGGCGGAAACAGCATTCATATTTTATTATAACATACATTATAATTTTGAATCCTCATCCGGTCCGGCAGATTTCACCTGTTCATAATCCTCGTTTCGTGCTTTTTGGTTGATTATCATGCCTCCCGAAAAAACAGTAGACACCATCATCCGCGAAGCCATAAGGCGCGGCGAATTCGATAACCTGCCCGGAAAAGGCAAGCCCATTGACCTGAGCGATTACTTCAATACGCCGGAGAATTTCCGCCTGGCGTATTCGATCATGAAGAACGCGGGGGTATTGCCCGAAGAAGTTGAGATTTTAAAGGAAATCGAGGCGCTGAAGAGTCAACTCGAGGCCTGTACAGACAAAAGCCAGCGCAAGCAGCTCAAGAAAAAGATCGAAGACCGCAAGATGAGGGTCAGTCTGCTCTTGGAAGGAAACCGGGCGCGCCGGACAAAATCCGGCGAATAGCCTTTGACAAATCAACTCACCCCTGCTATACTGACATCACAATGCGATGAGACCCTAAAGGTCTGTGAGACCTTTAGAGTCTGAATTAATAGACTTTAGCTGTCCGCAGTGGGCGGCAGTTTTGGATGTTCAGAAAAGTTTGCTGTGGCAAGTAAAACCCCGGCGGAATTCTGCATGGGGTATTTTTATATTTTCAAAGGAAAAGGAAAATGAATAAGAACGGAAAATTAAGGATTGTTCCCCTCGGAGGCCTGGGGGAAGTGGGCAAGAACATGATGGCCTACGAGTACGGTGAACATATCTTGGTAGTGGACGCAGGCATGATGTTCCCCGATAACGACATGCTGGGGATTGACTACATCATCCCCGACTTCGAGTATCTGCTCGACAAGATCACGCGCATCAGCGGCATCATCATCACGCACGGCCACGAGGACCACATCGGCGCGGTCCATCACCTGTTGAGCCAGGTCTCGACCCCGGTCTACGCCACGCCCCTGACCCGTGGCCTGATCGAGGTCAAACTGGCGCGCAGCGGTCTCTCGATCAAAACCGACCTGCACACAGTGCAGGCCGGTGAAATGATCCAAATCGGCCCGTTCCAGGTGGAACTCTTCCACGTCTGCCATTCCATCCCAGATTCCGTCGGGCTGGGAATCACCACGCCGGCCGGCTTGATCGTCCATAGCGGCGATTACAAGTTCGACCAGACGCCGGTGGATAACTGGCCGACCGACTTCGCCAAGCTGGCCGAGTTCTCCCAACGCGGCGTGACCGTGCTCCTGGCCGACTCGACCAACGCCGAACGACCGGGTTGGACGCCTTCGGAGCGGGTCATTGACCCAGCCCTGGATGAGGTCTTTGTCAACGCGCCAGGCCGGGTGATCATCGCCACGTTCGCCTCGCTCATATCCCGTATGCAGCAGGTCGTCAACGCCGCCGTGAACCGCAAACGCAAGCTGGCCTTCGTTGGAATGAGCATGGTGGATAACGCCAAAATGGCGCGCAAATTGGGTTACCTGGATGTTCCCGATAAAACTTTGGTCAGCCTGGAGGAAGCCCTCAATCTGCCCGCTAAAGAGGTGGTGCTGATGGCTACCGGCTCGCAGGGCGAACCTTCTTCCATCGTCGGGCGGCTGTCCACCAGCACCAACCGCCAGTTCGATATCCGCGCCGGCGATACGGTGGTGCTCTCCTCGCATCCCATCCCTGGCAACGAAGAGACCATCTTCAAGACCATCAACCGCTTATTCCAGCGCGGGGCGAACGTCATCTACGATGCCATCTCGCCCATCCACGTATCCGGTCACGCCAGTTCGGAGGAGCAGAAACTCCTGCTCAACCTGGTGCGGCCCAAATACTTCATCCCCATCCACGGTGAACTTCGCATGCTCAAGCACCATGCAGCCCTGGCGGGGCAGGTCGGCATCCCGCAAGAAAATATCCTGGTGGTCGAGAACGGCCAGGTGGTGGAACTATCGGAGGGGAAGCTCTCACTGGCCGAACGCGTGCCGGGCGGCTACGTTTTCGTGGAAGGCCAGAGCATCGGCGAGATCGGCAAAGACATCATCCGCGAGCGTGAGCAATTGTCGCGTGCGGGCATCCTGATCATCACGGCCACGCTGGACAAATATTCCAACCGCCTGATCAAAGAACCGGAGATTATCACGCGCGGTTTTATTTCCCCCGAGGACAGCGAGGATTTGATCCCGATGGTGCGCAGGAAGGTGACGGATATCGTCAACAGTGGGCTGGATTCTGAAAAGACGATTACGGATGCAGTGAAGTCACTGCTCTATAACGAGACCAAGCGTAGGCCGATGGTGTTTGTCACTGTGACGAAGGCTTGATTTTCAGTTCACCTCCAGCCGTGTTCGCCGCGCAAGGGCACGAACGCCACTGGGATGCTGGCCTCGTGCTTGAATTTCTTCCCCCGACGCTCCCAGATTTCTAGTTGTTGAAAGCCCCGGCTCCCCACCGGTAGGATGATCCGCCCGCCCTCGGCCAATTGATCCAGCAAAGGCTGAGGCAAGCGCGGCGCGGCAGCCGCTACCAGAACGCCGTCATAGGGCGCGGCCTCCAGCCAGCCAAGCGAACCATCCCCACAGTGGACGTGAACGTTCGCAAAACCCAGCTCTTGTAAAACCCTTTCAGCCTGCGCGGCTAGTTCTGGGATGAACTCAACCGTGTGCACTTCTGCCGCCATCTGCCCTAATATCGCGGCCTGGTAACCTGAACCGGTGCCAACTTCCAACACGCGTTCCGAACCGGTCAGATGCAGCGCATCGGTCATAAAGGCGACGATGTAGGGCTGGGAGATCGTCTGCCCAAAGCCGATGGGCAGAGGGCCATCCGAGTACGCCCAGGTCAGGTGGTCGAAAGGCACGAAGCGGTGACGCGGCACAGCTTCCATAGCAGCCAGCAGGCGCGGGTCACGCAGGCCGCGGCTGACGATCTGCTCGACAACCATGCGCTTGCGTTCTTGTGCATACTCGTCTTCGGTCATAGTCCACCACAGATGATCACCACAGATGAAAGGGATGAACACAGATAATCAGTACTTCACGAAAAGGCTCTGTAGTGGCGACTTTAGTCGCTTTTTGGCCGAACGACTGAAGTTGTTACTACGTTTTCGCGATCTACTGATAATCAATCTTCTATAGGTGTTCATTTGCTTTTACGTGTGCCCGTCAGGGTTTCTGTGGCTAATCTCCGCGCAATTTGGCGATCCACCTTGCCCATCGGATATGCGGACAATTCTAACGGCAAGACCCAACTCAGCCCACCAGCTTCCAGGGCGCGGGGTTCATCACCATTAAGATAGCACACAAAGGCGTGCAGCGTAAAGCGAAAATGGGTGTATGCGTGGTGGTAGACGCCAAAAGGCTCGCCGACGCGAACAGCCACGCCCAGCTCCTCACGGATCTCGCGACGAAGGGCGGACTCCAGCGACTCGCCCGCCTCCACCTTGCCGCCAGGGAACTCCCACAACCCGCCCAGCAGCCCCTCTTGCGGACGGCGAGCCAGCAGATATTTACCCTCCCGCCGGATAACGGCCGCTGTGACGGTGTGATGCGGCGTTGCAGGTTTCGGCTTCAGCACCGGCCTTTCTTCCTGGACGCCAAGCGCATATGCCCTACACAGGTCAGCGAGCGGGCAGGCGGCGCAATCCGGCGCGCGCGGGGTGCAGACCGTCGCGCCCAGGTCCATAAGAGCCTGGTTGTAGTCTCCGGCGCGGCCGTGAGGCAGGTGCTCGGCAGCCAGCTTCCAAAGGATTTTTTCTCCCACGGGCATGTCGGCTGGCTCACGCACGTCGAAAAGGCGGGCAAAGACACGGCGCAGGTTCCCATCTAAAGTAGGTTCATCCAAACCGTAGGCAATCGAGGCGATGGCCCCCGCCGTATAACGTCCGATCCCCGGCAGGCGGCGCAGGGATGGGATGTCACGTGGTAACTCACCGGCATACTCCTCCACCACAATCCGCGCCGCACGATGAAGATTGCGCGCCCGGCTGTAATAACCCAACCCTTCCCAGGCCGTGAGCACATCCTGCTCAGAGGCCGCAGCCAGAGCATGGCCTGTCGGGAAGCGCTGCATCCAGCGTTCGAAGTATGGGATGACAGTCTCGACGCGCGTCTGCTGGAGCATGATCTCCGCAACCCAGACCGCATACGGATTCGGATGGCCGCGCCAGGGCAGAGAGCGCGCGTGGGCGCTGTACCAGCGAAGAAGATTGTCAGAAAGGGGGATCATGCTTATCGAGGAGTGATCAATCATCAGTTATCAGTAATCAGTAATCAGTAATCAGTCATCGGTCCCCGCTTACTGATCACTGAGAACTGGCTGCCAATGACCGTTTTCTAAGAAGGTGTCTGAAAACTCAATCGTAGTGGCGACTTTCGCGAAGCACCCTTTAGGGTAGTCGATTTTTCAGGCAAAAAGACGACTAAAGTCGTAACTACAGGTGCTTTAGACGTATTCTAGAACTGGAACCCATTGCGAGCCGGCACAACCTTATAAGAGAAGTTTTTAACGAAGCCGAACAACTTTTCCCGTAACTGTTCCCAGCCATCCGAGCGCAGGATGCGTTGTGCATTGGGAAGGTCTGGCGCCAGCATCCCAACCTGGATCTGAGGGTAATCACCATACAAAGTCGCCCAGGCCTCTACAGGCTCGAATCCGAGACGCTGAACGCCTGGGATGAAATCCTCGATAACGAACTCGAAGTATTCCTGTTCGCGTTCGGAGGCGATATCCCAAGTCATGACCAGTTTGACAGGCATAGCTATTTATCCCAAACCATGCTGGTATTCCAGCACGACCACCTTCGTCTCGTCCGGCAGGCCAGACTTGCTGACTTTCAAAGCCGGTAGGCTCTCGTCGTGACCATGCAAGCCCATCTCCTTCAAGAACTTATCCAGCGAGTCGAGCGTCACCTTGGCGCCTTTGGTCGCGTAGTGCATCGGGATGACGATATTCGGCTCCAGCAGGCTGACGACCTCCGCCGCCTTGGCCGCGTTCAAGCCGCCGCCGCCGCCCACCGGGATCAAGACGACATTCACCGTCCCCAGGGCTTCGACTTCGGCCTGGGTTGGCACCTGGCGTAAGTCACCCATGTGCGCCACCGTCAGGCCGTTGTAATCGAAAACGTACAAAGTGTTGCGCGGCTGTTCGCTTGCCTTCTTGCCGTGCCCATCCGTCTGTACACCGGTAATGAAAACGCCGCCGATCTCGAATTCACCCGGCCCGGAAATAGCGTGGGTGTATCCCTTGACCGCGTTGAGGTGGTTGTGGCCCGCGGCGTCGTGGCTGATCGTGACAATATCCGCCTTGAGTTTGAGCGGCTCGTAGCCCACCGCCTCGGCGTCGAACGGGTCAGTCACCACCGTCGCCAAGTTTCGCTCGGCCAGGCGGAAGCAAGAATGTCCGTACCAGGTAATTTCCATGAGTTCCTCCGTGCAAGTCAATTATACCCGTATAATAGCGGTGGGATTTTAACGCGAATACTCTTCGAGTACGATGTGGCGCTAATTGGCGAATAACGCGAATAAATCTTATCATTCGCGCCATTTGCTCATTCGCGGTATGAAATCCACAACTTCGAGAATCAGCATTTCATGAAAAAGCCTCGTAGTGGCGACTTTAGTCGCTTCCTGGTCGAACGACTGAAGTCGTCACTACGATTTCGTGATCTACTGAGAATGCCATGAGGCACAAGTAGTGAGCCAGCTAGGGAATGGTGAACAACCTGTATAATACACATTAATGAACATCGAACTGGCCTCGCGTCACACCCCCGGCGCAAATGTGAGTCGGACGGCAGACGGCTGGCGGATGGATATCCCTGCCGGGCCGCGCCGCGTCTATCGCCTGGCGCAAATGGACGATTACATGAACTTGCCGCGCCGCTCCTTCCCTTGGGATCCATCCACAGCATGTCCTCCAGCCGCAACTAATAATCACCGCGAAGAAACGAAGCACGCGAAGAGTATCTTCGTGTCCGCGAAGGATACTTCGCGGTCTTCGCCCCTTCGCGGTTCCAAAACTCCTCGCGAGCCTCGGGGCGTCGCCTTCAGCTTGCGCGCCCGCCTCTCGGCCTCCAACCTTCCCGGAACCTGGGGCTTCGGCCTGTGGAACGATCCCTTCGGCTTCGCCATCGGCTTCGGCGGGACGGCGCGCCGCTTGCCGGCCTTACCCAACACAGCTTGGTTCTTCCACGCTTCGCCGGAGAACTATTTGTCGTTACACATTGACACGCCCGCCAACGGCTTCTTCGCCGGGATGTTCCGCTCGCCGCGCTGGCCTACACCCCTGCTCGCGCCCGCGCTGCTGGCGCTGCCCTTCCTGGCTCTACGACCGGCCTCCCGTCTCCTGCGGCGGCTGGCAAGCCGCCTCATCCAGCAGGATGGGAGCGCGGTAAGCGTGGATGTCACCCAATGGCACGAATATTCCATCCGCTGGCAAGCCGGTGCTGTCCTCTTTTTCGTGGACGGCGTGGAGATATTACGCACTCCCCTCGCCCCGCGCGGTCCGCTCGGACTGGTGCTGTGGATAGACAACCAGTACGCCGCCTGGAGGCCAGATGGAAGTCTGGGCTACGGCACGCTGGCAAATCCCGCAGCATGGCTGGAAATCAAGAACATCGTAACATCCGGGTGATATTTTTCGGGGTTCCTTTACTTTAGTTTACAGATTTGCTATACTGTGAGCGTGGGTAAGTTGATTTTCCATCTTCTTTCGGTTTTCGCAGCCCATAAGCTATTAGGCTGTCCGTATAATCGGCTGATCCGCGAGTTGGGCATCTGAACCGTAGTAAACAATCACCTTTTTATGTTCCTTGATGTTCTTTTCCAAATCTGGCGACGATTGAGCGGCTATTTCCAATGGTGGTTTCTATGGCTGTTCAACAGCAAATTCATGGTCAGCGTTGCAGGTATCGTTTTCGATGAGACTGGGCGTATACTACTTCAACGTCATCGTCATTGGGTTCCAAATGTTTGGGGATTACCTGGCGGCATAGTTCAGAGTGGCGAAACTCTGGAAAATGCTTTTGCCCGTGAAGTATTAGAGGAAACAAATCTCCGTATTTCTGATCTTGAGTTGATAAGGGTAGTGAGTAATTATCGTTTGCGCCTGGAAGTTTATTTCCGAGCAAGACTTGCTAAAAACGGTAAAGCGCAAACCATTAAAGTACAAGAGCAGGAAGTTGTTGAGGCACGATTCTTCTCTCTGGGTGAATTACCTGCCAACATATTACCGTTACATAAAGAGTTGATAGAAAGGGCATCCGCTACTGCCACTCCATCACAGATTGTCGTAGAGAAAATACCGTAATCAGACCAATGGCAATTTCTCACAGATTTTTTAGTTCGATAGCAACGATGCCCAATACCGGCTCAAGCGGACCCCGTAAAAACAACGGGGCAGGCAGCGGCTGCCCCCAACGCTGCGCTTCGCCCCCTTCACCCTTCACCCTACGGGTACTTCGCGGGTACTTCGTGGGGATGCTACGCGCGGGGATGATGTCGCGAAGCCAATCCGTTGGGTCGATCTAATAGTTCAATGCCCATGAAAGACACCCTTCTGCAATCACTCGACTGCGTCCGGCTATACGTGCCGAATCTCGAGCAAGCTCTTGCCTTCTATCGCGATCAGCTCGGCCTATCTGTGGCTTGGCGCTCGAAAGAAGCGATTGGCCTGCGCTTACCACAGACAGATACTGAACTGGTTCTTCAAACGGAATGTCCCGGGCTAGAGATTGACTTTTTGGTTGAGTCAGCGGATCGGGCGGCTCGCGAAGTTGAGCGAGCTGGCGGCAAGGTTATGGTTCCACCCTTTGACATTCAAATAGGTCGGTGTGTGGTTGTTCGCGATCCATGGGATAATGAACTTGTGTTACTGGATATGAGTAAAGGACAACTACTGACTGATAACGAAGGGAATATTCTCGGTAATGCAAATCCCTGACGCTGTATGTTCAGGTTAATGGAGGAATTGGGCAGCCCGACAATGTCTCCAGACCTCTTCGCTACGCTCCGCCCCCTTCACCCTTCACACTACGGGTACTTCACGGGTACTTCGCGGGGATGCTTTGTGAAGCCACACCGTTAGGCGCTCAGTATACCCACAATCAGACGTGATGTGAAGCAGGAAGGTAAATCTACAATGACTGCTGCTGCCAAGAAACCATCAGCTAAATTCGAAATGACTATCCTGTTGTCCACTTAGCTTGTGGCGAATTTTCTTCCCCATCTCGTTGTGTGGATAACAACCGGAAAGATCTATTATCAGCTTGCTCCAATAGTAGGGTTAGCTGTCGAAACCGTGCTCATGCAGCTTGATCTTTTATTCCCCTTGGTTATCCTCCGTTATACTCATATTCACTCTGAGCGATCTTTACAATCAATCGGTTGGCAATGGACTGGCTGGCGAACGATTCTATGGGGGTGTGCTGGTTTCCTTGCCAGTGTTGTCATCATGCTGATTGTTCAGGCTTTCCTAGGACCTCAATTCAACGAATCGGCGAAGTGGCAGCTCAACTTTCTAGAGAGAATTTGGACGCTACTACTGTTGTTAGTCATTACAGCTTTTGGTGAGGAGATGATGTTCCGAGGTTATCTACAAACGATTTTCACCAATAGGTATGGAGTATGGATTGGTATTGGGTTGACGGCTCTCTTATTTGGCCTGCGGCATCTGCCGATGGATTTATATTATGGGATCAGTCAACAGGCAAGTTTTACGGCTTGGTTATCCAGGTTTATGCAATTGTATTTGGGTGCAATTGTATTCGGATATGTGAAATATCGAGCGAAATCAACATGGGCATCCTGGATCCTGCATGAAGGCCTCTTAGGAGTGATCGCGGGATTAGGCATGCTCAAGCTATTTGGTGTGCTCCAATGAGGCCAGCCTGCAAGAGCGTTCAACACCAGCTCCAGCGGACCCCGCAAAAACAACGGGGTAGGCAGCGGCTCTCCCCTACGCTGCGCTCCAGGGACGCTTCGCGAAACCCATCCGTTGGGCGGCTCCTAGTTCTACGCTCTTTGGACATCAAGGAGAGCATTGGAAAACTCATTGAAGCAACCACAAAGGAGAATGGATAGATGGACAATAAAGAAGATACTTACCGCGCTGCCAGAAAGGCGAAAATAGCTTGGGTTAAATACATATTGATCGCTTTGATTTTCGAGAAAATCATTCAACATATCGTTGTAACCATCGCTTTCTACTTCAATTGGAGAGATATAGGATCAACCGTTGCAGTAAATCCAAGCATATTGATGATTATCGGCGCGATAGTTGCAGTCCTTTTTATTCTCAGTCTTTGGGGAATGATCACTCAACAGAAATGGGTGATAAACCTTGTGATCGCATTGGCCTTATTTGACATTATTGGAGAATTTGTAGCCCAGGGAAAAATCAGTATCGTGATTACTGTGTCTTTCCTTGTTGCCACAATCCTTCTCATCCTGGCTCTTTTGTACCGCCGGCAAGAACTGAAAACAATGTAACGCCGCCCAACAACATGTCCACCGTACAGGGCTACCGCCCAGCAAAAACTGGCGCGATTTGCATAGTTTTGTGCCATAATATCAAGTAGTCTTGCAAATCCGCCCCGCAGGTAAAGCAAACCGTTCAGCGGCTCAAGCTGTAGCTAGCTTTTTCAATCGCTAAGTTTTGGCGAAGGGAACAATATGAAAGCATACGACCATGTCGCTTTTCAGGTGAGTAGCTTGGACGCGGCGATCCAGTTCTACGTTGAGAAACTGGGTTTTACGCTGAAGTCGAAAGCGGTCAATTCAGAGGAACGCGAGGCTTATGCTTTCCTTGCGTTAGGCGACTTGAGATTGGAGCTGATCCAAGATCTAAAGCGAGCTCAATATTCCAAGCCGGAAGTCAAACCTCCGTATTGCCCGCACCTGGCGATTGAGACGGATGATATGGATGGGGCAGTAGACCAACTGAGTCAAAGAGGCGTGACCATTCTGCGTGGACCTTTGAAAATTGATGAGGAAGAGACGTGGGTCTATTTTGCCGATCTGGACAACAACGTGTTGGAATACATCCAGTGGTTTCGCAGAAAATAGGATGTAGTCTACGCTCATTGTGAGACAGTGAATGTTCTGGTCGAAGGATCACGAAGTAGTCAAATCCTGGAGGCAGAGGCCGCCAAACAACGTCTCCCCCGATAGAACCGGGGCAGGCAGCGGATACATTCGCTTCGCTCCCTGGCCTAGCCCGCCACCTGTGCCTGCCTGTCCTGGCGGCCAGGCCAGGGCGTCAGGTGCAGGCAGTGCAGGCAGTGCAGGCAGCGGCTCCGCCGCTCGCGCGCAGGCGCGATTTACCAGAATGTGCAATGATTGAGAAGGAGTCTCGCGAGTGCCGCCGCCGCTGCTGAAGGGACAAGAGTGTTTATCACATATTTTCGGCAGTCGCCAGAAGAGTACGGTGGAATCAGCGTTGAGTTTGATAAGAGGATACGTGAAATGGATACCTTAGAAGCAATTCGCAAGCGAAGAAGTATCCGCCGGTATACGGACGCTACCATTCCAAAAGCGGATTTAGAGACCATCGTCGATGCGGGTCGATTGGCGGCGACGGGAAATAATCGGCAGCCATGGGATTTTGTTTTGGTAACCGACCGGACAATGATCGAGCGGTTCAAAGTGTCTGGCGCTTGGATAGAGAAAGCCGGCGCGGTGATTGTAGTGGTAATGGATCCGGTATCACGCTGGTGGGTAGAAGACGGCGCGGCAGCGATTGAAAATATGCTACTAGCGAGTACGGCCTTGGGCTATGGGGCATGTTGGGTAGAGGGGGATGCTTTGCCACGCGAAGCGCTATTCAAAACACTCTTGGACGTGCCAACCGAAAAGCGAGTGATGGCGTTGATACCAATTGGTGTGGCGGCTGAAATGCCGACACCGGAGAAGAAACCATTAGAGAAGGTGCTTCACTGGGAAAGGTATTGATCCGTTGTGCGGAGTATTCGAGCAAAAAGAGATCTCGATTTGGCAGCAAGTAATTTGAGTGGTCACTTGTGGCTGCGCCCAACACCGGCTCCCCCGATAGAACCGGGGCAGGCAGCGATCCCCAAAAGAGCTGGGGCAGGCAGCGGCCGCCCCCTACGTTTTCCCCTTCGGGGACAATGTCGCGAAGCCAAACCGTTAGCCGCGTAGTGTTTCAGTAGTTACGCAAGTTTACCAATAAAGTCGAGAGGAGAAAAATGACCCTAAAAGCCAACTATCAATGTAGCGATTGTAAACGCCAGTTGGAAAAAGGGGAATTTATAGCCATCATAGGAAACACTCCACCAACAGGGCTATCTGCACCACAGGGAAGAGCAGATATCATTCTGGGGAAAGTCGGAAAGATATACTGTGAGGAGTGTTTCAAGAAAAGATACGAACGTAAAGAGATAGAGTAGGCAATCTCGTTCAAAGCAAAACGCGGCCTAACAACAACGTCTCCAGCCCCCTACGCTGCGCTCCGCCCCCTTCACCCTTCACCCTCCGGGTACTTCGCGGGGTTGCTACGCGAGGGGTGCTTCCCCTTCGGGGACGATGTCGCGACGCCGCTGAACCGGGTGTTGTAGCCGATCTTTCTCGAGAAAATACCCCGCCTCGCGCCCGAGAGCAACTAGCAGCTTTTTCGAAAGGATTAACTACAATGCATAATCTGCGTAATATCCGACCACGCAGACCGATCAACCGAAGGGACTTCCTGAAGGTTGGGGGCCTCATAGGGGCTGCTTCCGTTCTTGCAGCCTGTGGTGGGACCGTGTCCGAGGCGACTCAAATCCCTACCCAGGTGTGCCCCACACCCGTTCCCACACAGTCTGCCGAGCAACCAACTCGGGAGATCGCGGTGCGTATCGCCCATATCACCGACATGCACATCGGGCCGGACGGACCAGGAGTGGAGGGCTTTACGCGAGCCTTACGCAATGTGCAAGCACGAGATCCAAAGATCGACGTTATCCTCAACACCGGCGACTCAATAGTGGACGCGCTCGGTGCCACTAAGGAATGGGCTCAAGCCCAGTGGGATGCATTCACCGGTGTTGTCAAAGCTGAATGCTCGCTTCCCATCCATCATGCGATTGGTAACCATGATGTCTGGGGCTGGGGTCTTCCTCCCGAGGCGCAGGAAAGTCTGCGCACCGATGCTCGCTTCGGCAAGGAGTGGGCTGTCCAGGAACTCGGCATCCCCAATCGATCCTACTCATTTGACCTGGCAGGATGGCGTTTCTTGGTCCTCGACAGCATCCATCTGCCGGAATACGCAATCGGACAAGCGTACACAGGCAAAATCGATGAAGAACAGTTCAGCTGGCTGGTTCAGCAGCTCGAGGCCACGCCTCAGTCAATGCCGGTGTGTGTCGCCTCGCATATCCCGATTCTTTCTGCGTGTGAGCTGCTCGACGGCAACAACGAGTCGACTGGAAACTGGCTGGTGCCTGGAGCTTGGGTGCATATTGACGCGCGGCGTCTTTGGGCCCTATTCTGGCAGCATCCCAATGTCAAGCTCTGTTTGAGCGGGCACGCCCATCAGGTCGAAGATCTGCGGTACCATAGCGTGAAGTACCTCAGCGATGGGGCAATTTGCGGGAACTATTGGAACGAATCGGACCCATCATACATGGGCTTCCCGCCCGGCTATGGGGTCGTCAACCTGTATATGGATGGATCATCCGATAGCGAGTTTGTCGAATATTAGTAGGTGAAATCAAAGTCAAGTCGGAAGTTGTCGATGATTTAACTGTGACATCGACCCATGTCCTTTATTTCGATCCAGAAAGGCCCGATTAGTCATACCGAAAGATCGCATTAGCAAAGGGGATGATCAGAGTTTTGTGAACGTTTGTCGTGAAAACATCAAAGGGGACGTCGCTTAACAAAACGTGCAACCGACTAGTAGGATTCGTCCCGCCAAAAGGAGTTGATTCTATGCGGGAGCATTTTTCTGTATAATGAGCATAGTCCACGCCCGCCCCACCGCCACTACCCTTACCCCCTTTCGGGGCCTTCGGCAGGGTGCTTCGCGAAGCCACAATGTTAAGCCGCGTAGTGTTTCAGTAGTTACGCAAGTTTACCAATAAAGTCGAGAGGAGAAAAATGATCATAAAAGCCAACTATCAATGTAGCGATTGTAAACGCCAGTTAGAAAAAGGGGAGTTTATGGCCATCATAGGAAACACCCCACCAACAGGGCTATCTGCACCACAGGGAAGAGCAGATATAATTCTGGTGAATTTCGGAAAGATATTCTGTGAGGAGTGTTTCAAGAAAAGATACGAACGTAAAGAGATAGAGTAGGCAATCTCGTTCAAAGCAAAACGCGGCCTAACAACAACGTCTTCAGCCCCCTTCGCTGCGCTCCGCAAAGCCAAACCGTTGGGCGCGCTCGTTTCTGAAAGTGTTTATTCAAGTAAGGAGAATCTTCAGATGAACAACCAACTGGACATAAAACGCATTACCATTTTCTTGGCCTTCGCCTTTGGCATCGCTTGGCTCATTGGTTTGGTCATCTATCTTACTGGCGGCTTAGCCCATAGTCCGGAAATTATCCCGGGCAGTGGGATAACTCTATCCTTGATACTCTTGTCTTGTGGTTATATGTGGGCGCCCACTTGGGCACACCTTCTCACCCGTCTGATCACGCGCGAAGGTTGGCATGACACTTACTTGCGTCCCCGACGGCACGGCTGGCTATACTGGATTGTGGCTTGGTTCATACCGTCTATCATGACGATCCTGGGTGCGGTTCTGTTCTTTGTTGTCTTTCGACAATATTTTGATCCATCGTTCAAAGTGCTCCACGAGATGCTGGCGAAAACGGGCCAGGCCATCCCGAACGCCCCGTGGACGATTGTTATTGTTCAAACTCTTTTGGGTGTAATAATTGCCCCATTCATCAACAGCATATTCACCTTTGGCGAAGAGTTCGGTTGGCGGGCCTACTTACAGCCCAAGCTCATGCCGCTCGGGGGACGCAAAGCTATACTGCTGATAGGGCTGATCTGGGGCGTGTGGCATTTTCCCATCATCGCGATGGGGCAAAATTATGGGCTTGATTATCCCGGTGCACCCTGGCTAGGTATGCTGATGATGGTGTGGGTCACAATCGGCCTTGGAACATTCTTGGGATGGCTAACGGTACGGGCAGGCAATGTATGGCCAGCCGTAATCGGTCACGCTGCCATTAACGGTATCAGCGGACTGGCTGCCGTATGCGTGCAGGGTACCCCTAATCCTTTGCTGGGCCCATATCCAAGCGGTCTAATAGCCTCGGCAGCATGGGTTTTGCTGACATTGGCGATTCTACTGAAGCCTGGTGCGCTCGACGCGGGTCATGTAAAGCCGCTCCAGGTGAATGAAGCAAATCCAAAGGAATAGTGTCAGATGAGCAATCACTCTTTGCCAGCCCCGCACCGGAAGCTTATGCGGAACGTTAGCCCGCCCAAGTCTTCAGAGCTAGCCGCGCAAGTCTCCCAATGACCCTTACCCCCTCGAGCATCCGCATAAACGAGCAACGCTTCAAAACGAACTTCGAAGCCTTGAGCCGCATCGGGGCTACGGACGCAGGAGGCGTGCAACGGCCAGCCCTCAGCGTGGCGGACCTGGAGGCCAGGGCCTGGTTGCGTGAGCGGATCGAGGCGGCCGGGCTGGAATACGCGTGCCGAAGGCCTACCGGCGACGCGGCGGGAAATCAATCCGCCCTTCTGCGCGGAAATCGCGAAGGTGCGCCCCACTTCATGCTCGGCTCTCACTTGGATACCGTGCCCAACGGCGGTAGGTTCGATGGCGCGCTGGGCGTGTTGGCCGCCCTGGAGGTTTTGCAGACGATCAAGGAAACTGGTTACATACCGGCTATCTGCCTGGAAGCCATTAACTTCACCGACGAAGAGGGGACGCACATCGGCTTGCTGGGCAGCCGGGCGCTGACTGGCAAGCTGACCGGCGAAGATCTTGGACATCCAAACCAGGGCGTAGAGGCATTCGATTCAGGATTGTACCGCCTCGGCCTGACCAGGGATGGCATCCTCGGCGCCTATCGTGAACCAAGAATGATTGCCGGTTACCTGGAACTTCACATCGAGCAAGGTCCCACCCTGGCGGAGTGCGGAGAAGAGATCGGCATTGTCACCGCCATCGTCGGCATTCGCCGCCTCAAGCTTCGCTTCACTGGAAAAGCTGACCACGCCGGCACCACGTCAATCCTGCGCCGCCGCGACCCAGGCCGGGCGGCATGCACTTTTGCCGCACACGCCTGGGAGGCGGTTTTGCGCGATTTTGCGGATTGCGTCATCAACGTGGGGAACATGCGCTTCGAGCCAGGCATCTTCAACGTCGTGCCCGCAGCCGTCACGCTGGATTTGGAACTGCGCGCTTCCAGCAATCCGAGACTGGCGGCGCTCCACGATGCGCTTGTCCACCTTGCCCAGCAAGAGGCGAAAGAAGCGGAAGTCGAGCTAGAGATCACCCTCGCCGAGGATATTGCGCCTGCGGCGATGGACCTCGCAGTGCAAGACACGCTGATCGAAAGCGCTCAATCTTCAGGCCGAAAGTACCGGTTAATGCCTTCCGGCGCAGGTCACGACGCGCAGAACTTTGCCGACATCTGTCCGACGGGTATGATCTTCATCCCTTCGGTCGCGGGGGTTTCTCACTCTCCCAAAGAATTTTCGCATTGGCAGGATTGTGTAAATGGCGTCAATCTTCTTTTACAAGCGGCGATAGAATTAGCGCATGTGCCAACCTAAAGGCTACGTTGACTCGGTCTACCTTCAAATGGCGGCCCGCCTGCTCCAGGGGAGCAAGCAGCGCACTTATGACTTGATGCGCATCCGGCCCGGCCAGCGACTGCTGGACGTGGGCTGCGGTCCCGGCACGGACACCATTCCCCTGGCCGAGCTGGTCGGCGCGGATGGCGAGGTCCTCGGGGTGGATAACGACGCGGCGATGGTCGCCGAGGCGACGCATCGCGCCGCCTCAGCCGGGGTCAGCGCCTGGGTCGAGCATCAGCAAGTGGACGTCACGACCGGCCTGCCCTTCCTTGTTAACACCTTCGACGCTTGCCGCAGCGAGCGGCTGTTCCAGCACCTGTTCCACCCGGAGCAGGCCCTGGCCGAGATGGCGCGCGTCACCAAACCTGGTGGCTGGATCGTCGTCCTGGATACCGATCACGGCACCAAATCCATTGACACGCCCGAAGTGGACATCGAACGGCGGCTGGCGCGCGTTGCGGCGGAACGCTGCCTGAATAACGGCTACGCTGGCCGCCAGCTTTACCGGCTCTTCAAACGGGCGGGACTGGTCGAGATTTCGGTCGAAACGATCTCCATCCCGTTCACCGACTATATCCTCTGCCGTCAGGCGAACTTCCTGGACCGCGTGGAGGCGGAGGCGCTCTCGGTCGGGGTTATCACTCCGGCCGAACTCCAGCGCTGGCGCGCAAGCCTGGAACGCGCGGCTGCCGAGGGCGTCTTTTTCGCAAGCGGGACAGGGGTTATATTGGCCGGAAGAAAGCCAGAATAAGAATTAGTAAAGAAGGGCTTTGCCCGAATGATCAATCACTTTATAAAAACCTTTCTTACATATTGGAACAACATTGATCCGGCTTGGCGTTCAGCCGCGATCGTGTTTCTCGCCGGGCGGCTTTTTTACACGCTCTGGTCGCTTATAATATTGCATTTGTTCCCAATTGCAATATTCAATGCTAACCTTAGCGGAACTCCGGCGCTGCTCGCATTTGATATGCGTCTGGAGAAAGGGTATGTTTATTCACGCGAGGTTAATGGGACTATTCTTGCCTTTAGGTACCTTGCACCCGGCCAAGTGACCGACACTTCTACACATTCCACCTGGTCATTAGAAAATGGTGTTGCCATTGAAGGAAAGTTTGCGGGGATTTCGCTACATAAAAACAGTTTACGCAGCGAAAGATGTTTTTCCATATGTCGGTGTACAATCCGACCCTTGCCCACCACTTGCTCTCTGGCAACGTTATGATACCAATTGGTATCTTACAATCGCTCAAAATGGCTATCATGCGAATGATGGCACCATGGCTTTTTTCCCCTTGTATCCATTATTAATCTGGTTTCTCGGAAGTATCTTGAGTAGTGACCTTCTCGCCGCTCTTTTAATTTCAAACTTTACTCTTTTTCTTGGAATGTATTTTTTATTTGCACTAACTGACGATATTTTCGGTCAACCTGCTGCCGAGAGAGCGCTAATCTATTTACTCATTTTTCCCACTTCATTCTTCTTTTTCGCCGCATATACTGAGGCACCATTTTTTCTATGCGCCACTGCCGCGTTTTATGCGGCACACCACCATCGTTGGGGATTGACTGGTTTTTTGGGTGCCCTGGCCACTCTGACTCGTATGCAAGGAATCTTATTGATCATCCCTTTAGGATACGTCTGTTTTCGTGATGTTTGGCAAAAGAAACGAAGCATTCAGCCAGCTCTTCCATTGCTACTCATTCCACTGGCCTTTCTCTCATTCCAAATATTTACTGGTGGGAAATCCGCCACAAGTCTTGATTTGCACTGGCATGCCCGCACAGCCATGCCGTGGGAAAGTATCTGGCTCGTGATTCGTTCTTTTTTCGATGGAAATGGTAATCTTATTGCTGGTTTCAATCTAATCGGGGTTGTGAGTTTCCTGCTGATGTGCATCCCAATCTCGAAGAACCTGCCACTCGAATACTCCCTACATGCAATTCGTATATTGCTTATTCCATTGTTCCGTATCATCGAAAACGAACCGTTAGTAAGTTATGGGCGCTATGCGTTGGCTGCCTTCCCTGTCTTTATGATATGGGGAAGGTGGGGAAAGAATCCGTGGATCAATCGTTTATTTTTTTATTTCGGTCTCCCCTTGACGCTTTATTTCTGTGCCAAGTTCTTGCTGTGGAGTTGGGTTGGCTGATTTGCTCAAGATAAACGCCGATGAAAACCACTACGAGCTGCCAGCCACTCAGGTTGGCCATGCGTAAAAAAAACACAGTCCTGTCCCAAAGAAATCCATCCCCCGATCCACTCCTGTCGCCTTGCTGGCGAAAAAGCCTCCTTTTCTGCTCAAGGCGGCGTCCCCGCCACCGAGGACGGCAGTGTGAGCCTAAGATGCAGTTAAAGGCAGTATAATCCCCGCTCGTGAACGAATCTACTACCGACGCCAACCGCCAGATCGCCCGCGCCGCCGGGACGGTGATGCTGGCGCTCGTCATCGGCCAGGTCGCCGGGCTGGTACGCAGCATCCTGGTCGCCAGGGCTTTCGGGGCTGGCCCGGAGTTGGACGCCTTCTTTGCCGCCAATCGCGTCCCCGATACCATCTTCGCTCTCCTGGCGGGCGGCGCACTCAGCTCAGCTTTCATCCCCACATTTACAGCACTACTGGCAAAAGATGACCAACGCAGCGCCTGGCGCCTGGCATCCGCGGTAGCCAACCTGCTCGTGCTCATTTTGAGCCTGCTGGCGGCATTGGCAGCCATCTTTGCCCCGCAGATCGTCCGTTATGCGCTCGCCTCGGGCTTTTCCACAAAAGACCCGGCTTTGGTCACATTGACAGTGAACCTGCTGCGCATCCAACTGGTGGCGGCGGTATTCTTCGGCCTTGGCGGACTGGTGATGGGCATCCTGAACTCGCACCAAATCTTCCTCATCCCGGCCCTGACGCCTTCGATGTACCAGTTAGGCCTGATCTTCGGCGTCCTGGTTCTGTCGCCCAGGATGGGCATATATGGGCTGGCTTACGGCGTGGTGCTCGGTGCAGCGTTGTATCTGCTGCTGCAAATTCCCTCTCTGCTGAAACTCATCCCCCACCCCTACCGTCCTTCCCCCTTCGGGGACACGGTGGACACCTCCCCCATCGCCTCGCGCTGGGGGAGGCTGGGAGGGGGTCTCGGCCTCGGCAACCCTGCCGTGGGCGAAGTCATCCGGCTGATGGGGCCGCGCCTGCTGGGCGTGGGAGTCGTGTATTTGAATTTCTGGGTTAATACCTGGCTGGCTTCCTTCATGCCCGCAGGCAGCGTGACCGGCATCAGCTTCGGGTTCGCCCTGATGCTCATGGCGCAGACCGCCATCGCCCAGTCCATTGCCACAGCCGCCATGCCGACCTTTGCCAGGCAGTACGCCCTCGGCAAAACGGACGAGATCCGCGCCTCGCTGGCAGCGGCACTGCGCGGCGTGCTGCTGCTTTCGCTGCCGGCCTCGCTCGGCTTGATCCTGCTGCGGACGCCCATCATCACCGCCATCTACCAGCACGGCAACTTCGACGCCCGCTCGACTCAACTTGTGGCCTGGGCGCTGCTCTGGTACGCGGCCGGCCTGGTTGGGCACTCGCTGCTGGAGGTCCTGGCGCGGGCATTCTACGCCATGCACGATACGAAAACCCCGGTGCTGGTCGGCGCGGCGGCGATGAGCTTGAATGTGGGCCTTAGTTTTACCTTCTCGGCGCTGTTCACCCACCTGGGCTGGATGCCGCACGGCGGCCTGGCGCTGGCCAATTCACTGGCCACCGCGCTGGAAGCCGCGGCGTTGTTCGTGCTGATGCGCAAACGCTTGAAGGGGATCGAGGGGATGCAGGTTGCGCGAGGTTTCAGCCAGTTCGCGCAGGTAACGCTCTTAATGAGCCTGGCGCTGGTTGCCTGGATGCAAATCGCCAGTCAATACCCAGCGTGGCTGGTGGCGCTGGGCGGCGTGGCAGTCGGCGGCGTGGTATATGGCCTCGGCGTTTGGGCTTTGCGGGTGCCCGAGATACACAGCCTCTCGCATGCCATACGAAGTAAATTTATTAGACCCCACTCAGGATAAGAGTAATTTTCTTTTCCATCGGATTTTCACGAATAACCCTGGAAAATTCGCTCCATCCGGGTTATTCGATGCGAGAATTTATTACCGCCAAATGAACCACAACAACTGCGTCACCACCAATCCCAAAACGAGACCCCCGGCCGCCTCCATCGGCGTATGCCCCAGCACCTCGCGCAACTGCTTATCCGAGACCGGATGCCCTTTGAGCAGCTCGTCCACCAGGATATTGATCGTTTGGGCATGGATGCCCGCCTGGCGGCGGATGCCGGTGGCATCATAGATCACGACCATGGAGATCACCACTGCCAGCCCGAATAACGGCGTTCCGAAGCCCTCATACAAGCCAATCGCATGAGCTGCTGCGACAACCAGCGCTGCATGTGAGCTGGGCATACCCCCTACGTTGAGCAGCAAAGCCCAATTCCAGCGCCGAGTTTGGAAGTAATCCAGCGGGATCTTCAGCCCTTGCGCCAACCCCCAGGCAGCCAAAGCGCTCCATAGCACATGATTTTGGAAAACAGCCAACATACTCATACTATTCTTCCACGAAATCTTCGATCTCTTCACCGGTCAATTGGCGCACTTTGATCTCCGCCTTGTCGAGCAATCCGGCGCAGCGCTTCGCCAGCGCCTGCCCGCGTTCGAAAAGCGCCATCGCCTCATCCAGCGATCGCTGCTCCGATTCGAGGGCGGAGACGATGTCTTCCAATTCGGCGAAGGCCTGCTCGTAAGCCATTTCATCAACAGGTTGGGGGTCAACTTTTTTACCCATGATCGCACCTCTTTATTTCATTGAGTGACACGCACGTCGAACTCGCCATCCGTGACACGCACACTCAGATCGTCGCCAGATTTGACAGCCAGTCTGCTGGAGACGATTCTATCCTCCCGTTTATGTGTGACGACGGCGTAGCCGCGACCCAGGACGGCCAGCGGATTCAGCGCGCTCAAGCGGCGTTCCAGGCCCTCGAGCTGGCTCCGTTCGAGCGCGAGATTATGGGCCTGCGCCGCGTTCCCGCGGCGGGTTAGCTCATCCAGGCGCTGACGCTCGGTCTGCACCCGGCGCAAGGGTGAGAAGAAGCACAGGTTTCCCTGCAAGCTATCCAAAAGGCCGCGCTGCTGCTCGAAGAACGCGGACATGGCCGCCTCGAGGCGGGCAGCGGTTTCGCCCAAGCTGGCCTGCAAATCCAGTATTGTGATGGGCGTCGCCAGTTCTGCCGCAGCGGTCGGCGTAGGGGCGCGCAAATCGGCGGCGAAATCGGCCAGGGTGAAATCGGTCTCGTGGCCTACGCCTGTGATGACTGGGGACTCAGAGGCGACGACGGCGCGCACCACGCGCTCGTCGTTGAACGCCCACAGGTCTTCGATCGAACCGCCGCCGCGCGCCAGCAAGATAACGTCTGGATGGGATACCCGGTTGAGGGTCTGGAGCGCAGCCACCAGTCCGGGCGGGGCTTCGTCGCCCTGCACGGGAGAAGGAGCCAGGATCACACTAGCCAGTGGATAGCGCCGTCGCAGGGTGTTCAGCATGTCCCGCAGCGCCGCGCCGGTCGGTGATGTCACGATGCCGATGAGACGCGGCAGTTCAGGGATGGGCCGCTTGCGCGCCGGGTCGAAAAGGCCTTCGGCCTCCAGAAAAGCCTTCAAGCGCAGGAATTCCTGGTAAAGGGCACCCTCCCCAAGCGGACGGATGGCGTCCGCTTGAAGCTGGTACTGCCCCTGGGGTTCGTATACGCGGATACCGCCGTGCACCTCCACCGCCATGCCATCCTGCAAGGCCAGCCGCAGACGGGCCACCTCGCTGCGCCACATCACGCAGCGCAGGGAGGCGGCGGAATCTTTAAGCGTGAAGTACAGGTGGCCCGAAGCGGGGCGCGCCAGGTTGGAGATCTCCCCCTGTACCCAGATCGCCTGGAGCATGTCATCGGATTCGAGCAACTGGCGCAGGTAACGCGTCAGGTCGGTGACGGTCCAGCGAGCAGGGATATTGAAAAGCGGCAATTGATCCATATTTTGTTGAGCATACCCTCGTTCCAGAAGACTGTCAACTATTCCTCATATCCCGATTCTTTGCTACAATATGTCTGATGCGGAATTGTTGCGTACTGTTTCTTTAACACGAATGTCACGAATTTACGAATTGTGCGAATAAAACCACTAATGAAATTCTTGCTTTTTGTGCAAGAATTTTCACCACAAAGGTCACAAAGGGACACAAAGGGTCTTGAGGTTTTCCTTTATGTATCTTCGTGTCCTCGTGTCCCCGTTCTTTGAGGGTCGTGGTAAATATCTTTTAGTTCCGGCTTGTCCGGGTTAGGATTTTGAGCGAATTTCGTCCTTCGATATCGATGAAATATATCTGGTCCCCCTGGCGCATGGAATACATCCAAAATCATGAAGAAGAAGGTTGCGTCTTCTGCAACGTGCAGACGCAAGCCGACAGCCCGGAGAATTTGATCATCTTTCGCGGTGGGCGGGCATTTGTTATCCTGAACCGCTACCCCTACACCAGCGGACACCTGATGGTCGTACCAACCGACCACCAGCCATCCTTCGAGGATCTAGATGCCGATACGCGCGCCGAAGTAATGGAATTGACCACCAGGTGCATCCAGGTGCTGCGCAAGGTTTATCAACCCGAAGCCTTCAACGTGGGAGCGAATATCGGCGCCCTCGCCGGGGCGGGAGTCGCCGAGCACGTCCACATGCACATCGTCCCGCGCTGGGGTGGCGACACCAATTTCATGTCCGCACTGGGGCAGACGCGCGTTCTTCCCGAAGAGCTGGAAGAGACGTATCGTCGTATCCGGGAAGGCTGGGGCAGCGAATAGTTCTATCAAATTAAGGAGAAATCGAACATATGACATCACCAACAGAAGCCGTCATCCTTTCTGCCGTCCGCACACCGAGCGGAAAGTTCCAGGGCAGCCTGTCCGGTTTCAGCGCGCCGAAGCTGGGGGCCATAGTCATCAAGGCCGCTGTCGAGCGCGCTGGGATCAAAGACCCGGCTGACATTGACGAGGCCTTCATGGGCAACGTCGTCTCAGCCGGGCTGGGACAGGCGCCCGCCAGGCAAGCCGTCATTCACGCCGGGCTGCCCGCCTCGGTCGGCGCGACTACGCTGAACAAGGTATGCGGATCGGGGTTGAAAGCTGCCATGCTAGCCGCCACTGCCATCAAAGCCGGGGAGGGGCAATTGTTCGTCGCGGGTGGGTTCGAGTCGATGAGCGGCGCGCCGTACCTGGTCAGGGGTCGTTCCGGCGAACTTCGCTTCGGCCACGTTCAATTGACCGACGCCCTGCTCTACGACGGGCTGTGGTGCTCGCTGGCTAACTGGGGTATGGGTGACGCCGCCGAGTTCATCGCCAAAGAGTATAACGTCAACCGCGAGGCGATGGACAAGTTCTCTTACGAGAGCCACCAAAAAGCACTCGACGCCAGCGACAACGGCAAATTCAGGGCCGAGATCGTGCCGGTGGAACTGGTCAGCAAAAAAGGTACCACCATCTTCGATACCGACGAAGCCCCGCGCCGCGACACCACACTCGAAAGCCTGGCCGGACTACGGCCTGCTTTCCAAAAAGATGGCAAAGTCACCGCCGGGAACGCGCCCGGGCTGAACGACGGCGCGGCAGCGGTGATCGTCGCCAGCCGTGCTTACGCTGAAAATAAAGGCCTCAAGCCGCTGGCGCGCATCGTCGGTTACGCTCAAGCCGCGGATGAGCCGAAATACCTTTTCCGCGCCCCAGCGCTGGCCATCCCGAAACTGTTGAAGAAGATCGGCTGGACGCTAAAGGATGTTGACCTGATCGAACTCAACGAAGCTTTCGCCGCCCAGGTCTTGGCCGACGGCTATGCCCTCGAAAAAGACGGCTGGGATTGGGACAAGGTCAACGTGCATGGCGGTGCGATCGCCCTCGGGCACCCCATTGGGGCCAGCGGCGCGCGCATCCTGACCACGCTGATCTACGCCCTCAAGGATCGCGGCCTGAAGAGCGGGCTGGCTTCGCTCTGCCTGGGCGGGTCTGAGGCTGTAGTGATGGCGGTGGAGATAGAGTAAGCATGAACATCAAACATATCTTCGTTATCGGCGCGGGGACAATGGGCAACGGCATCGCCCAGGTCACCGCGACTTCGGGATATAACGTCACCTGCATGGATATCTTCCCTGCCGCGCTGGAGAAAGCCAAGGCCACGATTGGCAAATCGGTCGAAAAACTGCTCGCCAAAGGCGCTATCACCGAGGCACAAAGAGATGCAGCGCTGAAGATCAACTACGTTGGCAACATGGATACCATGGGTCAGGCCGACCTGGTGATCGAAGCCGCCACCGAGAATCCAGAACTCAAGCTCGAAATCTTCCGCAATGCGGACGCGGCCGCCCGCCCTGGCGTGATCCTGGCCTCCAATACTTCGTCCATCAGCATCACCAAGATCGCCGCGGCGACCAAACGCCCCGACAAGGTGATCGGGATGCACTTCATGAATCCCGTCCCGCTGATGAAGCTAGTGGAGGTCATTCGAGGCTTGGCAACAAGCGATGAGACCACTTCCACCACCGTCGAGGTCTGCAGAATAATGGGTAAGGAGCCGGTCGAGGCCAAGGATTCACCCGGCTTCATCTCCAACCGCATCCTGTGCCCGATGATCAACGAGGCCATCTTCGCCTTGCAGGAGGGCATCGGCACCCCGCAGGCCATAGACAACGTGATGAAACTGGGCATGAACCACCCGATGGGCCCGCTGGCGCTGTGCGACCTGGTCGGCTTGGATGTGGTGCTCTTCGTCATGGAAATCTTGCAGCGCAACCTGGGTGACGATAAGTACCGTCCCTGCCCGCTGCTGCGCAAGTACGTGGACGCGGGTTGGCTAGGGAGGAAGACTGGACGCGGATTCTATAGTTACCAGTGATCTAAAAAGCACTGGAAAGGAGGAGGCACCATGAAAGTCGAACTACGGGAAATGAGCATTGATGATTACGAAGCGGTTTACGCGCTCTGGCAAGAGAGCGAGGGATTGGCGCTCAAGAGTGAAGATACCTCGCGTAAAAGCATCATCCGGTTTCTCGAACGCAATCCCAGGTTGAGCTTTGTCGCCTTAGACAATGGCCAGATCGTCGGCGCGGCGCTGTGCGGTCACGATGGACGTCACGGCTACATCCACAACCTGGCGGTGCGTAAGTCGCATCGCAAACAAGGGATTGGGCGGTCGCTAGTCGGCCGGTGTATGTACGCATTATTGAGCATTGACATCCATCGCTGCCATCTCCACGTTTTGGGAGACAACAAGGCCGGGATTGATTTTTGGCGGAAACTCGGTTGGGAGCAGCGCGTGGAATTGATCACGATGTCGCAGCCATTATCGGAGTGAATCGCGCCTAAACCAAATTCTAAGGAGAGCATGTGAGCACGCAAATATATGACTTCGTCATCATCGGCTCCGGCTTCGGCGGGAGCGTCAGCGCCATGCGGTTGACCGAAAAGGGCTACAACGTCCTCGTGCTGGAGCGCGGCAAACGTTACCGCAGCCAGGACTTCCCCAAATCCAACTGGAATATTTGGAAGTTCCTCTGGCTCCCGGCCCTGCGCTGTCACGGCATCTTCGAGATGACTTTCATGAACGGACTTCTGGCCCTGCACGGCAGCGGCGTCGGTGGCGGCAGCCTGACCTATGGCAACGTCCTGCTCGAGCCGGATGACCGTCTGTTTGCCGCATCTTCCTGGAGACATCTGAACGATTGGAAAAAGGAATTGCGTCCGCACTACGACACCGCCCGTAAAATGCTGGGCGTGACGCCAAATCCGCGTCTATTGAAGGCCGATGAAACATGCAAAGAGATCGCCGAAGAACTCGGCTATGGCAAGACTTTCCGCGCCACTGATGTCGGTGTCTTTTTTGGTAAAGAGGAGGTAACCGTCCCCGATCCCTATTTCGGAGGCGAAGGTCCGCAGCGAACGGGCTGCAACTTCTGCGGTGGGTGCATGGTCGGTTGCCGCTACAACGCCAAGAACACACTGGATAAGAACTATCTCTATTTTGCAGAAAAACAGAGGGCGAAGATCATTGCAGAGGCCAAAGTCACCGATATTAAACCATTATCCACGGTCGGTAATGATGGCGCCCGTTATGAGGTCATCTATCGCCGTTCCACATCCCCAATCAAACGGCGAACATCCATCCTGGCGCGCAATGTAGTCGTTTCCGCCGGTACGATCGGTACCCTGGAATTGCTCTTCCGCTGTCGCGAGGTGACGAAATCTTTACCGCGCCTCTCGCCGCGTCTCGGCGACCGAGCCCGCACAAACAGCGAGAACATCCTCGGCGTCACCGCCCGCGGCCGCGACGTGGATTACTCCAAGGGTGTCGCCATCACTTCCATCTGCAGCGTTGACGAGGTGACGCGCTTCGAGCCGGTACGCTATTCCGACGGGGCTTCCTTTATCCGCACATTGATCGCGCCACTGATTGATGGTGGGGGCAGCATCCCGGCGCGCATATTGAAAACGCTCTGGGCGATCATACGCCATCCGTTGGATCACATCTACGGCAAATATCTTTCCCGCTGGGCGCGTTACACCACCATTTTGCTGGTCATGCAGACCGAGGAGAACCTCACCCGCGTCCGCCTCGGGCGCAATTTTTTCACCTTTGGCCGCAAGGGACTAGTCATCCGCCCGGAGAAGGAACACGTCGCCAGCGAGTTGACCCTCGCCAGCCGCGTCACGCGCACCTTCGCCGAAAAGATCAACGGCATACCGGCTACGGCCTTCACCGACAGCCTGTTCGACTTTCCGACCACGGCGCACTTCATGGGTGGCGTACCTTTTGGCCGCGATGACCAGGAAGGCGTGATCGGCTTGGACTACCAGGTGCATAATTATCCTGGCCTGTATGTGGTGGACGGCTCTGTCATGCCCGCCAATCCCGGCGTCAATCCGTCGCTGACCATCACCGCGTTGGCCGAATACGCAATGTCGAAAATACCAGCAAAGAAATAAACGGAGCTAAACAGGGATGAACAGGATGGGTTGGATGAACACCCATCCTTTTTCATCCCAAAATCACCGTTTATCTCTGTTCATTTCCGGTGATATATGAACTTCAACTCTTCTCGCGATTTCGCCCGTCAACTCGACACGCAAGACGAACTTGCTTCCTTCCGATCTCAATTCATCATCCCCGACCCCGACCTGATCTACCTTGACGGCAACTCGCTCGGACGGCTGCCAAAGGTCGCCGCTGAACGGGTGAGCGCGGCCGCGACTGAATGGGGAAGCGACTTGATCCGCGGCTGGAACAAGGGCTGGTGGGATGCGCCTGCACGCCTCGGCGAGAAGATCGCCCGGCTGGTGGGTGCAGGCCCAGGTCAGGTGATCGTCAGCGACTCGACCTCGCTGAACCTGTACAAGCTGGTCATGGCCGCGCTGGCCCTCCATCCGCAGCGTAGACGAATCGTCACCGATACGCTCAACTTCCCCTCCGACCTATACGTGCTGCAGGGCGTCATCCAACAACTCTTGCCCTCTAATTTGCATGGGGAGGGCCGCGCATGGGGCCACCATCAGATCGTCCGCATCGAATCGCAGGATGGCGATGTCTCCCCCGACCTCGACGCCCTTGCTTCCGTTGTTGACGAAAACACGTCACTCGTCACTCTTTCACATGTCACGTTTAAATCCGGTTATCTCTATGAAATGGCCGCCGTCACTGAAATGGCGCATCGCAAGGGCGCGCTTGTGCTTTGGGACCTATGCCACTCGGTTGGGGTGCTGCCCATCGAACTCGATGCCTGCAACGCCGACTTCGCCATTGGCTGCACCTATAAGTACCTCAACGGCGGCCCCGGTTCACCCGCCTTTCTCTACGTGCACCGCGACCTGCAGGAGCAGGCCCTTTCCCCCATCTGGGGCTGGTGGGGACAGAAGTCGCCCTTTGCTTTCGACCTGGATTACACCCCTGCGCCGGGTATCAAACGCTTCTTAGCTGGTTCGCAACCCATCCTTTCCATGCTGGCTCTGGAGGCGGCTCTCGACCTGCTGCTGGAGGCCGGCATGGATCGCATCCGCTGCAAGTCTGTTCTGCTGACCGAGTACCTGATCTATCTGGCGGATACACTCCTCGCCCCGCTTCGCTTCACGCTCGGCTCTCCCCGGACTCCCGACCGGCGCGGCAGCCACGTCAGCCTGCGCCACCCGGAAGGCTACCGCATCAACCGCGCACTGATTGATGAGATGAACGTAATCCCCGACTTCCGCGAACCGGACAACATCCGTTTGGGGCTTGCGCCGCTCTACACCACATTCAGCGAAGTCTGGGAGGGCGTTGACCGCATCCGCCGCGTGGTGGAGGACAGGCGATTCGAGATATACCCAAAAGAACGGTTAACAGTGACGTAAGCCACAGACTTCCGAAGTCTTCGAGACATCGGAAGTCTCTCCTTTTCACCTCTTCCATCATCCTTCTCCTTTCATCCTTCTCACATACACACTCACCGCCTCCTTCATAAACACCGCCAGGCGCGGGTCAATCTTATCAAAATTGGCCTTGAAATCCGGGGTGGCGTTGTATCCCTCTGCCAGGGCTAGCAACTGGTCGAGGTTCGGTGTCCAGAAATAGTTCATGTGCCGCCGCCAGCGCTCGACGATGGCCTGAACTTCGGGCGAGTCCGCCTCCTTGGGCATGGCCACGACCAGGTCTGTGTAGATAAGGTTGCCCTCTTCGAGGATGCGCTGCTTCTCTGTGGCGCTGTAGGCTTTCCATTTGCGATTGGAAGCGCGGACGATCTCCGGGTCGTACATCCGGGCGGCTTCTTCGGCGTACTTTTCCTGCTCTTCATCCGAAAAGGCTTCGAAGAGTTGTTTCTGGCTCATTTCCTTTATTCCTTTCATGTGTAGTATCGTGTCATCCACCGTCTGGATTAAGCGGTTCAGGCGCTCGACCCGGTTCTGGAGGGATTTGCGGTGGCTTTGCAGCGCATTAAGAGCATCGAAGTCACGGTGACCCATGATCATTTTGATCTCCTCCAGCGGCAGATCCAGTTCGCGGTAGAACAGGATCTGCTGGAGTTTCAGTAGGGACGAGTCGCCATATTCGCGGTAACCGTTGGCGCGGACGGTTTCCGGCTTGAGCAGCCCGATCTGGTCATAGAAGCGCAGAGTTCGGGAACTGACGCCGGCGAGGGTGGAGAGTTGTTTGACGGTGTACATTTTGGCTTGTATCATTGCGAGCGAAGCGATGCAATCTCCTGTTTAAGATGGGGTTGCTTCTTCGCCGCTCAGCGGCTCCTCGCAACGACACTAGGATGATAAACCATAACGTTACGTTAATGTCAAGGAGGAAACAGACGAATGGTACAATATCCACCATGCCGGTTCCCATTCTCTATCAGGATGACTGGCTTCTTGCCGTCAACAAAACTGCCGGTCTCGCCACCGTTCCCGGCGGGTGGGAGAAGGACACGCCCGCGCTGGTCAAACTGCTGGAAGCGGACTATGGCCGGCTGTGGATTGTCCACCGGCTGGACAAGGTCACCAGCGGGGTGGTCGTCTTTGCCCGCACGGTGGAGGCGCACCGGACCCTGAGCCTGCTCTTCGAGTCCCATACGGTGGTCAAAACCTATCACGCCATCGTCTGCGGTGCGCCAAAATGGGACGAGCACACCGCCAGACTCCCGTTACGCATCAACGTGGGGCACGGCCATCGCACAGTAGTGGATCATGGCAAAGGAAAACCGGCTGAGACGAGATTCCGCGTTCTGGAGCGTTTCGCGGTTCCTGCCCCCGATAGAGGTTACGCCTTGCTCAAAGCCAAACCCGCGACAGGGCGCACCCACCAGGTGCGCGCCCACCTCGCCGCCCTGGGCTTCCCCATCCTGGCCGACGCGCTCTACGGCGCGTTGCCTGTTGGGCAAGATATTATCTCGCCTCTACAGCGTCCAGCTCTGCACGCCAATTCGCTGGAATTCGAATTCCAGGGTAAATCCTTCTCGTTCACAGCCCCTTACCCCGAAGACTTTGTTGCTGCCCTGATCAAATTGAGAGCCGGTCGCTGAGATTGGCTGTATTATTTCAGCGGGACGGGCTCCCATGCCCGTCACCCGGCGGCGTGGGAGCTGCCTCTACATCAAGAAATCTTCCTCGCCTCCATATAAAACCGCTTCTCGTGCGCCTCGCCCATCGAGAATGTCTTGCGCGGCAGGACGCCATCCAGAATGACCGTCTTGAAGAGATCCGATTTTTCCATGCCTGGCACGTAGAAACCGGCGTTGCCCGGCTGCGCGCCCAACGTACAGACCACCTCCTGGCCGTGGACATAGTCCATCTTGTCTGCACCACCTTCCTTCATGAAGACATCCAGAAAAGCTTGCAACGTGCCAACCGGCAGGTTGGACGACGGGTTGGCAATCTCGACCACGCCGAACTCCCTCCCGCCACCAACCAAACCGATGACCTGAGGCGGAAATTTGGCCTCGTCCACCAGCCTGACCATTTCCTCTGTGCTGGCGACTGGCGCATACGTGAAATCCGCGCCGAAATGGGACCTCAACGCGGCGAAGAGGTCGCGCTTCAAGCCGAACAGCAGCCGGTGGATCGGCTCGAAGGTCAGCCCCTCATCGTGGACGTTCTCGATCTCGACCAACGCATAGCGCGCCGGATGATCCATGCCCGCCTGGGCTTTTATCTTCTCCCAGACAGCTTTGGCAGTTGCCAGCGAGTGGTTGCCATCCCCCATAGCAAAAAGCAGGACAGGCTGATCGGCACCAATGCCATATTTGTCGGCAAAGTTTTTTGGTTGAGCCAGCCCGCGCAGGGCTGCGATCACCTTCTCTTCTATCGTCTCGCTGACAGCAAATCCGCTCAGGTGGCCGCTGCCAAGCATTAGCTCGAAATCGTAGAGCTTTTCGAGCTTGTCTTTGGCTTTGCCAACCACCTCGATGACAGTGCCTTGCAGGTCGTCGATCAGCACCAGGATGTGCGGCAGTTCCAGGGCCGCGCCTGTGCGGATCTTCATGCGCGGGGGTAGTCGCTCGACGATCGTCCCTTCGGTGGCGCGGATCAGGCTGGCGGCGCCCTTGTTATAGTCGTAGCGTTCCAGGTCGAGACACAGGAGGATGCCCTTGCGGGTCTTGCCGCCCACCATCCGCTCGACGTAGATCAGACCTTCGCGCGGCTGGAGGGTGCCCTTTGCCAGATAGTTGCGCATGGCCGTCTGGATGCCCTGGATGCGCCCCGTCCCGCCCGGCTTTTCGAGATAAACTTCCGGGAAGATGAGTTTGAACGTGGATGGGCTGTCGCCGACGATCTGCTCCACCTGCTGCCAGTAGCCCGGCTGGGAGGTGAACTGGTCGCAGGCGATGACAGCCCATTTGGTCAGGTCAATGCCTTTTTTCGGCAAGTAGACCTGCGGAATTTGGATACCAATGTCATTGTAGGTTTTCATTTTTTGCATCGAATAACACGAAGGACACGAATTTCCTCTTTTTCCCTTCGTATCCTTTGTGTTTAATGACTTTTCGCAAACTCGATCAGCTTCTCCGCCACCTCGGCCCCGACGCGCCCCTGGGCCTCGTACGTCGCTGCGCCGATGTGCGGCGAGCCGATGACATTATCAAGCTTGAGCAGCCTGTAATCCGTGAGCGGCTCTTCAGCGAAAACGTCCAGCGCGGCCCCGGCCACCTTGCCGCTGACCAGCGCCTCGTAGAGCGCGGCCTCGTCCACGATGCCTCCGCGCGCGCAGTTAATCAGGCGCACGCCAGCCTTAATTTTCTCGAACTGGGCTTTGCCGATCATGTTCGAAGATTCCTTCGTCTTCGGCAGATGCAGGCTGATGTAATCGGATGTCGCCAACAGTACATCCAACTGTACCAGCCGGACGCCTTCGGCTTCCTTCACGTACGGATCGTAGGCGATGACGGTCATGCCCAGAGCGTTGGCGCGTTTGGCGACTTCCTTGCCGATATTGCCTATGCCGATCAGGCCCAGCGTCTTGCCACCCAGTTCGTCACCCTCGAAGGCTTTCTTCTCCCATTTTTCAGCCTTCATGGTGGCAGTCGCTTTATTGATCGAACGCGCCAGGTCAAACATGAAACCGATGGCCAGTTCCGCCACCGAAGCAGACGAGGCCTTGGGTGTGTTCATAACGGTGATACCCTTCGAGCGGGCATAGTCGGCGTCAATGTTGTCCAGGCCGACGCCGCCGCGCACAATCACCTTCAGGCCGGGACAGTGGTCAATCAACGGTTGCCGGATCTTGGTCCGGCCGCGCACGACGCAGCCATCATAAGCCGGGAGTACGTTGGGCAGTTCTTCGGCAGTGATCTCGAAGTTCGTGTCTACCGTCAGCCCGGCAGCGCGCATCCTCTCGATGGCTTCCGATTCGGTCTTGTCGCAGATTAAGATTTTCATGGTTGTTCCTCCTGGTGATTTTGTGTTCCTGGTTGAATAAAGGGCTACATGGTCAGTGAAAGAGATCACAGATTCATTGTAACCACGAGAGTTAGCTTTGTCAACAGAAGCAACTGCGTTTTGATTTTCATTGTGGTTAACCCCACTCATGGATATAATTCAGCAGGAGAGAAACGAGGGTTTTTTACAAACCAGACATCTGAAAGGAGTTAAGAACATGTCCAACCAACCCAAGCGCGTTTTCAATTTCAATCCAGGTCCGGCCGTTCTTCCGCTGCCGGTGCTGAAACAAGCCCAGGAAGAGATGCTCGATTACAAAGGCACCGGCATGTCCGTAATGGAGATCAGCCACCGCTCGAAGGAATTCGAGGCCGTGATCCAGACGGCGGAAGCGGACCTGCGCACCCTGATGAACATCCCGGCCAATTACAAGGTGCTCTTCCTGCAAGGCGGCGCCAGCCTGCAGTTTACGATGGTGCCGATGAACCTGCGGCCTGCGGGCGGCTCAGCTGATTACATCATCACCGGCTCGTGGAGCAAGAAAGCCTTCGACGAAGCCGCCAAACTCGGGACGACGCGCGCTGCTGCAAACATGAAGGCCACCAACTTCGACCATCTGCCAGCCCAGACCGAACTCGACCTGGACCTCAAAGCAGCCTACCTTCACTTCACCTCCAACGAGACCATCCACGGGGTGGAATATTTCACCGAGCCGGTTCCCCCACAGGGAGTCCCTCTGGTGTGCGACGCCTCGTCGGATTTCATCAGCCGCCCGATTGACGTATCCAAATACGCCCTGATCTACGCCGGCGCGCAGAAGAATGCCGGCCCGGCGGGCGTGGTCATCACCATTATCCGTGATGATCTGCTGGAAAAAGTCCTGGCCAATTTACCCGTCATGCTGGATTACAAGACGATGGCCGCGGATAGCTCGCTGTACAACACGCCGCCTTGCTGGTCGGTCTACATCGTCAGCCTGGTGCTGAAATGGCTCAAGGAGATCGGCGGCCTGCCCGAAATCGCCCGCCGCAACCAGGCCAAGGCGGGACTGGTCTACAAGACAATTGACGAGAGCGGCGGCTTCTATCGCGGCCACGCAAAAACCGACAGCCGCTCGGTGATGAACGTCACCTTCCGGCTGCCCAATGAGCAATTGGAAGACCAGTTTGCCTCTGAGGCCAAGAAGCGCGACCTGATCGGCTTGAAGGGACATCGCTCAGTCGGCGGGATGCGCGCCTCGATGTACAACGCCCTGCCCATCGAAGCGGCTGAATCACTGGTCGGGCTAATGAAGGAGTTCCAGCAGAAGAACGGGTAACAAGCGAGGGTTAGACCCCCGGGTGTCCTGAAGACACCGGGGGTCTACTATGGAATATAATTGCCGCATGGAATTCTTCCTCCTCGACCCGCAGATTGCGCGTTCCCGTCCGAAGAGACTCGCATCCTTGACATGCGCGCCGAACCCTACCCGGATGGGAAGCGGGTGCGGGTCAACCTGGAGCTGACGCCATTCTTGCATTTTCCCGAGGTCGAACTGACACTCACAGATCCCACTGGCCAGACCTGCACCTCCGCCAGTGTCATTGAAACGGTTGGCCGGAAACTCGAACTCACTCTCCGCATCCGTACTTTGAGAAGAGCCGAAGGGCATACCTCGCAAGGGGCACGTAACACTTCGCACTCCACACGTGGCACCTTCACCCTCGCCGCCCATCTCACTTACCCCAACCTGGGCGAAATATTCCATCGGGAAGCAACCATAGAATTACCCCTTCCACAGAATAAATGATCAATCTTACGGATAAGAATCTCACCGTGAAGACACCAGGAACGCGAAGCGTTTTAGATATCTTTCTTCGCGCTCTTCGCGTCTTCGCGGTTTCCAGCCTTGTCGCCTCATTCCTCTTATCCGCCTGCGCGCCACAACCCGAAACCACGACCACTCCGACCCTCCCGCCTCCACCGACTGAAACAGCGACCATCACACTCACCCCCACGCCCGCTCCTACCCAAACGCCATACGTGATCACCGCCACCAGTGATGTGACGCCCAGCCCACGCGGCCTCTTTGTTTTTTCCCTGAACGAGGCCGGCCGCGCGCACTTATTCATTTACTCCCCTCTATCGCTGACCCTTACCCGCCTGACTGCCGATCCCTGGGACGACATCACCCCCGCACTCAGCCCGGACGGCAGCCAGGTGGCCTTTGCCTCGCGCCGCAACGGCTACTTGGACCTCTACCTGCTCAGACTGGGAACGGGTGAAATCACCCGACTGACAGATACGCCCGAATACGACGCCTCCCCCTCCTGGTCGCCGGACGGCAATTGGCTGGCCTACGTCAGCTACTTGGACGACAACCTGGAGGTCTTAATCCGCTCGGCGACTGATCCCTCTCAGCCGCCCATCCGCCTGACCGAAGATCCCGCCGCCGACCATTCTCCGGCCTGGTCGCCGCAAGGCCGCCAAATCGCCTTCGTTTCTGACCGCAGCGGCGAGGACGAGGCCTGGATCGCCGACCTGGATCGCGCCGGCGAGGAGCGTTTCGTCACCGTCAGCCCTGATCCACAGGGCAGCCAGGCGCATCCCGCCTGGTCGCCGGATGGCGAAGGGCTGGCCTGGGCGACGACAGATCCGTCCACTGGCCTCACCAGCATCCAGGTCTGGGATGCCCGCACACCTGATTTCCCGGCGCGTACAATTGGCATGGGGGATTGGCCTATCTGGCAGGACCCGTCCCACATCGCCGCCCTTGTTACCACCTCGAACCAAACCTACCTGACCGCCTACGCCCTCCCTTCCGGCGACCTCAGCCTGCCGCCGTTGCTCCTGCCCGGTACGTTGCGCGGCCTCTCCTACGGACTGACGGTATTGCCCAGCCCCCTGCCCCAGACTATTCAAGGGGCTGCCGCATTAACACCGGCACCGCTATACCAGCCGGTCGTCGCGCCGCAGCCTGGCATCCCGGCCGGTCGCGCCGCGCTCGTCACCCTCCAGGGTGTACAGGCTCCCGATCCACGACTGCAAGATGTGGCGGACGAATCCTTCCAGGCGCTGCGCCAACGCGTTGCCGCTGAAACAGGCTGGGACATCCTCGCCGATCTGGAAAATGCTAACGTTCCCCTGACGACGCCCCTCGACCCCGGCTTGAGCCAGGACTGGCTCTATACCGGCCGAGCCTTCAGCCTCAAACCCGTCCTGGTCAACGCCGGTTTGATCAGCGTGGTGCGTGAAGATTTCGGCCAACAGACTTATTGGCGGGTTTTTATCAGCACCCGCGCCCAGGATGGCTCGCAAGGCGAACCGCTACATGGGTTGCCTTGGGATTTCAGCACACGCTACAGCAGCAGCAACCTGACTGCTTTCGAGCAGGGTGGCAGTTTGATGAGTGCCATACCAAAAGGATACTGGCTGGATTTTACCGCCCTGGCTCTCCAATACGGCTGGGAGCGACTGCCCGCCCTAACTAACTGGCGGACGTACTTCAACGGGGCGCGCTTCAACGAATTTGCCCTGACGCAGGGTTTGACTTGGCGCGACGCCATGCTGGAACTCTATCCACCCGAGGCGCTGATCACACCGACGGTGGTCATCCCGCCCACACGCACGCCCACACGCACCCCGTGGGGCTACAAGCCTCCCACGCCCACGCGCACGTTGACGCCGCAACCCACCTTCACGCCTTCGCCATGATACTCTCCCTCTGTAGATCAAGTATTTGTAGTGACGACTTTAGTCGTCTCCCTGCACGAACGACTGAAGTCGTCACTACCAGCAATTTTCGCGATCTACTCATCCTGGTCTTATGGTTAATGACCTCTTCTTTGTTGCTCCTTTCAGCATGTACACCCGTAAACACGGGACAGCCATCCCCGCAGGAAACTGCTACCACCGAAACACCAACGACGAGGGACAGCGAAACGATGATCGAAACCTCAGTGGTCAGCCTGCCCCAATTTACTTATTCCCCATCCCCGTCTGCGACTCCGAAACCTCTCAGCATTCTCGTCGAAAACACGCTGACGCCCGTCCCGTCAGCCACGTCTGCTTCTTCGCTGCCGATCGTTTTTCCAACCGAAGACCCGACCCCAGAATCAGCCTGGCGGCCGCCGCTCTATCCTACGCCCTGGGCGCTCTCACCTTATGACCATTTCTACTTTGCCCGCCCATTCGCTGTCAACGTGGTCACCTGGCCGATAGCGGATTATCGCTACGGAGGCATCTTCTTCCGGCCTGAAGTGGTGCATACCGGCATTGACCTGCCTGCCGATGTCGGCACGCCCGTCCAGGCTACAGGGCCAGGGACGGTCGTCTGGGCCGGTTGGGGATTGTTAAACAACGCGCCAAATTATAAGGATGACCCCTATGGAATGGCGGTTGCCATCCGCCACGAATTCGGCTACAAAGGCCAGCCGCTTTTCACGATCTACGCACACCTCTCCGAGGTGGATGTGGTTGTCGGCCAGGTTCTCGAGGTCGGCGACGTGCTTGGCGAAGTTGGCACGACCGGATTCACTACGGGGCCGCATCTTCACTATGAAATCCGGGTTGGCGCCAACGACTTTTTCTCCACGCGCAACCCCGAACTATGGCTGGTTCCTCCGGAAGGCTGGGGAGTCCTGGTTGCCCGCATCATGGATACCTACCTGCATCCACTTACCAGCTATGAAATCATTGTCCGTTCACAGACCACCCAACGCGCCTGGATCGTCAAGACGTATGGAGGCATCGGTGCAAACAGTGACCCTTACTACAACGAGAACCTGGTCTTGAGCGACCTGCCGGCTGGCGTTTATCAGGTCAACGTGCCATACGCCGGGCTTAATAATAGATTGGAAATCCAGATCTTCCCCGGCCAGGTCACTTACTTCGCCTTCCAGGGATTCAAGGGATATAACACTGAATTACCACCACCGCCATCCGGTATAATATCAACGCCAGCTCCCTAAAGGCCTTGACGCATCGAACATCTGTGCTATACTCTAACAAACCAAAGTTTAGAGAGGTATCTTATGCCACGCAAATCCACTGACTCCGATTCAGACAGCTCCATGAACGAGGCGCGCCGCGCCATGTTGGACAAGGCCCTCGGCGACATCGTCAAACGCTATGGCGACGGCTCCATCATGCGCCTGGGGGAGGCTCACAGCATGTCTGTGGAAGTTATCCCCACCGGCTCGCTGTCCCTTGACCTGGCGCTGGGCGTGGGTGGGATTCCGCGCGGGCGCATCACCGAGATCTACGGTCCGGAGGCCTCCGGCAAGACCACCCTCGCCCAGCACATCGTGGCCGAGGCGCAGAAATTGGGCGGCACCGCCGCATACATTGATATGGAACACGCCCTCGACCCGGCCTACGCCGCACGCTGCGGCGTGGATGTCGAGAACCTGTTGATCTCCCAGCCCGATACCGGCGAACAGGCCCTCGAGATTACCGAGACGCTCGTCCGCTCCGGCGCTGTGGAGGTGGTGGTGATCGATTCGGTCGCCGCGCTGGTGCCCCGCTCCGAGATCGAAGGCGACATGGGCGACGCCCAGATGGGCGCTATGGCCCGCCTAATGTCACAAGCCTTACGGAAACTCTCCGGTGCCATCAACCAAACCAAAACCTCGGTCATCTTCACCAACCAGTTGCGCATGAAGATCGGCGTCATGTTCGGAAATCCGGAGACGACCACGGGAGGCAATGCCCTCAAGTTCTACGCTTCCGTCCGCCTGGATTGCCGCCGAATCCAGTCCATCAAGGTCGGCGCCGAGATCGTCGGCAACCGGACGCGCGTGCGCGTGGTCAAGAACAAGGTTGCGCCGCCCTTCCGCACAGCCGAGTTCGACATCATGTACAACGAGGGCATTTCCAAGGTCGGCGATCTGATTGACCTGGCAACCCAGCTCGGCATCGTGGATAAGCGCGGCGCGTTCTTCTCGTATGGCGACGTGCGCATAGGACAGGGCCGCGAGAACTCTAAAGAATTCCTGCGCCAGAATCCCGACCTAGCCGACGAGATCGAGCTGGCCATCCGCCAGCATGCCTCGGGCGGCCAAGTCGCGTTGCCGCTCGCAGGTGCAGAAGATGAAGAAGTTGGAGAAGAATAGAAATCCGAAAGTAGAGATTCTCCTGACTGTGTCCATTATCAGTACTTCACGAAAAAACCTTGTAGTGGCGACTTTAGTCCCTCTTTTCGCCGAACGACTCAAGTCGTTACTACGGATTCGTGAAGTACCGATTATTTTCTTTTTAGGGGTGGTTCTTTCTGCTTGCGGGGGAAAAGAAAACGTTTCACCGACGGCCTACCTCCCCCCGACGCCCGCCAGCACGCCGCCCACGGCCTCGCAGCCTGCGGTGGTTTATATTCCACCCGCCGCGCCCGCGCCGCAATGCGATGACAATCTCTATTACCTGCAAGACCTGACCATCCCTGACGGCAGCCAGGTTGCGCCCGGAAGCACGCTCGACAAGCAGTGGCTGGTGGAGAACAACGGGACCTGCAACTGGGATCATGCCTATCACCTGCACCTGATCGCCGGCCCGGACCTGGGCGCGCCCGTCGAGCAGGCGCTATACCCGGCTCGTTCCGGGACCCAAGCCATCATCCGCATCCAGTTCGTCGCCCCGTCTGAAGCGGGTACGTACCGCAGCGCGTGGCAGGCCTACGATCCGCAGGGGATACCCTTTGGGGATCCGATTTTCATCGAGATCGTGGTTTCGCCCTAGGAGGGATGTCGTTTGTCTCCAGCAAATAAACCCCGTCTCTTCATCAATGCCCTCGGCTCTTTCGTGGACGCTCACGCAATCACCGTACTGGTATTGATCGCATGCCTGGCCTTGGCGCTCAATATCGCAATCATAATCAACCAGCCGCCTACCATAAATTTGGGGGAAACCGGTCATTGGTGGCCTCTCATTTTGAACTTGATCCATGGTCGCGGTTACATAATGTGCGAGCCGGAATATTTTCCATTTTGTAACCCATCTAATCAATTGACTGCCTCGCGCGAGCCTGTGCCGGTTTTTATCTTCGCGGTTGTCGCTCTACTCACAAACCAGTCCTTTCTTGCTGCCTCTATTCTCGAAGTCGGGCTTTATTTGGGAATATTACTGATCACTTTCTTATTGACCCGTGCCCTGGCAAACACACGCGCAGCCCTGGTCGCCGCGCTGCTCTGGGCCGTTTTCATTCCCGGCCTCGAGCTGGTCCCCCAGGTTTCTGGCGATCTCCTGGCTTGTTTCTTTCTTACGTTGAGCATGTTCTTTCTCATGCGCGCCCGCCAAACCGATCGCTGGCGGGACTGGTTATCGACCGGGATCGGGATGGGGCTGGGAATTTTGTCGCGTTCAGCGATGATATTTATTCTGCCTGGCCTGGTATTCGGCTTGTTGTGGGAGGGATGGACAGCAGCTCGCAAGCAGACAGCCAGATTCATAAAAAGGCTCTGGGCAAGTGTGTTGTTGGTGCTGATCGTTTTCGCAATGATGCTCCCCTGGCTCGTGCGCAATACGATAGTTTTTGGCAGCCCTGTGTTAGGGTCAACGTTGAGTGGTTATAACCTTTACCGGCAAAACTACATGCTCGGCAGTGATAACGATTTACGCTTTGTCGCTGGCGAGGAAGCGCATCAAGCTATCCTGGCATTGATCGGGCGTCTTCCCGATTTGCGCGGCACAGAAAACGAAGCGCAAATGGACAAGGTGTACATGCAAGAAGCTCTTAAGGTGATCGCAGCCCATCCAGTCAGCTATGCCCAATTAGTGGCTTATCGATTCTTACCGCTTTGGTTCGATTGGCGGATTGACGAGGCTAATGGGGCAAACACCCCCCACCTGGATTACTACGAAATGGCTTTTCAGGGATTTCTACTGATTACTGCCATGATCGCAGTTTGGAAAACCTGGAAACGCTCTTGGCCGCTCTGGGTCACTATTGTTATTTATTGCCTGGCTTATATGGCTGTGATAAGTCTATTACGCTACCTCGTCGGGTTGACGCCAATTGTCATGAGCTTGAGTGCAATAGGCTGTTGGTATCTTGTTGATGGGTTATTCAAGAAGAAAACCCAAGAAAGTTCCTGATTTGGATATTCACCTTCTCACCCCTACCGACCGCGACTGGGTTCGCCGAAAAATCATCGAAGCATGGGGTGCGGAGACCGTCGTCGTCCACGAGACGATTTACCGTCCCGCTGAGTTGCCGGGTTTCGCCGCAAAAAGCGGGGACGAGATCATTGGCCTGCTCACCTATCACCTTGAAGGCGAAGCCTGCGAGATTGTCACGCTGGACGCCTGGCGCACAGGCCTGGGAGTAGGCACCGCGCTTATCGAAACGGTCAAGCAGGCTGCGGATCGAGAGAAGTGCCGGCGGCTGTGGCTTGTGACCACGAATGATAACCTGTCTGCCCTGCGGTTCTACCAGAAGCGCGGCTTCGTCATCGCCGCCGTCCACGTCAACGCGATCGAAAAAGACCGCCGCCTGAAACCGGAAATCCCGCTCACTGGAATGGATAGCATCCCCATCCGCGACGAAATCGAATTGGAGATGATGCTGTAAAAGAGATCCGGTTTCTCGGAGAAACCGGATCTCTTGGTTTTCATTCCGGCAATCCATCCAGCACTCGTTTCATCTGCTGCCGGTAGGCTTGGAAGGCTACCCGCCCGGCCTGCGTCAAGCGCATCATCGTGTTCGGTCGCTTACCCTTGAAGGATTTCACGACTTCGATGTAACCGGCTTCTTCCAGCTTGCTCATGTGCGCCGAGAGATTGCCCCAGGTCAGGCCGGTCTGGTTCATCAGGAAGATGAAATCAGCGCTTTCGACCACGTAGAGCAGGGCCATCACCGCCAGCCGCGCTGGCTCATGGACGAGGCGGTCGATCTCGGCCAGAGCCAACAGATCGGCGCTCCCGTCCGCTCTATTCATGAGGCGGCTCCCCTCGCGGCAGCGGATATTTCTGCAGGAAGCGTACGAACAGCACCAACCCGGGCAGGGTAATCAGCGCTCCGATGATAATCGGATAGACCGGCTGGTTCAGATAGATCATCAGGAAGACGGCCAGGGCAATCATGACGGCGATGAAATAGCCGCGCGGGAAATCCCTGAAGTAGGCCACCAGGATCATGCTCGGACCGACGATCAGCGCCCCGACGGAAGCCACGATCAGGTCCATGACATTCCTGTCCCGGATGAGGCTGTTGAATCTTGTGCCCACCTCGGGATTCGCCCAGGCCAGCAACTGGAGCGACACCAAAACGACCTGGATCAAGACCACCACGCTCAGGACGATGATCAACGTAAGCCTGCGCTTCTTGCGCTGTGCCCCGAACTGGACCTGCCCCATGCGCTGCAGGTGATAAACTTCTTCCCCGCCCAGAAGAGAGAATACGCCGCGGCCATGGCACTCAATGAAAGGACGATATTCACCGGGCTGTACCCGGTTGCCGGGCGGTAGACGAAGATCGCCATGCAGATCACGATCAGGCCGAAGTATACGTCCCACAGGCCATCCTGGTACGTGGAACGGAAAGCCTTGCGCTCGATTTGTTTGAGGTCGAGTTGTGTTGACATACCATTCTCCTTTGTTAGAGTAATTACTTTGCGATACAAAGATGTTTACATTATACAAGATAACCGTTTTTTGTCAAGAGGTAATTGGCCCAAAAACGGCATTTGCACGTAAAATGGATACGTATGGAACTGGAGAAATCTATGGAAAATCCCACTCTCGATCTGATCCACCGCCACGTCTCTGTCCGCCGCTATAAAGCGGACCCTCTGCCTGCTTCCGTTATCGAAGCCATCGTCACCGCCGGACAGCACGCCTCCACCTCCTCGAACCTGCAAACCTACAGCGTGATTGCCGTGACCGAGGCCGCCAAGCGCGAGAGACTCGCCAAATTGTGCGGCGAACAAAAACATATCCAAGAAGCGCCGGTCTTCCTGGCCTTCTGCGCAGACCGGGCGCGCCTCGAGCGAGTCTGCCAGTTACGCGGCTACACCCAAGTGACTAGCTATGTCGAAAATTTCCTGGTCGCCGCAGTGGACGCCGCCATCCTGGCCCAAAATACCGCTCTGGCTGCCGAATCCCTCGGCCTGGGCATCTGCTACATCGGCAGCATCCGCAACAACCTGCCAGAAGTGATTGACTTGCTCGGACTGCCGCGCCTGGTCGTCCCCATCACCGGCATGACGGTCGGCTGGCCGGATGTGGAGCCGCGCCTTCGCCCGCGCCTACCGCTGCGCGCCGTGCTGCATTGGGAAAAGTACGATATAGCCGGCGAAGACAAAGCCTTGCGCGAGTACGACCGCGCCATGATCGCAACCGGTATTTACGAGGGGCGACAGGTACCGGTTCCAGGCAAAGAAGGCGAGATGGAAGAATATAGCTGGACGGAATACTCCGCCCGGAGAGTCTCGCAACCGGCGCGCACCGGCCTGCGCGCCGTGCTGAAGAAGCAGGGATTTGGGCTGTAATAAGCAGAGGAACAATGAACGACATTAGCCGTGTGACCCGCCCAAAAGAATCCGCGCGGAAAACCTACGACCGCATGAGCTGCTGGTACGATTGGTTCGCCAGCAGCGAAAAGCATTTCACAGAAATCAGCCTGCGGATGTTGAATGTTCAGGCCGGGGAGAAGGTGCTGGAGATCGGCTTCGGCACCGGCCAGAGTCTGGTCGCGCTGGCACATTCAGCCGGTGAAACCGGCAAAGTACATGGAATTGACCTCTCAGAAGGGATGCTCCGGGTTGCACAGGAAAAAATTGCCCGCGCCGGAATGTCAAGCCGGGTTGAACTATATCTCGGTGATGCGGCCAATCTTCCTTTTGAAGATGATTTCTTCGATGCAATCTTTATCAGTTTCACACTGGAACTCTTCGACACGCCCGAAATCCCGCTTGTGCTGGGCGAGTGCAAACGGGTGCTTCTCGAAGATGGGCGGCTGGGCGTGGTGGCATTGGAGAAAAAAGATTGCCGAGCTATAAGAATCTACGAGTGGTTCCACGCCCGTATGCCCGCCCTCGTGGATTGCCGTCCCATCTACGTTCGCAGAATTATCGAGGCAGCCGGATTCGAGCTTGCCGAAGCCAGCGAAGAGGCAATGTGGGGATTGCCGGTCGAGATCGTCACCGCGAGGAAACATGGATAACGATAAAAGGAAAACCCTCAGCCCTTCAGCCCAGAAGGTGCAGGATACGTTGCACGCCCTGGGCTTCGACTGCGCCGTGGTCGAATTCATGGAAAGTACACGCACCTCTGCCGAGGCCGCTACCCGTGTAGGCTGCAATCTGGGACAGATCGCCAAATCGCTCGTCTTTCGCGGAGAGGCGACGGGCAAACCCGTACTGGTCATCACCAGCGGGTCGAACCGCGTGGACGAGGCCAAAGTCAGCCAGTATTTCAGCGAACCCATCGGCCGCGCAGACGCGGACTTCGTCCGCGCCGTCACCGGTTTCGCCATCGGAGGCGTCCCGCCGGTCTGCCACAGTCAGCCAATCGAGACTTTCATTGACGAAGATCTGCTGCAATACGCCACGATCTGGAGCGCAGCCGGCACGCCCAACGCGGTGTTCGAGTTGACGCCCGATGACTTGGCGAAAATGACCGGGGGAAAAGTGGTGAAAGTGAAATAGAATCTCCCGGAGACTGCGAGTCTCCGGGAGATTGTTCATTCTTCCAGCGCTTCCTTGGCTTTCTTCTGTTGTTTACCGCGCTCGTCGGTGTTCAGGATTCGCTTACGGATGCGGTACGATAGCGGTGTTACTTCGAGCAACTCGTCGTCGGCCAGGTACTCGATGGCCTCGTCCAGGCTCATCTTGCGCGGCGGCGTCAGGCGGATTTCCATGTCGCCGCGCGAGGAACGGACGTTGGTCAGGTGTTTCTTACGGCAGACATTGATGGCGATGTCGCCGGGGCGGGTATTCTCGCCGATGACCATCCCCTCGTAAACCGCCACGCCGGGAGCGACAAACAGCATCCCGCGCTCCTCGGCGCTCTTCAGCGCGTAGGAAGTAGTATCGCCCGCCTCCATCGCGCTCAACGAACCGGTGGAGCGCATCGCCATCGGCCCGGCCATTTCCTCATAACCGTGGAACAGGGTGTTCATGACGCCCATGCCGTGCGTAGCGGTCAGGAACTGGTAGCGGAAACCAAGCAGGCCGCGCGTCGGGACGAGATACACCAGCCGCACACTCCCTTGACCCGTATCCTGCATATCCAGCATTTTTCCGTGCCGTCCCCCGAGCATCTCCACTACTACGCCCACCGTCTCTGGACTGGTCTCGATGTGGAGTTCTTCGTACGGTTCCAACAGGGTCCCGTCCAGGGCCTGGCGTAGGATCACTTCCGGACGGGAAACCTGGAACTCGTAGCCCTCGCGGCGCATGGTCTCGATCAGGATGGCCAGGTGCAGTTCACCGCGCCCGGAGACGAGAAAGGTGTCGGAGGTCTCGGTCTCCTGCACGCGCAAAGAGACGTTGGTGCGCAGCTCGTCGAACAGGCGCTCACGCAGCTTGCGCGAGGTGCTCCAGTGGGCTTCCTTGCCAGAGAATGGCGAGGTGTTGACTCCAAACGTCATGCGCACGGTCGGCTCTTCGACGCGGATGGTCGGCAAAGCGACCGGATTTTCCGGGTCGGCCAGGGTCTCGCCGATGGCGATGCCTTCCAACCCGGCCAGGGCGATGATCTCGCCCGCCCTGGCCTCGTCCACTTCGACTTTGTTCAAGCCTTGATGCACATACAGATAACAGGCGCGCTCCGGCACGTTCGTGCCATCCAGTTTCAGGCGTGCCAGCAGCTGCCCGACCTTGATTTTTCCGGCAAAGATGCGCCCGACTGCGGTCACGCCGCGGTAGTCGTCGTAGCCCAGCGTGGTAACGAGCATTTGCAGCGGCGCATCCACGTCCACTTTAGGGGCGGGGATGTGACGCAAAATGGCTTGGAATAGCGGCTGGAGGTCCGGCCCGAGGTCCGGGGTGAGTCCGGCCTGGGCAGAGGTGGCTTGGGCGTAAATCACGGGGAAGTCCGCCTGTTCGTCGGTCGCGCCCAGTTCGATGAACAAATCGAAGGTGCGGTTGAGCGTGTCTACAGGCTCGGCATCCTTGCGATCCACCTTGTTGACCACCACTATGGCGCGGTGTCCCATTTCGAGGGCTTTCTTGAGCACGAAGCGGGTTTGCGGCATCGGGCCTTCGGCCGCGTCCACCAGCAGCAGCACGCCGTCCACCATGTTCATGACGCGCTCGACCTCGCCGCCGAAATCGGCGTGGCCGGGGGTGTCCACGATGTTGATCTTGACAATCTGCCCGCTCAGCGGGTCGGGGATGGAGATGGCGGTGTTCTTGGCCAGGATGGTGATGCCGCGCTCGCGCTCCAGGTCGTAGGAATCCATGACCCGCTCGGCCACCTGTTGGTTGTCACGAAAGGTATGCGCCTGGCGCAGCAGACCGTCCACCAGCGTGGTCTTGCCGTGATCCACGTGGGCGATGATGGCGATGTTGCGAAGATCGGTCCGTTCGGTGAGCAAATTATTCTTTCTTTCCGACTGTCATGCTAAGTGAAGCGAAGCATCTCCCGCCGTTGGGTGAGACTCTAAGCCACTTCGCGGCTCAACGTGACAAAATAAAACGCATATAAAAACCCCGGTGTAGAGACCGGGGCTTGGCCCTGAGGTAGTCGAAGAATCCGGCGTGCGGGGGGTATGTTATCAGATTGTTGGGCTTTTGGGTAGAGGCTATGAGCGAATGTTTCCGACATCTCGGAGACTTCGGTAGTCTAACTTATCCGAGATACCGTTCGACTGTATAAAGCAAATCAGGAACATCCATCGTAGCAGTTTTCCAGGCTTCATCCCAATCAATCAAGTCATAACCGTGGATCAGATGATCACGCATTCCAGCATTCAAGGACCATTGAATTTCAGAATGCTCATTACGAAAGACCTGAGATAACCGTTTGACAGCCTCGCCAATGACCGTCAGTTGGTATAAGACTGCCGAGCGCGTTTTCCAATCATCAAGGAAGGTTTGTTTATCAAACCCGCGGACAAAATCCATCACGAGGTTGGCGGCGTTAAGAATATCGTGCAGGACGGCATCATCTTTCTGCATGGATAATTTCACCTTCGGAGAAAAAGGTTTTAGCTGTTCTCAATATCTCATCCCGAATGATCACATTCCGCGTTTGACTCAATGCTCTCCTGCTGATCAGATCCACTTTGCGTTGAATAAGGGCTTGTAATTCCTGCTGTATCTGGGCATGCTCGAATAGCCCCCACTGGCTGGTATCGCTGAAAGTAACCAGTACATCCACGTCACTTTCAGGGCAAAAGTCATCCCGAAGAGCAGAGCCAAACACTGCCAACTCGCGAATCTGCCAGCGGTGGCAGAAACGCTCAAGATCTTTCGACGGAAGTGTTGAGACAAAATCATTCATGTAAAAATTATAACACCTCAGAATATTTCTACAACAAATTCTCCTGCGCCGCGTCTTTCTTCTTCACCTTCTCCGCCTGCTTGAATGTGCCATAGGCCGAAGGCGGCATGTTAATCCCCTTACCCGCTAGCAACTCCTCGACTGTCAATATCTGGATGCAGGGATAATCCTTCTGCCAGGTCTTCGAAGTGAAGTAACCCGCCGAGACCGCCTCGGTGACCATATCCTGCGTGGGCGGGTCGAGCGTGACGAAGACGCCGATAGCGGCTTCTTCGCGCTCCACCACGCCGCGCAGATCGCGTATGTCGCCTGATTTGACGTGCCCGCTCTTGACCTGGATTAGCACGCGCTGCAACTTGTTTTTCTCGTCCAAGAAGTTGAGCACGCCATCCACGCCCTTGTCGCTGCCCTTCTTGCCCTCCCGACCGCCCTCGCCGCCGAGGGGCTTGGCCTGCACCAGCGAGAGCGCCCACCACTGGAACTGGTAGCGGTCGGAGCGCGCCAGTTGACGCGCCGAGCCAAAATCTTCCGGCTCACCGATCACGGCGTAATCCTTCTTCTCGACCAGGCCGAACATATCCTTCAGGCGGTATTTCATCAGTGAGATAGAGAGATGGGTGATGTCAATCCCGATCCAACGGCGGTTGAGCTTGTGCGCCGCCGCGACCGCCGTGCCGCACCCGCAGAACGGATCGAGGACCACATCTCCCTCGTTGGACGAGGCTTGAATGATGCGTTCCAGCAGCGCCAATGGCTTTTGCGTCGGGTAGCCCATGCGTTCAGCAGCCTGTGCTCCGATTGGCGATATATCATCCCAAATATTCTGCAGCGAAACACCTTGCATTTCATCGAGGTAATGTTTCATTCTAGGAACCGCGCCTGGTGCTGATTGATGAATTCGCCCTTCGGCTAGTAAACGCTCCATATTTTCTTTGCTAAATCGCCAATACCGAGTTACCCCCATGAACTCATAAGATGGATTTCCCTTTGCTGCTCCACCTGGGCCAGTCATATCGCTGGATTTCCATCTTCTACCATCCGGATCAACGTTGTTATAGGTTTTTCGAATATACTCTTCCTCATACTCGACAAACTGGGGATTGAAGGAATATGTATCACCCTTGGTGTAATAGAGAAGAAAGTCAGTGATATTTCCATACGCTTTGCGACCTTGCTTTACATCACTATGAGCACTAGAACGTTTCCAGGTTATTTCGTTTCTATAGCTTCCAGGGCCAAAGATTGTATCCATCACAATCTTGAGATAATGGCTGGCGGTCGGGTCGCAGTGCAGGTACAGGCTGCCGGTCGGCTTCAAGACCCGGTGCAGTTCCACCAGCCGGGCGGCCATCATCGTCAGGTAGGCCATCATCTGGTTCGTCCCGATGAAATCATGCAGCGCCCCGATCATTTGCACGACGCGGGTAGGCGCGTTTTGTACCAAATCCTGGTATGTCCGTTGGGCAGCCGCGTTCCAGTGCCAGGTATCGTCAAAGGCGGCGATCTGCGCCTCGGCCTCCTCGCCGCGCTCGTCCTTGAACAGCACGTTGTACGAGCGGTTGGAATTGAACGGTGGGTCGAGGTAGATCAGGTCAATGCTCTCATCCGGGATGTGGTCGCGCAAGATGGGCAGGTTGTCGCCATAGAAGAGCGTGTTTCGGAACGTCCCCGTCAGGGGATGGGTGATGGGTTTGGGCATGGGATAATCTCCACCATCAGATCAGGTCAGGTGACAGTCACATCAATTATACGCCAACCGGCACATAAAAAGGCCGCGCGGATTGCGCCGCGCGGCCTTTCATCCTTCGTCCTTCTAAATTCATCCTTCGACTTATGTCCCCTCTTCCCACGAATTCAAATACTTGACCTGCTCTTCGGTCAGCGTGTCAATCCTCACGCCCATGGCTTCCAGCTTGATACGGGCGATCTCGGCGTCAATATCTGCCGGCACGGAGTAGACTCGCTTCTCCAATTTGTCGGCGTTCTTGACCAGGTACTCGGCAGCCAAAGCCTGGTTCGCAAAGGACATGTCCATCACGCTGGCCGGGTGGCCTTCCGCTGCAGCCAGGTTGATCAAGCGGCCCTCGCCAAGCAGGTTGACGCGGCGGCCATCTTTTAGCTCATACTGCTCGACGTACGGGCGCACCAGCTTCGGCTCGCTCTTCGAGAGTTCCTTCAGCGCTGGGATGTTGATCTCGACGTTGAAGTGGCCGGAGTTGGCGACGATGGCGTTATCCTTCATCACCTCGAAGTGACGGCGGTCCACCACGTTGATGTCGCCGGTTAGGGTGCAGAAGATGTCGCCGATCCTGGCCGCCTTTTCCATCGGCATAACCTGGAACCCGTCCATGACCGCTTCGAGCGCCTTGAGTGGGTCCACTTCGGTGACGATGACCAGCGCGCCCATGCCGCGCGCCCGCGAGGCCAGGCCGCGCCCGCACCAGCCGTAACCGGAGACGACGAAGTTCTTGCCCGCCAGCAGGATGTTCGTCGCCCGGACGATGCCGTCAATTGTGGATTGTCCCGTGCCGTAGCGGTTGTCGAAGAAGTGCTTGGTCATGGCATCGTTGACGGCCATGACCGGAAATTCCAACATCCCATCCGCGGCCATGGCGCGCAGGCGGATGACGCCGGTGGTGGTCTCCTCGGTGCCGCCGATGATGCCGGGCAGCAGCTCGCGCCGCTCCTTGTGGATGGTGCTGACCAGGTCGGCGCCGTCGTCCATGGTCATGTGCGGCTTGTGGTCGAGGGCCGCGGCGATGTGCTTATAATAGGTGACGTTGTTCTCGCCCTTGATGGCAAAGACCGGCACCTCGAACTGGTTGACCAGTGCGGCAGCCACGTCATCCTGCGTGGAGAGCGGGTTGGAGGCGGTCAGCACCAGGTCCGCGCCGCCTTCGTGCAGGGTACGCGCCAGGTTGGCCGTCTCGGTGGTGACGTGCAGGCAGGCCGAGAGGCGCACGCCCTTGAGCGGTTTCTCTTTCTTGAAACGCTCGCGGATCATGCGCAGGACGGGCATCTCGCGCTCAGCCCATTCGATCCGCCGCCGCCCGCCTTCGGCGAGGTTGATATCTTTGATGTCAGAGTCGCTCATGTGTTTCTCCTTGATTGAGTAGTAACGACTTTAGTCGTGGATTGCGAGCGACTGAAGTCGCCACTACGATTGAACGAGTGTATCCAGCCTGCCCTTATCGTCAAAATGCTTGCGGAACCGCTTTACGAATTCCACGCGGGTGTACGAATGATTCTGCGGCCCTTTCTGCTCCAGGCAGTAGGTGGCGGCCAGCGCGCCCACCTGCGCGCACAGTTCCCAACTCCAGCCGTGGGCGTAACCGGTCAGGAACCCACCGCGGAAGGCATCCCCCACGCCGGTTGGGTCAACGATGCGCTCCGGCGGGACGACCGGGACATTGTACTCTCTTTCCTCGGCGTAAACGGACGAACCGTCCGCCCCGCGCGTGATGACCAGCACGTCCACGTGCTTGAGCATGGCAGCCAGGTCGTGACCGGTCTTCTTGGAAATCAACTCGAACTCATAATCGTTGACGAACAGGAAATGCGCACACTCCAAATCCCGCGCCAGCTCGAAACCCTCGAGGCGTAACACCTGCTGGGAAGGATCGTAGAGATAAGGGATTTTCAACTCACGGCACTCGGCTGCAAAGTTCTTCATCGCCGCCGGGTCATTGGGTGAGACAACCACCAGGTCGGGGCGGGGCCGAGCCTCGGCAATGGTCTGCTGCGCGGCAAATCCCATCGCCCCGGGATAGAATGAGGCGATCTGCGCGTTGACCTGGTCCGTGGTGGCGAAAAACGAGGCGGTGTACACGCCAGGAACGACCTTCATCAGCGTAGTATCCACGCCCTTGCTTTCCAGCCAGGCACGATATTCGCTGAAATCCTCTCCGACCGTCGCCATCACGCGCGGACGTTCGCCCAACAGCGCCATCGTGTAAGCGATATTAGGCGCCACCCCGCCGCGCTGGCGGGACATGGAGTCAACCAGGAAGGACAGGCTGATCTTCTCCAGCCGTTCAGGCAGGATTTGCTCCTTGAACAGACCGGGGAAGGTCATCAGGTAATCGTAGGCGACAGAGCCGGTGAGGAGGATGTCCATGTAGTCTCCTAGATAAAGTAATCAGAAATCAGCGACCAGTGGCGAGTCGGCTTCAGCCGACTTCGCAGCCATAGCCGGTGGATTCATCCACCGGCGGCGATGGAGGCAACAATCTTTTTTAAATTCATTTTAAACGGCGGACGAACAATCCCATTCTCCGTAATAATCGCGGTGATCAACCGGTTCGGCGTCACGTCGAAGGCCGGGTTGCGCGCCTTCGCGCCCAGCGGGGTGACGCGCTCGCCGTGGAATTGTATATCCAATACTTCATCTTGTGAACGCTCCTCGATCGGGATCAACCCACCGTGCGCCAGCGAAAGGTCAATCGTGGAGGTCGGTGCCACCGAATAGACCGGTACGCCGTTATCGTGCGCTGCCAGGGCCAGCATGTAGGTGCCAATTTTGTTAGCCACATCGCCGTTGGCAGCCACACGATCCGCGCCGAAGAGGACTTTCTGTGCCTGGCCTGTGCGCAGGAAATGACCAGCCATGTTGTCGCAGATGATCTCATACGGGATGCCGTACTGTTCCAACTCCCAGGCCGTCAGCCGCGCCCCCTGCAAGCGCGGACGGGTCTCATCCACCAGCACGTGAACGCGCTTGCCCTGTTCGTGCGCCATGCGGATGACGCCCAGCACCGTACCCCAATCCACCGTTGCCAGCGCGCCAGTGTTGCAGTGTTGGATGAGGGTATCGCCGTCGTCAATTAACGCCGCGCCGTGCGCCGCCATGCGCTTGTTGATCTCGACATCCTCATCGGCGATACGCTGCGCCTCGGCGAGGATGGCTTTGCGAACAATATCCGCTCCACCCTCCACGCCCCTCGCTCCACCCTCCACCCTCCACGCTTCACGCATCACTCGCTCCACCGCCCAGGCCAGGTTGACCGCCGTCGGGCGGGAAGCGCGCAGGTCTTGCGCAGCAGATTCCAGGTTTGCTAAGAGACCGGCGGCGTCAGGGGCTTTTGATTCGCGCGCCGCTAGCGCTAGTCCAAAAGCTGCCGCCGCGCCAATCGCGGGCGCGCCGCGAATCGTCATATTGCGGATCGCTTCGGCAACCTCTTGGCAAGTGCGCAACGAGACAATGGCCAGTTCCCCCGGCAGGCGGCGCTGGTCAATCATCTTTAGTTCGTTGGTGGTGTAATCCCATTCGAGTGTGCGCATTAACGGGTAGGAAACTTTATTGCTCAAGCCGCCGTCCCCAGTGGCGCCCCACGGGGTGCTTCCCTGGCCTGTCCGGCCAGGACAGGCGCGAAGGACGCCGCCTGGAGCAGAAAGGTGTAATAGCGAGCAGGAAACGACGCTCTCACAAGAGAGCGTCGTCGCTTGCGGGCGTAGTTTAGCACGGGAGGCCTGGATTGGCAAGCATTGACATGACTCTGTTTCGCCATTATAACCATCGCCATGAAATCCAAGAATTTGCTTCTCTGGCTGTGGCTGCTCCTCTCGCTGGTCGGATGCAATCTGCCATCTTCCGGCCAGACCGCGCCGCTAGGCGCGACAGCCACACCATTCATTGTCGCCCTCACCCCATTCGTTGTCACCCCCACGCCAACGAATACGCCCTCGCCGACGCCCATCCCGGCGGTGCGCGTCGAGACCGGCGACCGGGCGCTCTTCGACGGCGACTACGCCCGAGCTCGCAGCGAGTACCAGATCGCATTTTCCACCTCTACCGACTCCAAGGTGCGCGCCGCGGCGTTATGGGGGTTGGGGCGCACAGAATACGAGGCCGGCGTCTACGCCTCGGCCCTGGAAGCATTGCGCCGCTTGCCCGTAGAATTTCCCGACTCGCAGTACGCTGCTTATGCTTTTTTCCTGCTCGGCGAGACGTACACCAGCCTGCAGCGCTACGCGGAAGCCGCGGACGCCTATTCTTCCTATCTCAGCCTGCGCCCCGGCGTGATTGACGCCTATGCGCAAGAACGACGAGGCGACGCCCTGGTCGCGGCCGGAAACGACACGGATGCCGTTGTCGCTTACCAGGCCGCCCTGGCTGCCCCTCATCTCGGCGATGGGGTTCCCCTGCAGATCAAGTTGGCCCAAGCCTACGCCAATTCCGGCGACTCGACCACGGCTCTGGGAATGTACGACGAGATCGCCGCAAAAACGGGCAACGATTTCGTCAAGGCTCAAATGGACTTCCTGGCCGGGCAGACCTATCTGTCCCTCGGCCAGAACAGCCAGGCTTACCAGCGTTTCCTACACGCCGTGGATAATTATCCGCTTTCCTATGATTCATACTCCGCTCTGGTCGCCCTGGTGGACGCGGACGTGCCGGTGGACGATCTCAACCGCGGCTTGGTGGACTATTTCGCCGGGCAGTATGGCGTAGCCCTGGCCGCTTTTGACCGCTACATTTCTGCCAATCCACAGAATGACGGCACGGTACGCTTCTACCGCGCCAAGGCCTTGGATGATTCGGGGCGTTACGAGGAAGCCGTTACCGAATACATGCTATTCATCAATAATTATCCGGATAACCTCCACTGGCAGGCTGCCTGGGATGAAAAAGCCGGAACTCAGTGGTATTACCTGGAACAATGTGAGGCGGCTTCGCAGACATACCTGGACTTCGTGGCAGCCATGCCAGCCAGCCCCGACTCTTCGCGCTTCCTGTCGAATGCAGGCCAGATGCTGGAACGCGCCGGCCGCTTAGAAGAGGCTGCAACGACCTGGGAGCGCATCGCTGACCAGTATCCGAGCAGCGACTTGGTGCCGCAGGCGCTCTTCTGGGCTGGGATCGCCCGTTACCGCAACGCGAACCTGGATGGGGCGTTGGTCACCTTCCAGCGTAACCTGATCCTGGCGAGCGCGACCGAAGACCAGGCGCGCGCTTATTTCTGGATCGGCAAAACCCAACAAAAGAGAGGCGATGCCGCCGCGGCGCAGACAGCCTGGCAGCAGGCCGCCGCCCTCGATCCCACCGGCTACTACAGCGAACGTGCTCGCGACACCTTGTTCGGCCAATCCATTTTCCAGCCGCCGCCCGCCTACAACCTGACCTTCGACCTGGCCGCCGACCGCCGCGAAGCCGAGGTCTGGATCCGCATCCAGTTCAATCTCCCCTCGAACACCGACCTCAGCAGCCCGGGCGCGCTCCTGCAAGACCCGCGCCTGGCGCGCGGCAGCGAATTGTGGAACCTGGGACTGTACGACGAGTCCCGCCTGGAATTCGAAGATCTACGTCAGACTGTCAGCGAGAACGCGGCCGATAGCTATCGCCTGGCTAACTACTTGCTCGACCTGGGACTCTACCGCAGCGCCATCTTTGCCGCCCGCCAGGTGCTGACCCTGGCCGGCATGGACACCAACGCCAAATCGCTCACCGCACCGAACTACTTCAACCACGTCCGCTACGGGGCTTATTACCAGGACTTGATCGTTCCGGTTGCCCAGCAGAATGACCTTGACCCCCTCTTTCTATTCAGCATGGTGCGTCAGGAAAGCCTGTTCGAGGGATTTATCCATTCCACCGCCGGTGCGCGCGGCCTGATGCAAATCATGCCCAGCACCGGCGCGACCATCGCCCAGAACATGGGCTGGCCGCAGGATTACATCGCCGATGACCTCTACCGGCCAGTGATCAGCCTGAACCTGGGAGCGCACTATCTTAGAGCCAACCTGGATTACTTCGACGGCGATCTATTCGCCGCCCTGGCGGCCTATAACTCCGGCCCCGGCAACGCCGAAATCTGGCTGAACCTGGCAGGCGGTGACCCCGACCTGTTCGTGGAAGTCGTCCGCTTCGAGGAAACGCGTACATATATCCGTAGCATCTATGAGAACTACATTGTCTATCGCTCGCTGTACGGCAGCGTGCCGTAGGTTGTTTCAAACAAAACCCCCGGGTTCTCAGAGACACCGAGGGTCTTCTTATATCAGCTCATGCGCTTGACGATGCGTTTGTGGACGGTTTCAGCGTCCATACCCAGGACAGAAACAAGTTTATCTCGCCCCGTCTTTCCGGCCACAATATCCAGCCGCGATAGCGGCACCCCCAGCACTTCGGACAGGAACTTGAGCAAGGCCTCATTGGCCTGGCCCTCCACCGGCGGCGCGGTCAGGTGAATCTTGACTGTCCCGTCGTTTAGAACCCCAAAGATCTCGTTCCGGCTGGCGCGGGGCGTGACGCGCACGGCCAGCGCGGCCCCCCTTTTCCCATCGTGTAATTCGAATTTTCGGCGCTCCATAACACCACCTCAAACAAGAAGGTTGATCACAACCGTAGCCAGAACTTGAACCAGGACGATCAGGATCAACGGGCTGAAATCGAACATGCCCACCAGCGGCACCACCTTGCGAATGGGCGCCAGCATCGGCTCGACGATCCGGTCTATCGTGCGTCTGACCGGGTGAAAGGGGGACATAAAGTACGATAAAGCCACCTGCACGATGACGAGCAGCACGATGGCATTTGCCAGAACGCTGATCAGTTTTACGATAATAACGAGCACGTAAATCACCTCATAACGCGGCCTAGAACCGCAATCAAATGGATTCACCGCGAAGGAACGACACTTGCACCTGCTTCAAGTACAGGTGAGAGCACGAAGGAAGATTTACCTTCGCGAAGGATTAAAAAACTTCGCGGCCTTCGCTTCTTCGCGGTTCTAATAGATTTGCGTGGGCCGCGACCCCAGGATAGCCTGGCCGACTCGGACGTACGTCGCGCCTTCTTGAACGGCGGCTTCGAAGTCAGCACTCGTGCCCATCGAAAGCTCACGCCAATCCGCTTCAGGGAATTGCATAGCCAGGTAGTCACGTAAGCGGCGTAAACGCTGGAAATAAGGTCGCGAAAGTTCAGCCTGCTCGAAGTACGGCGGCATCGTCATCAGCCCGCGCACGCTCAGGTGTGGAAATTGCAGCATCTGTCCAATCTCAGGCAGCAGGTTCGGCCAGCGTGTTTCGTCCCAGGCCAGCCAGCCGTACTTGCTCTCCTCGCCGCCGACGTTGAACTCCAGAAGCACCGGCAGGGTTTTCCCATCCGCCTCGCAAAAGCGCTCCAGCCGCGCCGCCAGCTTGAGACTGTCCAGGGAATGCAGCATGCTAAAGTGCCCGGCCACCAGGTCAGCCTTGCGACTTTGCACGTGGCCGATCATGTGCCATTCTACCTCAGATTCACTTTTCAAAGCTGTAATCTTCGCCACAGCCTCTTCGGCATAGTTTTCACCGAGGACGTATATCCCGGCCGCGATGGCCGCCTGAACGACCGCCAACGGCTGGGCCTTTGTTACCACAACCAGGCGGACAGCTTGCGGATCGCGTCTGGACCCGGCGGCTGCTGCGGCAATCTGGCCGAGCACACGCTGGTGCCGTTCGCGGATGGAGGAGACAAGGGATTCGTTCATTTGTAGCGCGACATTTATGTCGCCCTTTGGTTGCGGTATGAATACCGTGTTACGTTTTCAACCCGATCATCGCTCCAAAGCGACCTGTGCGGCCCTTTTCGGCGCGGTGGGAATACCAGTCGTCCACATGACAGGCCGTGCACAGCCCGGCCACCTCGATCTGCCGGACGCCGGCCCGCTCCAACAGCATACGGTTGGCTGCCCAAAGATCGAAGTGTACGCCACCGTCCAGCGTCGAGAGCAAGACGGAGGCGTCCTCGCCAAAGGCCTGCCGCACATGCGCGACCACGTCCGCGCCGACCGTATAATGATCCGGGCCAATAGAGGGGCCAATGGCAGCCTGCAAGTCGTCCGGCCGCGTGCCAAAACGCGCCCGCATCGTCTCTATTGTCGCTTGCAGGGTGCCTCTCACCGTGCCCATCCAGCCAGCGTGTGCCATCCCCACTACTTTCCGAAACGGATCGTACAACAGGATTGGCACGCAATCTGCGAAGCGCATGAATAAGGTGAAGCCCGGCTTATCGGTCAGGATGGCGTCCGCCTGTTGGTGAGGGGCCTGGGGCGGGTGAGGCGCGTCGGCGACGACCACGTTGACGCCGTGAACCTGCCAAACGTCGAAGAGCGTGACCGGGTCCCGCCCGAGCGCGGCAAACGCCCGCAGACGGTTCTCCCGCACCCGCTCCGGTTGATCGCCCACCGTCCCGCCGACGTTCAACGAAGCCCACGGTGCTGGACTGACGCCGCCCTGCCGTGTAAAAAGAGCCTGGGTAACGCTGGAGTCGAGCGACTCGAAGGAATAATAACGAACGCCGGCGTGAGACTGAAAAGGCATCGCTATGCCTTCGCCGCCACGACAGCAAATTTCTTCGCAAGCAGACGGCGCGCATCCGCCATAATCTCCTCTATCACCGGAAAACCGAACCAGGCCGTGGTGAACCCGAACAAGAAACCGGTCAGCGTGCGCAGGAAGGGCGTGCTCTCGCGGTAGGGCAAGATGGTTTGGATGTATTGGTACGGAAGCTGGCTGACGGTCTGCGAAACGCCGTCCAGTCCAATTGGAACCATGCCGACCAATATCCAGGCCCACCAGGGCAGGCTCGGGATGCGGCGGCCGGTCACGGCGTAGATCAGGCCGAAGAGCAGCATGGAACCCCAGATGGCAACGTCCCGTTCGCACAGGGCGACTTTGAAACCCAGGGCCGGACTGCCCTCGAACTGGCGCGCCCCCAAGCGGGCCGGATCGTTCTGATCGCTGATGCCGGTGGCCGCCTCGAAGGTGGTCAGTCCGGGTATGTCCGCTGCGGCGTGAGGGTAATAGGCCTGTTCTCCGAACAGAAAAAAGGATCGAAAAGCCCATTGGTGGCATAACGGGCTGTAAACTTTATAGATGACATCCGCAGCTCCGTTCGCGCCAACTTTCTTGAGCGTGGGAGCCAGAAAAGGAAGCCCAACGTAGAGGAGCAGGAAAAGGTTGAAAATCGCCAGATAATGCCTGGAAAGCCAGTAAGAGACCCGGTCCGCGCTGGTGATGGTCTCTCCGCGCGCCACGGCGGCGCGATAGGCCTTATCGTCAATCCGCTCCAGATGCGCCTGCCGGTCGCTGGCCGCGCCCAGCGTCTTTAGTAAATCTTGAGGCGTGAACGGCGCTTTCAGCTGGTACGGGCCGGCCTCGACGACCGGGATGTCGAGTGCGAAGGCGCTTTGCAAGGCCGGGTCAGAATCGATATCAATCTCGACTAGGCGATGAGGGTATTTGGCTTGTAGGGCTTCCAGGTCTGCTTTGGCTTGTTCGCACAGGTGGCAATCGCGGCGCGTATAGAGCGTTACTGAAATCATCTGTCAACTCCTACCAATAAAGTTTTCATTCAAACACTATAGCCCGAAGTCCACGAAAAGGCCGTAGCGAGAGAGCAATGCGAAGGTGCCCAGGAAGAGCATCGCACCGACGATCACCAACAGGATGCCCATCGCTATCTCTACGTAACGCATCACCTTCCCATACTTGCGCAAGATGACCGATACCCAGCCGATGCCCAATGCGGCGATCAGGAAGGGGATCGCCAGCCCGGCCGAGTAGGCGCTCAACAATTTCACGCCAAGTAATACCGATCCGCCGTTCAATGCCAGGGTCAGGATGGCGCCCAGCACAGGCCCAACGCACGGCGACCAACCAGCCGAGAAGAATACCCCCATCAAGGCCGAGGAGATATAACCCCAGCGCGCATCAACCTGGGAATGCACGCGCAGGTCATATTCCAGGAAGGGGATGCGAAAGACGCCGATCATGTGCAAGCCAAAGATCACCACGATGATGCCGCCGATCTTGGCCAGCCAAGTACGCATATTGAAGAGCAATTCGCCAAAAGCTGAGGCGGCTACGCCGAGAAAAATGAATACCACGCTGAAGCCCAATACGAATGCCAGGCCGTGCGAAAACGTCGCCCACCGGTTGCTGGCAGTATTTTCCCCCCCCGCGGCGCGGCCGCCCAGATAGCCGATGTAAGCCGGCACCAGGGAAAAAACGCACGGCGAGAGAAAAGACGCCAGGCCGGCCAGAAACGCCAGGCCGAGGCTTACATTCGAAACACTCATTCATTCACCTCACGTTTAGAAATATCGTTCCTCGACGATCACCTTGGTACTGCCGCTGCGCCAATCGCTCGAGGTCACGTCGCTCGTTTCAAGCGACACAGGCGGCGTCGTCCAGCGGAAGATCCACTTGGCGTCTTCCGGTCTGCAATTGACGCATCCGTGCGAGCGCTTTTCGCCAAACTGGTTGTGCCAGAAAGTCGAATGAATTGCTTGACCGTCGGGAGAGAAGAGCGTTGTCCACGAGACGCCGGGAGTATCGTAGCCAGCATCCACAGTCCCGGCAGCCATGTGGATCGAGAGCGTTTTCCGCCATACAGTCAGCTCGCCCAACGGGGTGGCGGCGTTGCCGCCCGCGCCGGTCGAGACGCGGCAGAAATAGACCTCTTTTTCGCTCTCGAAGCACGAGAGGTATTGGTCGGTCACATTGACGACGACTTTCTTCTCGTTGGGATCCACGTCCGGGCTGATGGGGGTGATCTCGTCCGCGGTCAACGGGCGAAAGGCCGCGCCATCTGTCCAGTAGATATCGCCGTAACTGCCTCCTGTTACTCCTGAAGGCCTGCCCCCATTTTCATTGACACGATAAAGGGGATTGCCGGTCGCCTCGCTGATCCTGATCTGGTCAATCCACATCACCTGGCTGTAGTAGAGGCGCGTCGGCAAATTGTAACTGATCAGGTTTCTCAAGCCCGGCGAGAGGGCGGGCGGATTATCCAGTACAAAGTCCACGTAAGGGACGGTCAACTCCGCCCAAAAGCCGGATTTCCCTTCCGGCATGGCCGCAAACGGGACATTCGGCTGGTTGCGTACTGGCTGCAGATAAGAGGAATACACGTATCCTTCCGGCGTCTCGACCCAGCGCTGGTTGATGCGGTTGAGATCGGGATTGAGCGCATTGACCTCCCGCAGCCATGGCAGGATGGTATCTTCATAGACGGTTTTGACCGTCGCGCTAGTCACGTCGGGCTGGCTCTTGATGTCCACCTTGCCTCCCGTGCAGTTGCGTCCCAGGCGGTCGGAAGCGGGGAAATCGGCCAAAGGCAGCACACGGTTGAACGGGTTGAGCGCCAGCGTCCCCAGGCCGAGGCCGGCCAGTTTGAGAAAGTCACGGCGCGAAAGATTGGGCTCAGGCAGTTTCATGGGGACAAGGATACCCGTAAACCAGTCAATCGTCAACGGACGGGTTAAGAAGCGATTAAAAAGGGGCTGTCCCAAAAGTCAACTTGGGCAGCCTCTTCGCGAATTAGAGGATATTTAATATAATAGGTGAATGGCCAGACAAATATTCAAACCATACACGCAAGCACAACCGATGCTGATGCCACCGAACCTGGAAGATCTGATCCCGGAAGGACACCTGGTACGAGTGGTGGATGAGATGATCGAAGATCTCGATCTGGAACCGCTGACCCGGCAGTATAAGGGGGGAGGAACCAGCGCCTATCACCCGAAGATGCTGCTGAAAGTGATGATTTATGCCTATACCCAGCGGACATTTTCCTCCCGGCAGATCGCCAAGGCCGTACGGGAGAATGTCAATTATCTATGGTTGAGTGGCATGAACCAACCGGATCACCGGACGATCAATCGATTTCGGGGAGAAATCATGAAGTTGGTGGTGGAAGAGGTGTTTTATGGGGTCATCGAACAATTATTGGACCGAGGATATATCGATCTGGAGATGTATTTTGTAGATGGGACAAAAATAGAAGCGAATGCCAACAAGTATAGTTTTGTATGGCGGAAGAGCACGGAAAAGAACAAGGGCAAACTGCAAGAAAAAGTGCGCACGCTTCTGAAAGAGATCGATGAGATCGAAGCAGCTGAGGAAGAGAGATATGGGGAGAAAGACCTGGAAGAAATGGGGGCAGGAAAAGATATCAATGTGGAAGAATTGAAAAAAGCTACGCAACGGATCAATGAAAAGCTGAAGAAAGAACCGAAAAACAAGAAATTGAAAAAAGCCAGGCGGGATCTGGAGAAAGATTACATTCCCCGGGAAGAGAAATACGAACAACAGGAGAAGAAATTTAAGGGTCGAAACAGCTACTCAAAAACCGATGAAGATGCGACGTTTATGAGAATGAAAGAAGACCACATGCTGAATGGTCAACTCAAACCCGGGTATAACATCCAGATGGGTACGGAAAATCAATTCGTGGTTGGCTACAGTGTCCACCAACGGGTGGGGGATACGAGCTGCTTGAAAGGACATCTTGAAAAGCTAAAAAAATGGCTGGGGGAATATCCAGAGACTTTGACCGCCGATGCTGGCTATGGCAGCGAAGAGAATTATGCTTACCTGCAAGAAAACAACATCACTGCCTATGTGAAATACAATACCTTTCATTACGAACAGAAGAAGCGCTATAAAAAGAACAATCCTTATCGAACGGAGAACTTCACTTACCTGGCAGAAGAAGACCAATATGGCTGTCCGCAAGGGAAGAAGTTGAGCTATCTTTTTACCCAAAAGAATATCAGTGATAATGGCTATGTGAGCAACCGACGCATCTATGAATGTTCGGATTGCAAAGCATGCCCTGTGAAACTTGCCTGTACAAAGTCCAAATATAATCGCAGGCTCTACATTGGGGTGGAATTGCTAAAGATGAAAAAGACAGCTCATGATAATCTGGAATCTCCTCGTGGAAAGGAGATGCGTTCCAGGCGTCCGATCGAGGTCGAATCTGTATTCGGCAGGCTGAAACAGAACTGGGGATTCAGAAGGTTTCTGCTCAGGGGCAAAGAAAAGGTCAACACCGAGTGGGGAATCCTCTGCATCGCACATAATATGGCGAAAGCAGCGGTTTGATCACGCTGCTTTTTATTTTCCTTTTTTCATTTTCAGCTATAACTTGCTAATTCCCCCCCTTTAATCATAAAAGGGGCTGCCTTTTTAGACAGCCCC
>Ga0315279_10000523_pt1 | contig 75733 bp, 107 predicted proteins | sample YL17G06_20_MG_FD_203694 | JGI IMG/M metagenome (GOLD analysis project Ga0315279, IMG submission 203694) | Sediment microbial communities from Yellowstone Lake, YNP, Wyoming, USA - YL17G06_20 | ecosystem: Environmental > Aquatic > Freshwater > Lake > Sediment | place: USA: Wyoming | collected...
TTGGATTTTGTCCTCCCCCACGCACTTTTTCAGGTACTTTATCAAGGTCAGCTTCCTGGCTTGCAGGTCGGCCAGCTTGGTGCAGTCCTTTGGCAGAACCAGCTCCAGTTCCTTCTCTTTCCTGGCTATCTTCAGCTCCTTTACAGGCATTCTGGGGAAGACCAGCTCGAAAAGCGCTTTTATTTTCTCCTTTTCATCAGTCAGCTTCTCATCTATCTTCAGTTCGTACTCCAACGTCCTGCCGGCCAGTTCGTGGTTAAAGTCTACCCTGACCCGACCGCCAGATACTGTTTGGACGCGGCCAGGCAGATTGTTTTCCAGAACAACCACTAAGCCTGGCGCCGGATTAATTCCATTAGCTTTAAAAACTTTCAGGGGCACTAACTTAACCAGCTCCGGTTCGCGCTCGCCAAAAGCGTCTTTCGGATGGACTACGACGGTCTTTTCTTCGCCGGATTTCATCTTAGAGAGCGCCTGTTCGAGTCCGGGAATTAGACGGTTTTCGCCAAGTATCATCGGCGCAGGGCCATAAGACAAATGTTCATTGAAGATGCCGGCTTTTTTCGCAACTTCAGCGTAAGTGGTATCGAACACCTTGCCCGTATCCTTGACCCGTCCGGTGAAAGAAACCCTAACTAAGTCCATACAACCACGTGAAATGCATGAAAACTGAAACGAAGATTTTGATTGTAGCCATAATAATGATTTTGTCGGTAGGGCCCCTAGACTATTTTTTCACAGCAGCGCCCAAGACACTGCCGTTGCCGAACGCGACCAACACTACTACATCCTATTCCTTGTCTGGCAACGTCACTGGCACTATTATGGACATAAAGCCTTATATTTATTACGTGGGGGTTTCCAGCAAGAACAGCAAGGCAATAGTCGATTCAATCATAGGGTCGATTCCGGAAATCACCAACTACTCGCTGGATATCTCGCTGAATCCCTATGGTAGTGGCTATCAATACACCATCACAGTGCCAGTCAACGATACTTCGCAGATTAAGAGGATAGGGTTCAGGCTGGCATGGAGGCTCAACAACTTTTTTGACAAGCTGATCGGCTCCATTCCATTCGTCCAGGCAAAGGTCGCATTGCCGCAGAACTTCTCTCTACCTACTGAAAAAGGTGTGCTGAACATCACAACCATCAGAGCAAACTTCACAGTAGACTCGCTCCTGTTATATTCAAAACAGCCGCAGTGGCCCATAAGTATATACTGCCCGCAGATGGTCACCTCGCTCAATTATTCTCTTTTGAGGGTAACCAAATTGTGCGATGACAACGACCTGAATATCGCGCAACCTTACATGGGACTTAGCCTTTTCGATGTCTTTACGATTCCGACCACGCATCTGACTATGCGCCTCGAGGCCCCCTCCATAACCGGCGCAGAGTTCACCGGCAGCTACCATTTCGCCGGCATGGACAGCGTCTCTATAAACGGCCTTGAGAGCCAGACAAATTCCACAATAAATCTAAAGCCGTTAGGGAATGATTCGACCCAAGGCAATTTCACGATAAAGGCCGCTTACACCGATATGGCAGGCATTAACAACATAAAGAAAATATTCAAGGACAACAACTTCACCATAGAGAAAGAGTACAAAGACGCAGTTGTCCTGTTGCCAGCGAATGTCACAATCAACGGAAAATATCAGGAGCTTTACAACATAGAGTATGCGGTGGGCCAGATAGCGATGAGCGATGAGCCGGGCTATTATGATTTTGACGTTGCAGTGTCTGTCATCTACGACGAGGTCACAAACGTGGTCGTGAGAAAACTCAGCCTTTCTTGAGCTTGAAGATAGCCAGGGCGATATCCCCCTCTGCCTCGTCAAGAGCCACTCTAGCCTCGTCTTCGGTAGCTCTAGTTTGCTCCATAACCAGCTCCAGATCCCCTTTGTTTTCTTCCTTCTTTTCCTCAGCAGTGCCCATTACTTGGTAAGTCTTCTGGCCCTGCATATCTACTACCGTCACCTGCGGGTTCTTTATCACCAGAGTCTTATCCCCCCTTATGATTACCTCTTTCGCCTCGATGGTCTCGGTCTTTATGCCCATCTTCTTCATCAGGCCGGCCATCTGCTTCGGGTCTATCCCACCTAACACGACATCACCTTTTTAAAATCAAATTTCCTTCTTCTTTCATGGCGATTATAGATAAGGTTTCGGAGTTTATAAAAGCTCCCCGGCCAAGGCTGTCGCGAGAAGAGGCCTGTAAGCGGTATCAGGATAGCGGCGGGATTCTGAAGACGGAAGGCGAAAAACTGCTCTTTCCAGACTCAGAACGGCTAGTCACCCAGCTGTCAGAGACAATCCTGCGCAGAGATGACCTGACCAGCCAGCTCAGGTTTTGGCAGAGGCAGCACAGGGGAGTGGCTTCTGGAAACGTGCTCGAGGACGCGCTGAGGGTTACAGACCCCCTTTTCTGGGAGCATTTGATAAAGTTCAGCACGGAAAAGGACTACCGCCAGTCGTTCGAGAAAGTGGACCTGCCTATGAAGTACCTGAACGATGAGAAATACCGCAAGATAATCCGGACCTTTATCCGCGACGAGAGCTACCGCAAGAGGCTGGTCAAGGCCAAGACCGGCGTATTAGGACAATCGGGCGATACCATAACGGAGAGCGCCGATAAAAAGAGGGATTTCAAGCGCAAGATGGTCGGGGCCAAGGTCGAGAAACTGAAGAAAGAGAGGGCGGAGGTTGCCGAGAAGATCAGGGTGCTAGAGACCTTGCTGGAATGGAGCTCAGGAAGCCAGGCTGAGGAAGAAAGGTTTGCCCATAGCCAGGAACGAGACTAATTCTAGGAAGACTGGGAGAAAGAATATAAAGAAAGCGCCCAGGACATGATGCTCCTCTATCCGCATTTTTAGAACTTTGTTGGCTATCCCGACCAATACGGCTATCAATAGCAGATTCAGGAACCAGCTGACTAGGTACCATGCCGGGTGCATTCAGACACCACTTATACCTTGGTAGTACTGCTCCAGCGTGCTCTTGTAAGGCCCAAGCGTCAGCTCGAACATAGCGCCCAAGACCACGTTATACAGCAGGAACAGCACTGCGATTGACAGCCCAAGCGCCTTCGCAGTCTCAAACATGCTTAGCTTCTCTGCTGCGCTTAGCTCTTCCAGCAGGATTCCGAGGACTATGACCACAAAGACAAGCTGTATTGCCATTCCCAGTCCCTCCACCAGATAGAACAACATGAGGTTGGTAGTGGCTATGCCTGCACCAGTCGCAATGTCGAATCCTGGAAATGCCGCAGATGTAAGCGCTCCCCACAATATACTGAAGATTCCAACCACAAATATCAAACTACCTAGATACACTCCGATAACCCCACAATCTTTCTTGAAGCTGCTTTTCCCCCCGCTCAGCTCAGCCAATCCCCTAAAAATTGCGGTCATAATGAGTAACGCAATTAACGCTATAATCGGCATTCCTATGACCAGAAACGCGAATGACATCCCAACATCAGAATTACTTGGCTGTAGCATTAACATTGCAAAGGTAAGTATGCCCACAACTAAGGAAGAAAGTACGACCGAACCTATCCCAGACATAAAATCAGTTTTTACCTTACTGCGTTTTAGAAATGTGTTTGTCCATACCTTAAGGAAATTCATCAAACCACCGAAAGAATTAGGCACGCATACTATTTATAACTTAACTCTCAAGCCCCTTTTCGATTACTTCCTTGACTTTGTTCGCGGGGAAGGCCAGCCTTATCAGAGTCGTGTTCCCCCTCACGCCCTTTCCGGACAGGCTGATTGTGATTAGTCCTAGCATGTCCAGCTCGTTGATATACTCTCTGCACCATCTCGCGCTCCTCGCCGTCTTGTCCAGATCCCTGCAGACCGCCTCGTATTTCTCATAGACTTCGCCGGAGAATAGCACGCGCTCGTCCGCTGTCCCGTCCAGCCTGTGGTAATGGCTGCCTTCCGCAGTCAGCTGGGCGATTGCATAGAGCGCTATCCTCTCATGCTCAGGCAAGTTGATTATCATCTCGTAGACTATCTCTTCTTCAACCACTTTCCTGGCCTTGGTGACATAGCTCTCACCTATCTTCTTAGCCCTTTCTTCATCAGCCAGTTCCCCCGCCTTCAGTATCAGGTTCAGCGCATATCTCGCATCGCCGGATTCTTGAGCTGCCAGGGCGCTAGCGAGGTTTATCGCAGAATCGTCGACAGTCCCGTCCTTAAAGCCCAGCTTGACCCGCTGCTTCAGTATCGCCTGGAGCTGCTCCGCGTTGTACGGAGGGAAAACCATCTCTTCCTCAAGAAGAGTCGATCTGCTCCTCGGATCCAGCTCTTTCTTGAAGGTGACGTTGTTGGTTATCCCTATCACACCGATATGGCCGGATTCCAGAGCCTCGTTAGCCCTGACCAGAGAGTAAATCAAATCGTCGAGATTCTTAACCTTGTCTATCTCGTCCAGCACTATCAGGAAGTTTATCCTGCCTGCCTTTATGTACTCTATGACCGCATCCAGCAAAACGGAGAATGGAAAGCCTATGAAGTTCTTTCGCGGATTGCAGAATTCGGCGCATTTCAGCAGGACCTGGTACTTCGTGTTGAGCATCCTGCAGTTGATATAGATGCTGTCCACGCCCACCTTGTACTTGTCCTTCACCTGCAATAGCTTGTCTATGACGTGTTTTGTGGTGCTCGTCTTCCCTGTGCCTGTTTTCCCGTATATGAAGAGGTTTCGTGGCGGTTTCCCCTTGAGTATCTGGCTGAGCGTCTTCATGACCTTGTCTATCTCTTTCTCTCGATGGGGCAGGGTATCCGGTATATAGTGCGAGGTGAGCACGTTCCTATCGACAAAAACCGTGTCCTTGAGCATCTCTTTCTCAAAAATGTCGTCCATGCAACCACTATAATGAAAGGTTTAAATTATCAGAGCTATTAATTATATACAACAGGTAATAAAAACTTTTGGAGGTAATCGGATGAGCATTCTAGGAAAGCTGAAAATGGGCGGCTCCAGTGGGGCAGACATCGAAGAGTACTTGAACACTTTGGGGCTAGAAGAGGGCGACCTGTTGGAAGAGCACGCAGATATGTGGGTCAGACCGCTCGCTCTTGAGGATGTTGTTGACGTAGAAAGAGTCAATGATGAGCTCAAGAAAGGCAATATGGTACTGCTCAACATAGAGCCACTCTACAAGAAGAACACAATAAAGCTGAGACAGGCCGTGTCGGAGATTAAGGGGACTATCCACGACATCAACGGGGATATAGCCAGACTGAGCGACACCAAGGTGCTAGTCACTCCCGCGAACGTAAAAATAGCGAAGAAATAAAAACCCTATTTTCCTTATATTCGCATGGCTCTTGAAAATCCTGCCCTGGCCTTGACTGTCAAGGTTCAGGACATCTTGTATATTCTCGAAGGTATTCTGAAGCAGAGAAACTGGAAGGATTTCGAACTCGCCAGCATAAAGCTGGTCTACACTCCTTTTCATCTTTTTAACTACGATGTGTTGATAGAAGAAAAAGACACCCAATCGTCGCAAGGCACATCTGGCATAATGGCAATCAACGCGGTGAACGGGCGACTAGACCCAGAATTAGTCGACATAATAGAGAAACAGCCAGTGACCTATGAAAAAGAGATAAGCCACGACATCCAGTACGAGGTGGCCCCTACCGCGATATCCAAGGATGAGCTGAAGGAAACGGCCAGGGTCAAGCTCGCTGCTCAGTTGGGAGTTAAGAAGGAGAACGTCTCTATCTCTGGAATTAGGACGGTCTACTGGCCCGTATGGACTGTATTTGCAGAGCTCACCGGCATGGTCCAAAAGATAGAGGTGGACGGAGTCACAGGCGTTCCGCTCAACATAGAAGAGGTCCCCACCCGAGAGAAAGGCTGGCTGGAGGTCACGGCAGACACGCTGCAGAAGATGAAATCTCCCTCCGGCTGGGTCGAGCTGGGCGGAGCTGTTGCTACCGCGGCTGGAGGGAAACTGGCAACCGGCGCGGCAAAAGTCGGAGACCAGGCAAAACCAGGCAGTCCGGCGCACCACACTATGAAATGGTTCACCACGACGAAGATGGGGCTCTACAGCTTGGTTCTATTGCTCATACTTATACTGGTCTTCTTCACTAACGACATAACGAATTTCCTGAACCACTTCTTCTGACTACATGAACTCAGAAAGAGAGTGCTGGTTCTTTTCAACTGGGAACAGCAGCAATAGGTCTTTTTCGACCAGACCCAACCTTTGCTTGAGATAGTCGGACAGGCCGTATTTCTGAGCTATCTCCTTGGATATCCTCAAGTATTTCTCGATACCCCCTTTGTTTATCGTCAGGAGCAGTTTTCCGCCGCACTTGTTGCACTTGCCGGACAGAGGAACGCGCCTATATTTCTCATTGCATTCGACGCATCTGAACTTCTGCTGGCCGAAGGACCGCAGGTTACCATAGATATCGCGCAAGAAATGGAAGTTGAGTATCCTGGTAGCCACGTCGCGTTCATCTACCGCCCTGATTTTTTCCGCGAGTTTCAACTCATAGTCTACCTTCTCCGCCATGGTCTTGAGTTGGACATACCTGCTCACGCTTGGACCTGCATCTATAGCCGTGGTATCGTGCGTGAACCTGAATCCGTCGCTATCGTTTTTCTTGCCGAGCCTGCCTTGGACAGTCTCTATGCTTACATCCTTCGGGCTCATCCTGTTCAAAGTGGCGTTATAGAACTCGAGCGGATAATGGTCGACTATCTCCATTTCGTGCACCTCGTCATCGACTTCTCTCGGGTCGATTTTTATGTTCAGGACAAGAGGAACATCCATTGAAGAGCCCCTCTTGTCGGAGAGGTAGCACTTGGAGAAATTCATGAGCGCATCTAGCAATAGCATAATCGTGTCCTCGTCTCCGTCGCAGTTCCTCCTCTTCGCCGTATGGAAGTACGGATGTGCATATCCGGCATGGGCTTTCGTGAATCCGATTATGCGACCAAGGACACCCACGGAAGTGTGCGGCGCCAGACCGATCACAAACTGCCCCACTAGGTCGTTCTGGTCCCTGATGTTATAGAACCGCTCAAGGCCGTAGAACTTCTCGAGCAGGTCATCAACAAAGTTTGCGGCGCGCGTCAGATACCTGGCCCCGTTTTCAGACAAGAGTATGTCCTGCGGTTTGAGCTCCACCACCTGGCTAGCATCCTTAAGCTCATTGCCTAAATAGTCTTTTTCATAACCCAGCTCCTTCATTTTCTCCACCGAAGTCACTATCTCCGCAGGCCTGACATGGGTCACGGGCACATCAGTCGCATCGAACCTAACCGTCCCGTCCTTGAAGACATACACGGAATGCTTTGCCCTCAAGATAGCTTTCTCCAACGGCTCAAAATACTTATTGACGTTTGTCGTCCCCAGAACGCCCTTCAGTTTCGGGGATGGTTTTTCTCTGACCCGTTTCGACGCGTTCTCAAGGTTGGCTTTCATATCCACAGTCGCTTTGTAAAATGACATGGTGGGGCTGCCGCAATACTCGCAAATTTTCCCCTTGCTGCCTCTGCCGCATTTGGTACAGGTCATGAAGAGCTCCGCTTTTTCCCCGCATTTGTCGCACGTATAACCAAAGACAGACCGGTTGCATTTTGTGCAGAACAGGTTAGGGACGTCTAGCGTTATGCTCCCTCTCTCGGCCGCCTTGACTATGCTCCTGGTCTTCCCGCCATACTCGCCGACAGGAACTAGTCCGTGGGGAGCAGGCGCCATCAGCCTCTCTTTGGCTTTCTCCGGTCGCCCCATCCTCGCTCCGATATAGGTATTGGCCTTATCCATAATCAGGAATGGGGAGCAAGCGTTTATGAGCTCCAGCGCGCTGTTCTTTTCCGGAGCCAACCTGATTATCTCATCGAAATTGAGCGTCTTCAGGATGGCAGAGGCGTTGTTTATTATTATCTTTCCCTCCAGCACTCTGTGGGGTATGCAAAGTTTCTCGAGTATCCTCTTCTCGGGGGCCAGATTCAGAATCAGCCTCGTGACTCTCTTGTCTTCGAGCGATTCCAGCTGCTCTATTTCTCCTGTTTTGAGCCATGCGACCAGGCTGACAAGCTCATCCTTGCTTATATCACCATAAAAATAAGTGTATTTTGGATGGAGCGGAAGTTTGTGTTTATCAGACAATTCTACCGCCTCGTCCATGGAGACTTTTCTTGGATCCATATGTATACCGTGCTGTTTTGCCAGCAGATCCCACCATTCCTCACAGAAGCCAGCGGGCAGCAGCGGATGGTTGGACTTAGAGAAATCGCCATAGGATATCAGTATATCTCCCAGAAACAGAATCTCCTCAATCTCCTCCCTGAGCTCCTCCGCCTTGCTGGTTGACTCGACAGTAACCACATCTCCATTTTTGAGCCGTACAACCGGAGGCTCTATGGAGTCGCAGGGGGTCATTGCTGCCCCCTTACCGGGCCGCTCAATCTTGAACTGCGTGCCTATCGCCGGAAACTCGTCCAGAACTACCATAGAAGCGGGATGGATGCCTTTCGCAGCTATCCCCGAGTTCCTGCATCTCCCATATCTCAACCTGAAACCGCCATGCATCGATGGATAAGCGAATATAGGGCGACCTCCGACAATATCTCCAAGATACTTGTCGAGAGGCTTGGTCTTTTCCTCCTCATCTCCGCTCTCCTTCTCCACCCTTATCAGCCCCTCGAGCCACTCCCAGCCAAGGTTGTGCTTTCTCGTGAACTTCAAAATCTTCGCAGCCTTCTGTGCTATCCCCTCTCCAATGACCAGACAGATGCCGCTCCTAATCCTATCGGTAGGGACCCGCTCAAGCCCCTTATAGACTGCGACCTCGACCTCTTCCGTAGGTTCGCCATCGATACAGACCGGGCAGTTCCTAACTATGTGCCTTATCTCTTCCTCTGTCGGCTTGTACTGGAGGTTAGTCACGGAGTTATGGTATATCTCTATCTCCTCGACATACCTCTCAATCTCCGTCTCCGTCGGTTTGTAGGTCTGGAGCCCCAATAGCCGCTGGGCATAGTCAGTTAACAGGACGGCCTGGGCAGCTGCTGTTCCACCTGCCGATCTGATAGGACCAGCGAAGAAAACGGACAGATACTTGGTGTTGTCCGAATTGCTGTTAATAGTAACTTTGGATATCCCCTCGGTGCCTGCGGCCGTGACCCCTTCTGTCAGGATAGTCAGGCTAGTCCTTATTGCCTGCTCAGCCCTCTTTTCATTGCTGTTGCACTGCCCTATCTTGCCTGCTATTATATCGCTCATCACAATCAGAGCGACCTTGTCCCTATCGTTGGTCTTCGAATATTCCCTTATTAAGTCGGCGATGCCTAGCGGACCTACGAGACTTTCGACTCTGGCAGCCAGATCTTTCGTGAGAGAAATCTCCACTTCGCTGAAAACGTCCATGTTTTTAGCTCTCGCACTCTTGGCGATCTCGTATATCCTCTTCGCCTCTTTCTCAAGCATCGCATGATAGCCGGGTATCTCCATCAAATCGCCTTGTCGAATCTCACCACATTTATCTTCCCAGAGTTCATGCTGATCAACGGAAGAATGCAGGGAGTGGGTTTGTGCCCCAGCCTGACTTGGTACGGAGTGACTTCCTGCCAGGTCCCTGAGTTCACGCAGACCACTCCGCGGTACCTCTCATAGGCGTTCTTGTGGATATGGCCCGTGTGGAATATGTCGGGGATTTCTCTAATCACCAGATTGTCGTTAGACTCTGGCGTTATTGGTTTCTCGCCATAGATAGGGTGCAGATGTCTCCTCTTCAGGGTCTCTATCATGACTTTTTCTATCTGCTCGTAATTTAGCGTTGGGACTGCTGCTATGATGTCGTCGAAGGCGGTTCCGTGGTAGACTAGCGTCTTTAGTCCGTGAATCTCAACCATCGCTGGGCTGGAGACCATGGTAACATTATCCATTTTATATAGGTCGGGCAGAAGCTCTTCAGGTATCGGCGGCTGCGGGTCTGCTGCCTTGACCGCGTCGTGATTGCCTGGCGAGATTATGATATGGATATACTCCGGTATCTGCTGGATATAGTCGGAAAAAGCCTGATACTGTTCGTAGATGTCAGTAAGGTTTAGTTCCTCCTCTTGTCCGGGATAGACGCCAATCCCATCCACAAGGTCCCCGGCTATCGTTATGTACTTGACCCGAGAGGCTAATTCCCTCAGTTTCTCATCACCGAAATCGCCTTTAATCCAGGCTATGAAATTCTCGAAATTCTTCTGCATGAAAAGCTTGCTGCCGATATGAAAGTCAGAAAGAGTCGCCAGGATTACGTCTTCCTTGGTCGTCTTCACCTCTTTTAAGGGCATCTCCGGCTGGTAGATATTGTCTATTATGAACAGCTCCTTGCTTCTCCTCCCATCTATGGCTATAACCTCATCCAAAACCAGTGATTCGCCAAAAGAGAGCATGTTCTTATTGTTCGCTGGAATCAACGCGGCCATAACGCCTGTTAGGTCTTCTACGTTGAGCAGGATGTGGCCGTTCTTGGTCTTTCTCTTCTCACTCACCATCACGATTATCCTTGCCTTCTCAATCTGCTTGGTCTTGACATTCACTATGCTCGTGACCTCATTGCCGCCGCGCATCCTCAGAATATCGGCCAGTTGCTCGTATCTGCTCCTGAAATAATCGACAAAGTCCTCCAGAGTGCCTGAAGTCCGATTATTAGAATTCTTATGCAGCTTTACCATGGTCTCTATGTCTTTGGCCAACGGCTTAAAATCGGTCCTCTCGGTCCTTACTTTGGTGTCCTCCCCCACGAATTTTACCTTTTCTCTGACTTTCAAATTCTCGAGATCTATCGTGAGTTTGTCCTTTGCGTTCTCCAAAGCCAGCGCGGCTAACTCTTCCGGGTTTTCAGAGCTAAGAATAGCCTTTAATGCTTCAGGAGAAATTAGATAGTTCTTCTGTCGTAGGGTTTCGATGACATCTTTTGCCTGCATATAGACCGACTCTGTGGCTCTAATCCAGCTGTTCGCTTTATTTTGGACCGAACCTTTGCTCTAAACGACCTGTTTCAAAACGCGCAGTATAATTAGACAGTTGGAGAATAAAAAGATTTCAGCGCGTGACTCTCGTCTCTTTGAAAACATCAAGCAGTCTAGCCTTGGCCGGCTTTTCGAAATAGTCCCTATACGGCTTGATTATTTTGTCGAGATATTCGGCAGCCGCACTCTTCAGGTCGGCTGAATGCAGTTTTCCAGCGACAAAGTCCTTTTCTACTTCGGCATAGGAACCATAGCTGACATCTCCGCCATACTTCTCTGACCTATGCACATCGAATGATTTGAACTCGTGGAAGACAAGATATTTGACATAACTCAGGATGCCGTTGCCCGCGGTAGTCTTATCAGGGCACCATGCCTTGTTTATCTTCTGTTTTATCTCCGACTGGCTATCGTGGATGAATATGCAGGTATCCGGCTTGCTCTTGCCCATCTTAGCGTTCTCTTCCCCGTTTTCCGGCTTCGATAGTCCGCCCAACAGGCTATGGTGAAGGGCTATCGGCGGTTTCCAGCCGAGCTTAGGGAAAACATCCCTTGCGAGCATATGCGCCTTACGCTGGTCCATACCTGCGTGAGCTATGTCTATGTTCATTATCTTGATATCAGCAGCCTGCATCAGCGGATAAATCAAGAAAGAGGTGTCGCCGGAGTCGCCCTCTTTTCTACCCATTATTGGAAGGCATTTGCTCGTCCTAGCGACAGTGGAATTCTTCCCTATTAACAGGACGTTTTTCCAATACTCGTCATTGTGATGATACAGATCAGAACCCAGAACCATCTTTACTTTCGGCGAAACCAGCTGAAAAGCCTCGCGATAATACTCGCCGGCAGTCTTGAGCGCGCTCCAGTCACCGTCCATCTTGTTGTTTATCCATGCGTGCCAGTCGGCCAGAAAAACAGTGCAGTTACAGCCGGCCTCTACCAAATCCTTCAGTTTATAGCCAGGCACGATAAGGCTTCCGATATGCAATTTGCCCGATATTTCATATCCTATATAGTGGTTAGGGTGCTCTTTTGTCTCGAAGAGTTCTTTTAGCTCGTGCTCAGTAACTATTTCTTCAGTAGGGGCTCTTTTGGCAAGCGATACCTTGCTTTCTACATCCATATATTCACTTTTTTATTTCTTCTTTGAGCTTTTCCAGCTCAGATATGACGTTCCAGACATCAGTCCTGGCATGGAACGGCATGTTTATATCATTTGATATCTCGTCAAGCATATATATAGCATTCGCTATCGCTACGTCCAACTCCCCCTCTTTTGATAGTATTCTCTTCTTTGCGTCAGATACGTTTTGTCTGATATTTCTTGGAACGCCCGTGTCATCAATGATTACATCCATCAAGACTCCAATCTGGCGCAGTTTCTCATCAAGTGAAACTGCCATAAGCCCACCCACAATCAAAATTGAGCATTACTATTTGAATTATATTACTATTTAATTCTTATCTAAAAAAACTCGAATATCTTTTTTTTGAGTTTTTCTATGTCCTCCTTGTCGTTCGAGTTTATGTTAAGGTCCGTCTTGAACTCCTTCTGCGGCAAATCGGCATGAGTAGCGACTATGAGCATCTTCGGCTTGAACTCTTTCTCTATGGTCTTAAGCAGGTTGTTCTGCGCCTCAATAGAGTAACCGCAGGCCTCAGAGGGATCTATGACGAATATTATGTTCTTTGACAGGTACTTCAATGCAAGCGCAGCTCTTCTCTCTATCGGGTTCCTTTTGTCTATCGACCTGTCTAGTATCCCTGGCGTGTCAATCATCTGTATCTCGTTATAGTCATTCTTCAGGAATCCTATCAACAGGCCCTTCGTCGTGAATGGATAGGAAGCCACCTCGACCTTGTGTCCAGTCAAATTCTTGAGCAGTATCGACTTGCCGACATTTGGATACCCGGAGATTATGACTGTCTTGATTTTCCTTATTCTCGGAACCCTCTTCATCTCCCCCTCGAGTTTTTCAATCTCCTTGAAGTTTATCTTCTTGACTATAGAACTGACTCGGCCATAGAATGCGCTCTGGTACTTGTGCGACTCGGTCTTGTTGTCAGCGTATTTTATCTTGACCTCAAATTCTTTCTTCAGGCGCTCGATTATCTTCAGACTGTTTTCGATTCTCTTCTTGTCTGCCTCAAGCCTGGCGAAGTCAATGAAAGTGTTCAATAGCTCTTTCTCAAAATCGTTCGGATGCACATCTGCTTTCTTCAGATAATCCTTCAGATGGCCGGAAAGTATAGAATAAGAGACCTTTACTCTGCTGAGGTCTGCTTCTATATGCCTCCTCTCCTTCTCAATGCTACGTTTGTCTTTGGTGATGCTGGCTTCCTTGCTCGCCTGGTGAAAAGCGACATCCAAGAGCTTCTGCGGGTCCATGTTGTATTTACTCGGGAGGGGTAAATATAAATATATAGCATGTATAATTAATATTGTGGTATAATGATGCGGAAATTGGTCGTTTTCCTGATACTTTTATCCACTGTTTTTGCAGCTTGTGATGAGTACGTTAACTCGGCCGTTAGTGATTTCGGCTATACTTGTGTCTACCCTCAGTGTTTCGGAGCAGCTGGACGGTACAAAGAAGCGGCCCTTTGCTATGCTAATGAGAGCAACCCGGATTTCAACATGGACCTGGCCAGAGTCTATTTTCAGAAAGCCTTTGATTACTACATCCAGAACGTAGCAAACCTGCCTACTGGTGGCGACTTTCCCCTCAGGGCGCCTTCTTACGAATTCGCGGGAGACATGAAGGTCCAGCTAGGCAATTTCCTATTAGCTGGCAAGTACTATGATGCCGCCATAGCCGAATACCTAAAGGTGAATAATTTCGCAAAAGTCAACGAGGTCAAGACGAAAGAGGCTACCATGGGCCAAACGCCTGTAGTGCCTAAGACCGCAGAGGCGACCACTTCGCAAAACCTGTACCTGGGAGCGTTCTTTTTCATAATCGCAATAATAGCTATAACACTGTTTTTCTTCAGGAAGCGCAGCCCGCCGAAAGAGGAGTTCCAGCCGATAAGAAGCGAGCCAAGTTTCAAGATAGAGCCTGAAGCGCGTGAAGAACCGACGAAAGAATCTGCCAAAGAGAAGATGCGCGACAAGATACGAAAGAAGTACGGCTTGGAATAGCTTTTTATTGCCTGCTAAGAAATTATTAATCAAAGGGGCTATTTATGTCAGAATTCAAAATTGCTCCAGTGAAACCGGCCATCAAACCCGAGCTGCTCGAGAAGATTGACGTGCGTGTAGGCACCATCGAGCTCGTTGAGGACGTGGCGAGTTCAGACAAATTGGTCAGACTCACCGTCAACTTCGGCGACCACAAAAGGAGCATTCTTGTCGGCATGAAGCAGGAGCGCCGGAACCCAAAAGAGATTGAAGGGAAGCAGGCACTGTTTGTTGTCAACCTACCGCCCAGAAAGATGATGGGCCAGGTTTCCGAGGGCATGCTGTTTGACATCGGATACGCGGACGGCAGTGTACCAGTTCTAGCAGTGCCCGAGAGCCATGTGCCCGATGGAACGCGCGCCGGCTGAGCAGACCACGGATTTGAGTTGATGACCGACTTGGATAGCTTTTTATAACCGCGGTAGCACAACAATAGCATGGAACCTAGTTTTGAGATTATCGACCGAGATCTAGCCGGGAGGATTGCTCGGCTAAAGACTAATCACGGAACGATAGAAACGCCCACAATCCTGCCAGTGATAAATCCGAACAGGCTGGTTATCGCGCCCAAGGACCTGAAAGGCTATGGAGCAGAAGCCCTGATTACCAACAGCTACATTCTCTGGAAGGATTACCAGCAAGAGGCTATTGACCAAGGGGTGCACAATTTTCTTGATTTTAACGGCCCGGTGATGACTGACTCTGGCGCGTTCCAGCTCATGCAGTACGGGGATATAGACGTATCGAACAAGGACATAATCAAGTTCCAGGAGAAAATAGGAGTGGATATAGGCGTTATTCTTGATATCCCGGTCAGTTCGCAGGAAAAGAAAGACATGAGAAAAGGCGTGCTGGAGACGATAAAACGGGCTAAAGAGGCGCAGAAATATATTAAGAATTCAGAGGTGTTATGGGCAGGACCGGTCCAAGGCGGTGTCCATCTCGACCTGCTAAGAAAGTCGGCGAAAGAGATGGCACGATTGGATTTTGCAGTTCATCCCATAGGTAGTGTTGTCCCGCTTCTAGTCAAGTACAGGTTTGCTGAGCATGTGGAGATAATCAGGACAGCGAAAGAGATACTTCCCTCCAATAGGCCCGTGCATCTGTTCGGGGCAGGCCATCCGATGTTCTTCGCGTTTGCCGTCGCTCTGGGCGTTGACCTGTTCGATTCCGCCGCCTATTCTCTTTACGCCCAGGAAGGGAGATACATAACCCAGACAGGAACGGAGCAGTTGGATGAGTTGGACTATTTCCCGTGCTCCTGTCCGATATGCTCAAAACACACGCCGCAAGGAATGCGTGAATCGCCGAGCAGGACAAAGCTGCTGGCGGAGCACAACCTATACGTCACTTTCGAGGAGATTAGGACCATCAAGCAGGCGATAAAAGAAAAGACGCTCTGGGAACTATTGGAGCTCAGATCAAAAAGCCATCCATATCTGCTGGAGTGCATGAACCACTTCGTTAGGCACCGGGACTATATCGCCAAACAAGATCCGATAACCAAAAAGCACTTCTTCTATCTCTCCGATTTCTCCAAACAGAGGACAGAAATAGACAGGACAAAGGAGATGACGAAGAAGATAAAAGGCAAAAGGATAGAGGTCAAGCCGTTCGGAAAGATACCCGCGACAGTCACCGAGTGCTACCCCTTTTCCCAGACGATACTTCCCGAAAGGGTGATAGTGCCCAGGACAAAGAACAACTTCGAGAAACTGAGAGACGTGAGCCTCTACTGGTTCGGAACCAATATTTTTGATGAAGGCATGAGAATAGACGTCTCAAGGAGAACGCAAAAGATAAGAGCGGTCTGGGATAAGGGCAAATTGATTGCGACACTGAGGGCGCAGGATTTCATGATTCTTCTGCATGAGGGCTCTAGGCTATTGCACAAAAAGACAAAAAGATTCAGAGTACAGATAGTGGATGATAAAGAAGTCGAGAACTACATCAGGCAGGGGAAATCTGTTTTTGCCAAGTTCGTCAAGAAAGCGGATGAACGGCTAGTCCCAGGCCAGCAAGTCCTGGTGGTCAACAAGAAAGACCAGTTGCTAGCTTCCGGGGATTTAGTGCTAACCCCGCAAGAAATGAAAGAATTCAAGAGAGGGGTCGCGGTTAGAATACGCTGGGTCAACCAATGATCCAGTTGTCGCCCTGCTTCTCGAGCCTTTCCCTCTCTTTTTTCAGTTCGTCAATCTGCCTCACAATCTCTATGCTGCCCAGATGTGACTTGGTAGTTTTCAGCTTGTTCTCCAGCATATATATTTTCGCTTCAACCTCTTCTACTTCCCTGCTTTTTGCGCCCATATGAAAAACCCTGGAAATCCTAACATCCCCTTTATTCTCGCGTACTTCTTCACTTGTATTTCTCTGTGGTCTAAAAGGATAGCTCGAATGTTTATAAAGCTTTTCTCGAGCTCGCGCCAGATGGGCTTTATGTCGTCCATGATAGGGGAATATACTCCTAAATAGCCGTTTTTCTTCAGCCTCCCCCTCAGCTTTCTTATCATCTTCTCCGGATGCTGCAGGTCTAGGAATATGGCATCGAAGCCAGATTCCCTGACTTTCGCCACATCTCCCAGCCTCAGTTTTACATTCTTGTAGCCTCTGAGGTTTTCTTTAGCTATCTCATGGAACTGGTTGTTTTTCTCGTAAGACAGGACATCAGCGCCAATCTCGGCCAGGAACATGGTGAACCCTCCAGAGCCTGTGCCTGCCTCAAGGACTCTAGAACCGTGCTTTATGTCCAGCATGGCGCACATTATCCCAGAATCGTAAGGGTAGATAGGTCTTGCGCCCATCTTCATCCTCTCGACTTTCTCCTGTATATTCATCTAAAACCACCATAAACTATTAAAAAACCTATGGCCATAACTATTATCGCACCAATTACAGCTATGGTTATCATATCCTTATCCGAACCGAATATGATTGGTAAAGGACCGATGACAACTACACCGCCGCTTTTTACCTGCGCCGATGATATGCTACTTAGAGTTATTAAAACGATACCTATTATAATTAACACTATGCCTAATAACAGAAGAGTGTCCATATGAATAATATTTACGAGAGCAAACATTATAAAAAGCTGCTCATAATACCGATACTGCTGCTTGTTGTAATGCTGTATTATGTCCCGCAGGTGAAGTTCGGGATAGACCTGCGCGGAGGAATCCTGATAACCGCACCATCGACTACTCCTATCGATGCGGCCAAGCTGCAGGCGGCAATCTCATCCAAGTTCGACCTTGAGGATTTGAACGTCAGGACTACCTCTGGCGCCACTCCCGGTTTCTACATCGAGCTAATCGGCGAGAAGAGTCTATTGAAGGCGCAGGATTATCTTGAAGCAAAAGATTATCAGCGGGCCATAGACATCTCCAAGAAGTTCACAGGAGAAATAAATGTCAGTGGGGATTTACCGACGCAGGCTGATACATATTTCAGCAAGGCCAGAGAGAATTTCAAGAATGAGTTAGCTATTTTCATATCTCAGCAGACCGGAGTCGATAGAGCTCAGTTCTCCGTGAATGATACCGGACCCTCGCTAGGGGCGTATTTCTTGAATCAGGCCAAGACAGCCATAATCATTGCTTTCATACTCATCATTATCCTGATTTTCTACTATTTCAAAACGCCGATAGTATCCTTTGCGGTAATGCAATCCGCTGCCTTTGACGCTGTACTGGGCTATGCTGCGTTGGGCGCATTCAACATCCCACTATCGCTAGCCACGATAGCACCACTGCTCATGTTGATAGGCTATTCTGTAGATACGGACATTATGCTCACTGATAGAATGCTGAAGAGGAAAGAGGGCACGCCGGCCACGAGAGCAAAGGGCGCGATAGCAACCGGCCTTACGATGACCGGCGCAGCCATAGCGGCCATGCTGAGCCTATTCATAGTGTCCTCATATGCTAACATCACCGTGCTAAGCCACATATCGTTCGTGCTCGTGGTCGGCCTGGTCGGAGACATAATAGCGACTTGGTGCACAAACGCGCCGGTAATCCTCTGGCATCTCGAGAGGAAAGCAAAGAAAGTGGTTTCATGAGCTTGCTGAATGAGCTTTGGAAGGAAAGGAGCATCAAGATATTACTAATCTCATTATTCGTTTTGGGAGTCCTGCCCCTTGGTCTGAAAGGGCTGCAGTTCGGCATGGACTTCACGGGGGGGACTCTCATCCAAGTAAAATTGGACAAGAAGCTGGAGACTCTAGAGATGCAGACCGTCCTAACCGTCCTCCAGACAAGACTCAACGCCTACGGCTTGAAGGACATATCAGTAAAACCCGCAGGGCAGGAGTACATAATAGTCGCAATAGCCGAGACCAACCCCCAGTCAGTCAACCAGCTACAGTCACTCCTCGGCCAGCAGGGAAAGTTCGAAGCCCTATTCAACGGGCAGGTAGTCTTATCGGGCAGTGACATAATCTCAGTAATATCAGACCCCCAGAAAGGCTATGGTGTGAGAGGGGTAACAAATAATTACGAATGGATAGTGCCTTTCTTGCTCACAAACGATGCGGCAAACAAATTCGCGCAGGCGGTTGCTGGCCAATGCACCATGTCAGCCGGCGGAGAGCAGTGCAAGGAAGTGGTCTACATGTTCATAGACAGGCCAGAAAACGCCGTGATACTGATTAACCACAGCCTGTATAACCTGGAGAAGACCATACCGGAAGATCTCGATGTATCAACCTCCACGATAGCTATAGAAGAGTTGGTTAAGAACTCGGGGGTTGAACTTGTTGTGACAGATACCCTGGACAACGACACCCTCGCGAGTATAACGAACAAGACGGTCGTGATTCCTGAAGGCTCTTTCGACCAGAAACTGCTAGAACAATACGCTTCAAAAGTTGTGGCGAAGTCAAAGGCAGCGAAATACTGGATAGTCAACGGTCTCAATCTCGAGAATATAGTCCATCTGACGCCGGGCATAACCGAGGGCAACCCCATAACCCAGCCAAGCATAACTGGCCACGCCTCCACAGTCCAGCAGGCAGTCGAAGAGCTTAATAGGGTCACGATTCTTTTGAAGTCAGGAAAACTGCCCGTATCTGTTTCTGTCGGCAGCGTTTCAACCATATCCCCTGCCCTGGGAGCCGATTTCCTTAAATACAGCGCGATAGCGGGAGGATTCGCAGGATTGGCTATAATAGGGATAGTCTTCATCAGATATAGGAACATCAAGATAGCCACACCCATTATTCTGACCAGTTTCTCCGAAGTGTTTCTGATACTGGGCATGGCCGCGCTGATAGGGTGGCAGATAGACCTGGTCTCTGTGGCAGGCATAATCGCGGCGGTAGGTACTGGCATCGACTATCAGATCATCATCATAGACGAGATTCTAAGAAAAGAACAAGAGGCCATTCTATCAATAGTCGCTAGAATCAAGAAGGCCTTTTCTATAATCTTCATGGCAGCCGCTACCATCATCTTCGCGATGTTCCCGCTGATTTTCCTCGGATTAGGCACACTAAAGGGCTTCGCTATCACCACCATCCTCGGCGTCTTAATCGGTCTTCTCATAACCAGGCCAGCATACGCCTCGATTGTCAACAAATTGTCAACAAAATAGAGCCTATAATGCTTAATTTTAAATAATCCTAAACCTTATTCTAATGCATGAACAGAATAAAGACGGGGATACCTGGATTAGACGAATTGCTCGGCGGCGGGTTTCCAGACCCATCCTCAATCTTGATTACCGGCCCAACAGGCAGTGGCAAGACCGTGCTTGGCGTCCAATACTTATACAGCGGGGCAAAAGACTACAAAGAGCCGGGCTTCATGATCAGCACAGAGGACTATGTCACTGATTTCCAATGGTACCAGGAAGCGTTCAACTGGAATTTTAAGGTGCTCCAGGACCAGGGCCTCCTAGTGTTCAGCAGATATGACCCAGTGGATTTTGAGAAGTTCAACACTCGCACCCTGTATTCGGACATAATACTCCAGCTCTCAAAAGTAATAGATTCAGTCAAGGTCAAGAGGGTGGTATTCGACAACATCAGCCCAATAGGACAATATATCAACGACAAATCGACCTTCAGAACAATACTCTACTATATCTCCAAGGCGCTCAAAGAAAAAGGATGCACCACTGTCTTCATATCTGAGAAACCGTCAACAGCTGGAGCTCTAACCCAATTCGACATAGAACAGTATGTGGTGGACGGAGTGCTGGACCTATCGTTTGCACAAAAAGAAGACGCGCTTGTACAGACACTAACGGTCAGGAAGATGATAGCGACCAATATCCCGCAAGCAAGATACGCCATGGACTTCTTCGAGGGCGGAATCAGGATAGCTTCTTCTTATTACTAATTCTTCTTTCAGGAATAGAGCGAACCTTTATTTTTCCATCCATTACGTCCTTCGAGACGTAAAGAGCGCAATAACACATGCCGAACTCCTTGACATCCGGGAGCATATAGGCGCACGGGCAGATTATGTCAAGATCCTTCTTCCCATCGCCAGAGGCCAGCCGGCATGGACAGGACATGTAGCCGTATTTCTTCCGGTTGACCAATAGGCCGCGCGCAATGCCCCTGACAAATTCCTTGTCCGGATTCAAGTAGCATTTTTTGTTTTTAGCGATAGTCTCTAACTGCTTGCAGAGTTCTTCGACCTTTTTGTCCTTCTTCATTTCGACAGCTTCCTTATCTTATCTTCCTGATACCCGACAATGACCTTCTTATCATTGACTATAATAACTGGGAAGTTCATGTCGAGCTTCATCTGTTTGAAAAGCCCATGCAATTCCTCTTCATCGTTCTTATCGAGCAGGTTCGCGTCGATATAATAATACTCAATTTTCAAGCTCTTCAGGAGAGCCTTGGTCTTATTACACCACTGGCAAGTGCTGAGGGCGTAGAGCATTATTTCTCCGACATCCTTGCCTGCTACGTGTTTTAATTGATTCTTTAACGCCATTCATCTCACCTATCTTTTCCTTTTCGCAATCTCCCTGTTTACCAGAATAAGCATCGCACTTGACCGCGCTAAATTACCTCCGTGAGTCCCTACCCAGTCCATCGTCTCCACTGTCAGCATGGCTCGTTTAGACTTGGCGCATTCTTTTTTATAATTGATTGTCGATTCCTTTAACTGTTCCAGAGTCATCTTCGTTAAGTCTTCTTCAATGCCTCTCAATTGACTCGCCTTCATGTGTATAGGGCTCTTCTCTATTCTTTCTATCTCTTTCTTGGCATAATTTACTCTGATTTCATGGTCTCTCCGTAGTAGTTTTTCATTCGCGAGGAACCGCTTAAGTTCAGATATTGCGTCTAGTCTCTTCTTGCGTTCACCAAGCTCTTCTCTAAGTTTTGCTAATTTTATCGGCTTTGGGGTCGCGAAATCTTCTATCTCAACTGGCAAAAACTTCTTGCCAGAACTGGGATATTTATGCACTTTCTTGCGCTCGCCTATATGTTTGCCGTTAAGATCACGGCTCGGCCACTTTATCTTTTTATGCATGCCATCGTTCTCGTTTCCTTTTAGCAACTTTATTCATTTCTTTCTCCCATTCACGCCAGTATATTTCATGTTCGATACTCTTTAGTAGTTCCTCCATCTCTTTACGTACGTTGGGACGTTTTATTATGTCTAGGTTGCCTTTTATGAAAGACGCATTTTTCTTTAAATCGTCAAGAGTCACAACACCGTAATATTGTACATAGTCTCTAAGCAGCAGTTCGTCATCAATATTGTCTAAAGGGTTTATGGACCGCATCCGTTTATCTTTTTCCCAAGGCAGAAATTTACCATATTTTTTAATATACTTACGTTTCTCTTGAGCGTTTCTGGGTTTTTTAAAAAATTCTAAAGGAACCTGTCCGCGCCTTAAGGCAAAAGGATTGACCTTACCGGGCTTTCTTTCTTGTTTCCACTCATTCTTTGCATAAGTGTCTAGCTTTTCTCTCCACTTTTTATGAAAAATTCTCATAATCGTTTCTCCACGCCATTAGTGCCGGGCAGATTCGAACTGCCGTCACAGGCTCCAAAGGCCCGTATCCTTGGCCACTAGACTACGGCACTACCAAGGCACTTTCTTGAGCTTCAACAGATAGCCGATTACGTTCAGAAACAGATGTATTAGCGGCGTTATGATTATTAAAAATATCACTGTCTTGATGCTAGGGATATAGACCAAGCTGCCGAGCACGATAGCTCCTATAATGAAGTCCAACTGATCTATAATGGGAAGCATCTGGCCGGACTTATAGCCAATTCTCCTCTTGAAAAAGCTTTTTATGAGGTCTCCGAGCATAGCCCCCACAGAAAGCAGGAACCCAAGCGCGGTATAGAACTCGATTGAGCCCATAGAGAACACAGTGCCAGCCAAAAGGAAGCCCATTACGTTGCCGGCCACAGTTCCGAAGAGCACTCCCAGAACTAGGCCGCGGAATGTCTTGCCTGCTCCAAAAATCCTGTGCCTTCTGAGCTTTTTCCCAAAATCTATAGGAAATCCCCCCCCGAAGAGCGCAGCAGAAGAATTGGCTATATACGCCGGCAGTATGTACAAAAAAGAGAGTATTATGAAAGTTATTATGTCCATCTAATCACAAGACAGTGCTGAGTAAGATAGCAAAAGCTGCTCCGGACAGGGTGGCCACGAAGTTTGTCTTTGCGTTATCGAATATGCCCCTCCTCTCGATAGTGGCTCCGAGCAGCGAGTCTACCGTGCAGCCGAACAAGCCGCTGAAGAACGTTATTGCCAAGACTTTCCAAATATCTAATCCAGTAAAAGCGCCATAATAGTTGAATACTAAAATGAAGATGCAGATTATGAGAGCGCCCCCAATCTCTGCAGCAGTCCCCAATGCGCTGATTGCCCCATCCGTACCTGTCTTGACCCTCTTGAAGCTGGTTATCAATCTCGGTTTTTTCTTAGATAGAATGCCCAGCTCAGAGGATAAAGTGTCTGCAGTAGCCGTTGATAGAGCGCCAGCGAAACCGTAGAAATTGCCTATCAACGCCATGAGGAGAGCCATGCCGCCATTGCCTATCACGTTCTCCGTGCTCCTGATTTTCTGGTATAGGCCGTACTGCTTCTTGTGTTCGGCTTTGATTTTCGTCGCCATTGTCCCCACCACGAAGAAAACCAGAAGAAGCGAGAGCCAATAGAGGTCCTGGGATTTAAGAACAGCCAGGCCCATTATCATCGCTACCAGAGCGCCCTTGAAGTCCAGAGACCTCGCTGATAGTGCAAGAAGCGCCAAAGCGATCGGGAACAGGTATATGTAGTCCATCATTTCTCACTAACAAACTGACATTTAGATATCTCTACCCTCTTTATCTGGGCGATTCCTTTCACTTCCTTGAAAATCTCGGAAGCCATCGTGCCGAAAATCATCTTCTGGACGAGAGCATCGAAGGCGTTCTCTTTCGCTATCCTGTCTATCGCGTCCATCATCAACTTTCGGACCATATTCTTGCGCGATGTCTCGATCTTTCTCGCGGTGAATGTATAAACGGTAATGATGAGCTTCCTATTGTCTTTCGTCTCTATCTGTCGCACGACCCTTATCATGCTTCTCCTTCTTCTGACATTCCTTCTCAAATACTCTCTGACCAGCTCGAAGCCGTCAAAGACAGTGTAAGCGTTCTTTCCCTTCACATCCACTATCCTGAACCACATTTTGATGAACTGGTGGGCCATATTTCCGGTTACCTCTCGCAACGGTACTTCTATAACCCTGTTCAGCAGCTTGTCCGGCTCGCTTCCAGGAGTTGTCCCTATCTCCTTTTCCTCGAATTCCTTAGGCGAGTATATTGAGTACCATTCCTTCTTCTTCCATGCTTCCGCCGTTTTCCTCTTCTTTACCTGCACCATATCATCACTCTTTCACCAACAGGGCTGCCTCTTCTGGCGTGTAATACCACTTATCCGCTAGCCTGCCGGTCCTCTTGTAATAAGTGACCAATCTCTTTATCTTTGACTCCGTGAGCTTCATCGCCCTAGTGTTGTGCTTGTCCTGCTTGTTTATCGCGACGTGTTTATGGAGTCGTACCGCCTTCCTCATCAGGTTCATCAGGTCCTCAGGATATTTGGGCAGCATCTTGTTCTCTTCCAAAATCTCAGAGATTGTCTTGCCGGTCACAGCCTTGACGCTCGGTATGCCGTGCTGGTCTCTCAAAATCAGGCCTATCTTGCTCGGATTCTTGCCCTCTTTGGCCATCTGTAAGACTAACTCAACTACTTCCTCTTTCGAGTACTGGAGCCAGCTAGGGCTAACCTCGGCCACTGGATGCTTCGAACCAGATTTTCCTTTCTTCCTGCTATGCATTCGTGCCATAATACCACATACGACAGGTCAGGACTTGTTTTCAATCCTGCCTCATGTATGTTTGCTACAATCAGAAAAACAATCCGTGTAACGTGCTATTATTGTCTGTGTGAGGGTTTATAAAGCTTACGAGACTATTTTATGACTTTTCCGTTTTCCAAGACAGTCATGCCCTTCTTCCTGAGCTCGTCGAAGAACAGCCTCGGCGGTACGACTCCCTCTGGCGCAAAAGACCCTCTCTTGCGTATGACCCCTTTCTTGATCATCTGCGCTATTATGCTTGCAGGAAAGCCAGTGTCGACGTTACAGCCGGCATCTTCCCATCCTTCCATCGTTGAGGCAAGGCACTCCATCTGGATGCGCCTTCTCTTCCCATTTTTTACACCTTCAATCCAAACCCAAAGATTCTCGCGCTCCTTATACCCGTCTGGCACTTCTAAATCCCTCAACACTTCAGTCAGGAAATCTACGGGCCTTACTTTATCTCCATTGTAATCTATTTGGATTTGGTTTGCCATACCGAGCTCAATCATGGTGAGTATTTTGTCAAACGAGTGGGGGGGAAAGCCGGCGTAAAACCGGATGTTTTTCACGCCCTTGTCTTTAAAGTAATGATAGAAAGTCCAAGTTTCCGGATGCCTGACTATGAATTCCATCTGCTTGCCTATAGTCTTGTGATACTTGGTTCTCAGTGTTTTTAGTGGGGTTTTGTACTTGAACTTACCATTTTCAACAATAGGAGCTGGTTCGAGAAACTCTTCGGTTATGCTCTCTATCGAAAAGGGCACCACGAACTTCTTTTTATTTGATCCCCAGGAAAAACCGACCTCTATAGTGTCTATCTTGTCAAACTTCTTGGCCGCATACCTCAGCATTACATTTCCTATTCCGGGCACCGAACCGCAGCCAGTTATGCTGACCAAATTCTTTTTCTTGAGATTTTCATGCATCTCAAGTTGTTTTTGTGTCATTTCTATTTCAGAGCCCAAATCTAGCGAATGGACTTTGGCAGCCACGCACGCTTGGAGCACATTCAAGTCCCAATCACCTTCCACGCAGTTCACGACAACGTCTGCGCCGGCCCTCTTGATGCACTTCCTTACGCACTCAACATCGCGTGCATCAACACATTTTATACCTATCCTCTTATAGTTGCCGAACATGTGCTTGATTTTCTTTATTTCTTTTTCACTCTTTCCGCACAGTAAGACAGAATAGCCGCTCTCAAGCAGATCTCTCGCTGCTATCCTTCCTTGGAGTCCATCTGCTCCAAGAACAACAAAGTCAAACTTTTTCTTCATTTCAATAAAATAAATCAAGTTTAGTTTAAAATTTTATCTTTTTTTTGAAAAAATGTCGTGTTTTTATAGAACAAACGCATAATATTCTCCGGTGAATTCCATGTTAAAGACACTTGAGTGTTTAGCCAAAGCTTTCATCGGAGAGAGCCAAGCAAGAAATCGCTATACTATGTACTCAAAAGCAGCAAGGACCGAGGGCTATGAACAGATCGCAGAGATATTCCTGCTTACGGCAGACAATGAGAGAGAGCATGCGAAAAAACTATTTGAGGCCATTCAGCAGCTAAAGAAAGGAAGCAAAGAGAAATTGGATGAGCTAGCTGTTGAAGCAGCGGTGCCCACCGTGTTGGGAACAACTGCCGAGAACTTGAAAGCGGCCATCGCTGGAGAGAACTATGAGCACACTAAGATGTATCCGGAGTTTGCGGATGTAGCCCAAGGCGAAGGTTATCCGGAAATAGCCAAGAGACTTAGATCCATAGCGGTTGCCGAAACACACCATGAGGAAAGGTACAAAAAGATATTGAAGCAGGTGGAGGCTAAAACTGTTTTCAAGAAGGACAAAGAGGTATGGTGGGTTTGTCGTGAATGTGGCTATATGCACTTCGGAAAACAACCGCCTGAGAAATGTCCTTCCTGCGACCATGAGAGAGCGTTTTACCAGCTGAAGTGCGAGGAATACTGATGACAAAAGTAGGACAGGTCTATCGCTGTAGCATCTGTGGAAATACTGTAAAAGTCATCAAGTCGGGAGCAGGCACTCTGGTCTGTTGCGGCCAGCCCATGACTCTGCTCAAGCCTAGAAAATAAACTGCACTATCTTCATGTAGACAAATGAGAAAGCTAGGAACAGGATAGTGAACCTCCAGGTAAACCCAGAGCCTAATTTGCTCGGAGTCTTGATTGTCCTGGCGGCCAGCCAAACTCCTATCAGCGTGAAGAAGTTCGCCAGCCCCAGGAGAGCAAGCTTCTCTTTCGGCACCTCGTTCTTGAAGACGAGCACCCCTGCCACCAAGCTGGCCGAGCATGAAGTAATTGCGAAGAGCAACGCAAGGATTATCATGTAGCCCTGACCGTTCAGCGCGTTGTTGAATGAACTGGACAGAGCTAGGTCGATTGGCGGCGCGTTCTGCATCCAAAGGTCCTCCTTGAAAGCTGATGACGGAGCATCCATGCTTATTTTAGTATAAGACGATGTGACCATGGACCAGACTTCATCAAAGGTATCATCGCTTGGATACACTCCGGTGGCAATTCCTTGCTGATAACGCGCCTTGTACATCCTATCTATAATTGCATTTGTGAAATACCCTACCTGCGTATATCCGCTTATCGATGGGTATATCTCGGGAGCCACATGGCCGGACACATAGATTATAATCGGTATCTTGGCGTCGCCGTAAAGGCTGGTCAGCTTCAGCGGGAAATAAATCTTGTCCGTCGGGAAAGTGGTCAAGACCCCCAGGCGAGACGAGCCGCTCTGCCTGGCCTGCCCAGCATCCGAGACCCAGACGAGGACAAAGGAATAATTCTTGCCAGTATATTGGTCGATTATCTCTCTGGCGTTGTCCGGGATATTCAGGTGATTTTCAACCAGATAGTAGTATAGAGCATTGGCGTCCTTGGTGCTCACGAGTTCAGCGGTCAAGCCAGCCTTTTCTATATGCTGATAGACCTGCACTTCTCCACCGCTGAAACCAGCTGCCTTCATAACACCACTTAATACGCTCAACAAAACCACTGGAGCGGGATACAATTGCGATGCGCTCATAATCAGGAACATATTGCCTATCTTCTCATCTACTTCTTCCTTGAAATTATCGCCACCGAAAACAGGGAAGGTCTGCGTTATTTTTATGTTGCTCTTTTCAGGGTCGGTCGGCACGGGGAATATCCATACGCCCTCCCAGCCCCGTATGTCCTTTACATCAACGGTCAGAAGCATCTTCTCAATGCCCCTGTCGTAGTTTATCATGGCGAACTGCTGCGCCTCATCAGCCAAAGACCATTCGTTCAGATCAGGGTCTATCCTCTTCCAGAACCCGCCGTCTGCAAAAGCCGGCTGGGCACAGAGAGATAACAGTAGAAACAGTGAAGCAAACGCGATGAGACCCGGCTTCATAAGAGAGATAACGCGTGTGGTATATAAAGGTTTTTGGTTTTTGTTAGGCCGCTACCTCTCGACATAGCGCGCTCTTTTCTCGATTTCGGTTATCTTTTTGACAATCTCGCCAGACTTTTTGTATTTCGAATAGCCCTCTAAGAAAGCGCCCCAAATCTCGCTGAAGTACTTATAGTGAGTGCTCTGCAGCATCTTCTTGAACACGACCAGGTCCATCGTCTTGTCTTCTGTCTTTTCCGACTTAGTGGCTAGGCCGAAATCGATGAAGTAGATATCTCCCTTATCGTCCAGAATCATGTTGGAAGTCGTCAGGTCGCCGTGGACTATGTTTATCGCATGTAATTCTGCTATGTTTTCACCGATTTTCTTGCTGACCCTCTGAATCCAGCCCTCGCGCAAAAACAAGTCCTTTATCTTGTCTCCTTCCACGAATTCCATCAGTATGCTCTTCTTCTCCAAGTCAACATCAAAAACATGAGGCGCCCTAACCGCCTTCTTGGCATTCACCAGCATATTGGTCTCTAGTACTATCCTTTCCCGCCTAATCCTGTCGTCTATTTCCTTAATCCTATAGGTCTTGGGTATCCTGTGTTTCTCTACAGCCGGATAGCCTAGATAGTCGCTCTTCCACAACTCCGCCTCTGCTCCGCGATAGATCAGCTCATATCTTGGGTACAATTATGGTCCCCTCCTCATCGCCAACCTCTTGTGTCTTTCCCCCCAGATAAAGATAGCCAGTTATAGCGGCGGTTATGCTATCCACCTCGTCCTTGGTCAGAGCTCTGTTTTCTATGTCTCCCTTGATATCCATTGCCAGTAACGCCTTCTGTCTCTCAGCCGGGTCATTGTAGGCGAAACCGAGTATCTTTGCAGTGGCCCTATTTAGCACCTCTATGACTTGATAGCCCACTAGCTTCTCACGCAGCCTATTGCCCCTCATAGTCAAATACCTCATCCCGCCAAGCAAAGGAGGCAGCGCTCCATACTGCTTTAGCTCTAGATCTGCCTTTCGCTGCATCTGGATTGGGAGAGTTATAGGGCCGTCGATACAGATTAAATCTGGAGTCTCTTTGTCTATCTCTTCAAGTATCTCCTGATCCGTTTTAACTATCTTGACTCTAACCGTCTTGTTCTCGAAGATACAGAACCCAGTGTCGTTCTTCTCGAATCCGGCCAAATCTATGCCAATTATCTTCATATGATAGGTTATTATAGTCGTAGAATAATATATAACTACCAATTCGCTATGCGACAACAAACATAGCTATTTCTGTGATACAATGGACAGAGTGGAATACGAGTTTCTTGTTCAGAGGCTTACTTGTGAAAAAGATATCGAGAGCTTGCACAAGAAAGCCGGTTACTCAAAGGACATGCTCTACAACATCCTGGCCAAGAAGATAGTCAGGAACACCCTGAAGAAGTTCTATCCGATCCAGCACAAGCTAGACTTCTACTATAGGAGATGGATGAAAAGCGAATCCATAACCAAAATAGCGGAAGAGCTGCAGTTCTCACCGATACTGTTAGCTTCGTTCCTCCTGATAAAAAAGAAAGGCTTTAACAGGAAATCCTTCAACGAGTCGCTCAGGAACACGGCGCTGATACGCGACCCAAGGATAAAGAAGGAGATAGAGGAGTGCATCAAGGAGGACTTTGTCTACGCGCCATGGGCATACGACATCCAGAAGAAGAACGGGGAAGAGGGTGAACGAAGGGGGGCTGAATGGCTGGACAAGAGGAAAATCCCGTATCTTACCGAGAAGGATAATAAAGAACTAAATCACCATCACAAGACGCCTGACTTCTTGTTCGAGAAGCCGCAGGACATAAATGGGTTCAAGGCCAACTGGATCGAGAGCAAGGCGATGTTCGGAGACGACAGAGAGGTAAAGAGACAATTCAATAAGCAGCTAGGGCCGTATCTGAAGTATTTCGGGCCCGGAATAGTCGTATACTGGTACGGGTTCATAGACGACATAACCTTGGGCGACAAGATAAAAATAGTTGATGCTTCTTTCTTTAAGGACTAACTTTCTGAAAAAGACAGTATAGAGGCCCTCACCTGGTTGGCCTCGCAGCTGTAGTTAACCGCGTAAGAAAAGTCTCTGGCCTGTTTCGAGCCTATGCTTTCTATCAGTGGCATGTTCACGCTGCCTAGATTCGTAGTGAACTTATCGAAGAAGAGAGTAAGCAGGATGTTTTTCGCTGCTCCGCCCTCGTTGGATATCTTGCCAGTTACACTGAATTCGCACATGTTAATCGTGCAGGAAGTATTCTCGAGTGTTTTAATCTCAAAGCCAAACTCCCCTATCTTGAGGTTGGGCGGCACATAGGTCCCGCTCAGCAAAACTTTAGAAAGAATTGGCGAGACGACCCAGATTATGCCCGCTATGATGACCAGCACGACCAGAAACTTGAGTATGCCTTCCATGGTAGATAGAAAGCGGAACAGGTATAAAAAGTTACATCCAGGTTACTTCCACTTCGTCGGTTCTCCACCTCGGTCTTATGTCAATCTTTTGTTCTCCCTTTCCTATCAAGCAACCGACAACAGCTATCATCGCGCCGTTATCCCCGTTATATTCTTTCTGAGGGACGTGGAATCTGGCCCCGTGCTTGCTGCCCATGTCCTTGAGCATCTCCTGCAGCCGTCTGTTAGAAGCGCATCCGCCCACTAGAAGTATCTCCCCCTTCTGCGTATGTGCCAGCGCCCTCTCAGAGACTTCAGTAAGCATGGCAAAAGCAGTCTCCTGGAAAGAATAACAAAGGTCGTTAAGGTTCTCCCCCTTTTTTCTCAATGCTGCTGTGACCAGTCCCGAATAGGTCAGGTCCATACCCTTTACAGTGTATGGCAGCTCGAGATACTTTTTTCCTTTCTGGGCCAATTCTTCTATCTTCATCCCAGCGAGCATACCCAGGTCTAACTCTCTCCCGAATTTGTCAAGAGCATTCCCCAACCCTATATCCAGCGTCTCTCCGAACACGCGGTATTTGCCAGACTCGAAAGCTATGACCTGCGTGTTGCCGCCAGAGACATACACTACGAGCGGATCTTTGAAGTCCGAGTCTATCTTGCCTATCTCGATATGGGCAACGCAGTGGTTGACTGGTATTATCGATTTGCCCAGTTTCTTCGCGAACTCCAGACCGGCAAGCAGGCAAGGCGGAAGTCCTGGTCCAGTGGAAAGGGCGACAGCATCTATATCATCAATAGTCAGTTTCGCTATCTTCAACGCTTCCTCTAGGACTTTTTCTCCGACCTCTCGGTGGTGCTTGGCCGCGTCTATCGGTATGATTCCGCCTGTCTGGGACTTGTAGCTATCGCGAGAATTGGCCAGCACCTTTCTGTCTTTCACCACACCTATGCCGAAAGTGTGGGCAGTTGACTCTACACCAAGACAAATCATGCACTCACGCAAACAAGAGCATTATCGTCACGAGGTTGTAAAAGAAGTGTGACAAAATCGGGGCGAATAGGTTTTTGGTCTGGTCATACTCTTTGCCCAGCACAAGCCCCAGGAAGAACGCTCCGACTATTTCTGATAGCGAGCCGTAGATTATGTGGAAATAAGCGAAAACGAATGAAGCGAACAGTATGTTGGTCTTCCTCTGCAGATAGCCCCTGAAGAATACCTCCTCGACAAAGGAGGCGACCGTAAGAATTATCAGCAGGTCAGCGAACCCTGCTCCCTTCAATATATCTGTGACTTGCTCAAGATCCTGCTGGAAGCCCAAATATTGCATCACAATTCCGATCAGAGTAGAAACCACTATAAGAAGGCCCAGATATAGAACGGCAGTTACCAACCCCTTTCTCACATCGGTCTCTTTAATCCCGAGCTTGGAGATGAAACTCTTGAAATTTTTCCATTTTCCAATACTCAGCACTACTACCAGAACCATAAACGTATATAATATTAGAGAACCAATCATTTCTTCCATCTCGTGTAGCCGCATTTTCCGCAATGAAGCCTATCCTTGTGTTCTGCCAGATAGACGCCCTCGCCGCATTTCGGGCACACGCTCTTCTTGACTTTCCCGCCCTCTAATTCGTACTTCATTTCGCTTCACCCTCTTTCTTAGGTTCTTCCTTAGCTTCGGCCTTCTTCTCTTTCGGTTTCAGCTCGACGCTCTTTTTCTTTTCCTCGCTTTCATAGACCCGGACATAGACTCTAGCCTCTCTCTTCCCGAATTTCTGATGAACGCTGCCGAGGACTATCGCGTTTTCAGGCGCACCAAGATTCGCAGACACCATTGCCATTATGTCCTTCTTGCTGGGCGTCGCACCCAAGTCCTTGAGCACTATGTCCAGCTCCTTCCTGTGAAGCAGCTTGTTCTCGCTCTCTTTCAAAACATCCATTTTCATAATTTGACCTCCATTTCATCAACCAATTTTCTGATTTCCCTTTTCTTTTTTGCATTGACCTTGATTAGCACCATCCCTCTGTTCGGCTGGCCATAGAATATGAGCGAGCCGTTCTTCGCGAGCAGGACGGCAGGCAGTACTAGCAGGTCTTCCTCGCCGGAGACTATTATCTTGCTCTTTCTTCTCAGTCCCTCTTCGATTACTATCCAAGCGTCCTCCTGTATCGTGCTTCTCGGATTCCTGATTTTGTATGTGTCGCATCTTATCGAGTCCAGCAAGCGCTTTATTTTCTTTGACGTTGGTTTCCTCTTTACCTTGTTATCATATATTATCAGGGTGGGGACAGTTCCGCCCCGAATAAGCTCATAAGCGGCGATATCCCCGACGGCTATTATCTTGCCTTTATACTTGCCGACCTTCCTATAGATTTTTCCCAACGGCTTCTTCAATATCTTCCTAAGTCTCGGCGTCAGTCGTATCATTTGCTCAGCCTTAACGCGTATTTGCCAGGTACCTTTATGCCCAGTTTCTTCGCAAGCTCAGACTTCTCGGGGTCAAATATCGTTATGAACCCCTTCCAGCTCGGGGTCAGCTGGGAGTCCTTGCACACCGGGCATATGTTGCCTTCAACTACCCTATGACACTGTTTGCACGCTTTTTCAACCATAGCACTCACTTCTTTTCCTTCTTAGGTTTCTTTTCCTTCTGTTCCTCTTTCTTGTACCATTCCTCTTTACCAAGGCCCGCTTGCCTCATGGTCAAGTTTATCTTGCTCTCGGTCACGCTGTCTTTCATGGATATGGCGATTATCCTGGCCGTTACCTCGTCTCCCTTCTTGAGGATCTTCTTGCTGGTTTTTCCTGCCAGAACGCCGGCCTTGTCGTTATAACTCATGAAGTCGTCCGTTACTTGGGACACGTGTATCAAGCCGTCAATTGGTCCGAACCTCAGGAAAGCGCCGAACTCGGTCAGGTCGATTATCTTCCCCCTGACCATCTCGTGGAGCTCCGGCTTGAACGTTAGGATGTCAAAGACTACATCATGATAGGCTGCCCCATCTCCTAGTATGACTTTCCCGTTTCCTATCTCTCTCGGATTCAGCACGGTTATAACCACGCCGTTGTCCTTGTCTATCTTACCCTCGTACTGCGTTTGAATAGCTTTCAGCACCGATTCTTCCAACGATGCGGAAAACAGTCTAGGCGGTATCCTTATCGTGTCTCTCACAGTCACCAAATTATACATCTAATCCCCCCGATATTTCTAAGATTTTTTTCTTTCGCATAAACATGACCGGCACGTTCATTCCGAGCGCTCTTCTCTTAAGCTCTCGGTCGTTGGTACATAGAACTCCTTTCCTCTCGACAGTCAGTTTCAAGAGCGCATCATCAGTCTCTCCCGGCCTATTGACTATCTTGACTCCGAACTTCTTGAGCATCTCCAGCCCCACCCGCCCATTAGTTCCCAGCGCTTCGAGCTCTTTCACAACCTGAGATACAGTCAACAGCTTCGCGCCGGAGATTTTCTTGGCGATTTCATCGAATATGTCTACCTTGAACTGTGTCGGCAGCGTTATGAAGTTGGTATCTAAAACGACCATCATTTAATCACTCCGTAGCCGGCCAAAGACCAGCGAGTTCCCGATTTTCTAGATACCGCCACTTTGTCTCGCTCATTTGCACATATCGGTTTTTTGAGCGCTATCTCGTATAGGTCGTGCTTCATGTTCACGACAGTGCCCAGTGTCGTGGCAGTCCCAGAATTGACGACCAAGTTCTCGCCTTTCTTTATTTTCCCAAGGTTGTGCTCTATGGCCCGCTCAATAAAATGAATATCAAGATTAATCCTATCCCTGACGGGCGGAAGGGTGCCCGCCTTTCCGACGACATTGCCTATGAACTTATCTGCTTTTGTCAGGCTCGGGTCAATTAGAGTGCCGATGCCGACAAGGCCGCCAGGATGCGCCTCTTCCAAGAGACCTTCCTTTATGGACAGGCTCGTGACTTTAGTAGTCAATGAATGGTATTTCCCGTTCTCCTCTATTCCCGGGGCTATCTCGATCTCCTCGCCAACCTTCATCACTCCCTGGATTATAGAGCCGCCAATGACTCCGCCCTTCAGCTTTTCTATCGCTGAGCCGGGCTTGTTGACATCGAATGACCTAGCGACCACCATCTTGCAGTCCTTGTCCTTGTCCCTTTTAGGAGTTGGTATATGCTCCTCCAAGGCGGCTATCAACGCGCTTATGTTTATCCCGTAGTGAGCAACAACAGGTATGATAGGGGCTTTCTCGGCGATAGTGCCGTTCACAAATGCCTTTATCTCGTTATAGTTCTTTAGCGCTTCCTCTTTGGAGACTAAGTCAATCTTGTTCTGCACTATCACTATGTTCTTTATCCCGACTATCTCCAGGGCAGCCAGATGCTCTTGGGTCTGGGGCCTGGGGCAAGGTTCGTTAGCGGCTATTACTAAAATAGCGCCGTCCATCAGAGAGGCTCCTGAAAGCATGACGGCCATCAGGTTCTCGTGTCCGGGGCAGTCGACGAACGACACTTTTCTGACAAACTTCGCCGGGCTACCATCCGGGCATTTGTCTTGTACTATATAGCTCCCGTCTTTCTCGCAGCGGTAAAAGCTAGCATCAGCATAGCCTAGTCTGATGGTGATTCCCCTCTTTATCTCTTCGCTGTGCTTGTCCGTCCATTCGCCGGTCAGGGACTTTACTAGCGTTGTCTTACCGTGGTCTACATGGCCAGCAGTGCCTATATTCACTTCAGCCTGTTTTATCATTTCTTTTCCCCTTTCTTCTCTTCCTTCTTCTCACTTACGCCCAAAACTTCGGCTATGCCCTTGCTACCATACTCAAGGACCTTAGCATTTAATTGCGCTATGTCCTCAGATATGACGTTTCCCCTTATAGTCTTTTTCATCCTTTCGCCCTTTTCCTGCGCTATGAAGCCGGGTCCTCCGGACAATAGGATTCTCTTCCGTTCCATTCCATGCACATCTTTCCGCATAGGAAATCCATCGGAGTCCGTCCCTCCGGTTATCTGGAGTTTGAATCCGGTTAAACCGACCAGACTTCCGTCAAACTCGTTCCCTATCTTCATGCCAAAAAAAGGCTTGCTCTTGGTACTATCGACCTCTATCTGATAGCACTTGCCTTGCTTTGGGTCAGCCACTACAACCTTCATCTTATCTCCTCTCCATTATTTTTTTGATTTCTTCAAGCAGTTTCTTGTCCTCGAACTTGTCCTGGAGCTCGTATATCTGCTCGACAGGGACAGCGCTGAACAAGACCTGCTGTTCGAATATGTCCCTTCCGACTGTCGCATTCCTTACGGCCAAAGCGACCTTCATGCCCCTTTCCGCGTTTTCCAGAGACTTGTTGTTCTCCTGTATGCTCTGAACCTCTCCGACTATCTTACCCTTTTCATCGACCAGCGGCGTGTTGGGCTTCAGTATTCCGGCCAGAATCTCTACGCCCACTATCGCCGGTTTGTTTATCCTGAAGATATAGCCCGGGATTATAACGAACTTGGCCGGATAGATATATTTGGTAAGCATCTCCTTCTTCTCGAGTTTTTGCTGGTCCTTCTTCCACTTTCCATATTCCTCATCCAGGCGATAGATTACGTTGGAATGGAATATCTTTATGCCCAGGTTGTTCGCCTCGATAGTTATCTCGTGCGGAATCTTGACATTGAAAGCGAACACGACTTTGCAGTACCTGTTGTGTTTCCCGACAGACGCGGCTTCAGCCAAATCCTTCCTGGTTATGGGCCCTACGTCCGCTTTCCTGATAGGGCAGCTGGTTTTCAGCAGATGGGTGACCGCCTCCAGGGAGCCGAGCGCATCAGTCTTGATTATAACCCCCTCATTCTTCTTGTCTATCTTGATCTTCTCGATTTCCTGTTCAATCTCCCGCTTAGCTCTTTCCTCATCTGTCGTGACCATCAGCGGGGAGCCAGGTATCACTCGCTCAAGACCGGGCGCGGATATCTTGATTCCGGCAGCTGCATATACCTTGTCGACAACCTTGAACTTTTTTCTCGGATCTCTTATCTCTTCCATGGGGGCTGGTTGGAGAATTGCCCGGACTTTCGTCGTTATCGGACCATCAAAAGAAGCTAGCGCTATTTTGTCTCCCGTTTCTATCTTGCCTTCATAGATTATCGCATCAATGGTAGTTCCAAGGCCCGTGACCTCTTTCACCTCAAGAACATTCCCTACTGCCGGTTTTTCCAATTCAACATCGAGCACTTTGCCCATGAACCTTTGGGCCAGGCCGGCGAGCAGCAGGAGTAGGTCCTGGAAGCCTTCTCCAGTCTTGGCGGATACGGGGATTATCAGGATTTGTTTTGTCATGTCTGTGACCCTATCCAACCTCTCAGAATCAAAGCCAAATTCAGCGAGCTTCCTCACTATCCCATAGACTTTTTCATCGAGCTCCTTTTGGACAAAGTCTCTCTGGCCAGACCAAGTAGTGGCAAAGCACGTGTCTGGCTTTGGTATCCATCCATTGAGCAAATCAATCTTGTTGGCTGCGACCACGAATGGCGTCTTGTAGTTCTTCAGTATTTCGATGGCTTCAACAGTCTGCGGCTGGACCCCCTGCGTTATATCGATAACAAGAACGGCTAAATCGGCGATAGAGCCTCCTCTTTTCCTGAGATTAGTGAAAGCCTCGTGTCCAGGTGTGTCTATGAAAAGCAGGCCGGGAATGGTCAGCTTGAACTTGTACTTCTTCGCCAATTCGCCGCATCTCTTTTCTATGACGTTGATAGGGACGAAAGAGGCCCCAACATGCTGGGTTATCATGCCCGGCTCCCCAGCGGCTACAGAGGTGCCCCTAATCTTATCTAGTAAGCTAGTCTTTCCATGGTCTACATGCCCTAAAACAGATACTATTGGGGACCTCATTTGCATAAGAACACCTAATCTATCCACAACTGAGAAAACCCAAAAAAAGCGCCTCAGTTGCCCGAGGATCGTTCTGCTGTTCTATATTTGGAGATATAGGGCTTTAAAAAGCTTATATGCTATCCGTTTACATAGAAGTATTTTATATATTCCTTCTCAGGCGGGTGCCATAGGTCCCAGAAAAAGGCATTGCGTTGGTTTCTCGTGTCCGCCAGGATTTTTACCTCAGACGTCTTGTTTATGTAAAAGGAAGGTATGACCGTGGATATGTTCACGGTCTGCCAACCACTCCATGCCTTGGTTTCGTTGTAAAATCCTACCCTGGACAAGACGCTTGCATTCAGGAAGTGGATGCCTATATAGGTCCCAGCGCAGGTTCCAGTGCATTTCAGGTATACGCGGAACTGCTCTGTGGTTGTTATGTTGCTTGTGAGCGGAGCTTGAAGCGTCACCGTCTCAATAATCCCATTAGGCCAGGCAACCAGTTTAGCATAGTTGTCGCCAGTATCCACAAGCCGTATTGTGAGGAAATCGAAGAACGTTGTGTTTGGTTTGTTAACTGTATCCAGCGTGCTACTGAAGGTTATGCCGTCCTGCCTCTTGACGCTGACTTTGGCCGCACCACTCTGAAGAGATTCCAAGAATATGGTAGCGTTCAAATCAGTGAGGTTTCCCGTTTCCCCCATATCTAGATAGAATTCTTTTCCGTATATGATTTTTTGAACGCTGGCAAGCACGTTGAGATAGAACACAGTTTCCTCTTCGGCATTGGCCCCATATAGAGTGTTGTTTATGTCAACGCTGTCTGCGAAAACGCTGAGCGCCAGGGCAGCGTTATCCCTCTTCGGCACAGAGAACGGGACCGCTATAGCCACTGTCCCGTTCCATGAGGATGCGTTCTGGAATTCGCCCATCTTATTCGAGCCGTCATACAGAGATACGTATAATCCGCGGCACAAGGCAGAGCAGCTTATCTGCAGCGATAGATTAGAGTCCTCCCTGCTGCTGAAAGTCATATTGTTTCCAGCATAAGTTATCGCACTAACAACCCCATAAGTAATATTTTGTCCGGGTATGATTGGCGGAGTGATAGTGCCGTTAGGCTGGCTCTGGTTCGTAGCGTTAGGCCATAGGTTAATCGGGGCCTTAAGGTGCTCGAAACCGACATAGTATACGGTTAGAATAAGGCCGACTGCTGCAACCGCCACCAAGGCCCAGTCGGACATTTTCCTCTTTTTCTCTTCAGCCTTCTGCTCCTGGACTGGTTGCGCGGGCTGGGGTTGCTCTTCCCTTGGTTCGCCAGCGTAAACTATGTCTCCCCTGTAATCTTCGTCAGCCATTATATCAGAATAAGTAAAACCGTTCTATTTAATAAGTTTTCTGCTGATATCCAAAGAGTTCCTTATCCTTGAACCATATTCTTGTCTCGTTCATGGCCTCTTCGACATTGCCTGAGGCGTGGACTATGTTCTTGATAGCTCTATTCTCGCTGTCCGCTTTCTCGTAAGAATCGTCAGAATAAGTTTGTCTTATAGTCCCCTCACCAGCAGTCACCGGCTCTGTGCCCCCGATTATGGACCGGACCTTTGCGATAGCGTTCTCTCCTTCAAGAACCATCGCTATAACCGGCGCGCTGCCGACAAATTTCCTGAGCTTTTTCAGAACTTTCATCCCGAACTGAGTCGGATCATGCGGAAATTCTTTGCCTTTCTTAAGATAGCTGGCCTTGGTCTTCTCACCCAGAGTCACGGCCATACTGTCAGGATAGTGCTGGGACAATAGTTTGTTCCTGGCCTTGACCATCTTTATCCCGACCAGTTTCAGGCCCTGTTTTTCAAAAGCAGCAAGCACTGTTCCTGTTAGTCTTTTCTCCATCCCGTCGGGCTTGATCAGAACGAGAGTCCTTTCCACAAGGGTCACTTCTTTTTCTTTCTTACCCAACCGACCTTACGAGGATTTCGCTTCATGAAATAGTTTTTCTCACACTTAGAGCTGCAGAAGTGGAAGACATCCCCTGACTTGGTCGAGTAGATTTTTCCGCTTCCCCTCTCTAGGGTCTCTCTGCAAAAAGAACATCTTACCATTATCTCGCCCTTATAGGCTTGGCCTCGGTTTCAGTGTCTAGCAGCATCAGCAAGTCGCCCACCTTTATCGGGCCCTTGACATTTCGCCTGATTATCCTGCCCTTGTCCCGCCCATCGAGGACTTTGGCCATTACCTGCATTATCTCGCCGTAGACTCCGGTCTTCGAGACTATCTCCACTACTTGCGCTGGTATTCCTTCCCCTGCCATCCAAATCACTTTTTCTTGAGCTCTTTAACCTGCTTCGCAATCTGCTCCACGATTTCCTTTCCGTTTCCCGCCTCGATTATGGCCACTGCGGTCGTCGGGACGTCTATCCCTGAAGCCGCGCCCAGTTCCTTCTTTGACGGGACAAAGATGTACGGGGCGTTCTTCTCATCGCCCAATATAGGTAAGTGAGCGACTATCTCTGGCGGACTGACGTCTTCCGCTATCACTATGAGCTTCGCTGTCCCCCTCTCGATAGCCTTAGTAGCCTCGTTTACTCCCCTTCGTAGTTTGCCTGTGTCTCTGGCCATCTCAACCGCTTGATACGCCTGGTTGGCCAGCTCTTTCGATACAGTAAACTTCACATATGGTACTGCCATTCAAATCTACCTCCAAATCATCGGTCATCGATTTATAAAAAAATCGCATATCTTTTGGGAATAATAGTCTATATAAAGGTTAGCTACGACACTGCCCTTTGCGCGGCCATTATATTGTCCCAAGTCAGAGTGAGGTTGTTCTTCCTGACGCCCAGGTCCCAGGCTATCTTGCGGATGGTCTCCGGAGAAATCCCCTTTTTCTTGAAAGCTTTTAGAGTGCCTAACTTCGGGTCGTCCCATCCGGAATACTTGCCGGCTTTCATGCCTTCCAGTATCTCGCTTTTGCTCGTCGGGGTGCCTTCAAGAAAGACCTTGCCGCAGACCACGACCTCAGGATAGTCCCACTTGAAATAGTCGTAGACATATTTCTGCTGGAGCTCGGTGAAAGCCAGGTCAACTCCCCTGATTATATGAGAGACATGGAACAGATGGTCGTCTATAAGCGAGGCGAAATTCAATAGAGGCCATACTTTAGCTTTCAATCTTGGATGTTTAGCATTATCGACTATCTTGAAAGCCACCCAGTCCCTAATCGCCGGATTTGGATGCTTCAGGTCCGTCTTTATCCTGAGAGCCGCCTGTCCCTCGCGATAGTCTGAAAACATCTTCTTCCATCGCGCCAGATTTTCTTTAGCGCCCAGTCCACGGCAAGGACAAGCGTTCCCCTTCTCTTTTAGTTCTCGCCAGTGCTCCACCTCGCAGTCGCAGACATACGCTTTCCCCATCTCGATTAGCTTTTCAGCGTGTTCGTAGTAAGAATCAAGCCTATCCGAAGCATAGGCTATCTGGTCCGGCTTTATTCCCAGCCACCTAAGGTCTTGGAGGATCCAGACATAGGCCTCTTTCATCGGCGGCTTTATCTTCGGGTCGGTGTCGTCAAATCTTAGTATGAATTTTCCCCTGTATTTCTCTTTATAGAACCAGTTCAGCAGAGCGGTCCTCGCATGTCCGATATGTAAAGGCGCACTCGGGTTTGGAGCGAAGCGCAGAACAACGTGAGAAGTGTCGCCAGGCAGTTCTGGCAATTTCCTCTCCTCGATTTTTTTCGCGAGAGCATCAGGCCAAATCTCCAAGAGTCTATTCTTCTGTTCATCATGCTCCATCTTGTTGACTTCTTTGACAACTTTATCAATTTCAAGCACCAATTTTTTCATGTCTTTCTTCAATTCCGTCTTCTCACCAACTACTTTGTTAATCACGAAACCAGTTACTGCCTTCCCATTATGGTCGACTGCATTCTTCAAGGCCCACTTCAGAATCAAATCGTTCATAACATCATCTGTGATAAGACACAAATTCTCTGTATTTGCCAGTCTTGTAAATCATACTGTTTTCATTATACTCTTTCGAGAATTTTATTCCCCTTTGTTGCAAAACTTCTTCAACCACTTTTTTGGCTTTTGTCACCGCCTCTGTCGCGTACCTTTTATCCTTAAATCTAGAGTTTACTTGGATAATGAGACTTTTTTCTTTTGGGTCTCTCTTCACAATCAAAAGCGATTCCTTGATTCTTAGACCAGGACCGCTTTCTATGTCCTCAATCCCCTTAAAGTTTTTAGGAAGGATTACGCTCTCCACACCATACTTCTTGAAGCTCCCTCTTTTTCTGCCGGCAAACGTTATCACCCGATATTCTTTACCCATTTCTCTCCGAAGATGAGCTGCAACCGGGTTGGTGTACTTTAGTTTCTTAAGCGGAATGGTCCTGCCACCTACTTGCCGTATCGCTGTTTTCAATGATATTCTAACGGCCATAAGTATCAGTAGAATTAGCGTTTCTTTCTTTTTATACCCTTTCTTCTCCTGAACTTCTGCCTGAGTTTTTTCCTGAATGATTCGTGCTTCTTTCTCCTCATCTCGTGCTCTACCTCATGAATGGTAGAAATGGCTTTGGAATAAGTCTTTTCCTTCTTCAGTCTTTTTATTCGCGGAAGAAGGTTGACATGGCGATAGGCTCTTGCCAGGATCTCCAGAATTTCTCCGCGGATTTCGACCTCTTGCTTCTGATAAGAGTTCATGCTCTAATAGAAACAGGCCATGTTATTATAATTTTCGTCAGGTTTTTTCAAAAAACGTGCAGTTAGCTAAATGCTCACCATTCACCTTGTTGACCGTGATCATCATCTTCTGGGCGGAGCACCAGATTTTGTCACGGCTACCATTATTGACCGAGTTCGAGTTTTTACAGCCACGGCATGCGAACATAACGACCAAATAGACGTAGAGCGATGCAGTATTTAAGTTTTCCGTTAGACAATAGACGAATATCGCTATATATCGACAAAGTTCAGAAAAAGATAAAAATGGAGGCAGCTGATCTGCCTCCGCAAAGAGGTGACACTTGGCTGGGTGGGCCTCTACCTCAAAAACGTAAAATTATTACACTTACGAGGAAGATACTATTGTGTAGTTAGACATTTATAAGGTTTCTGTTAGACAGATGACGAAAAATTACTGCAAAATGCTCTATGGAAGCTGACCAGTGCCTAGCTTGGTTGTGTTGAGTGCAGTAACCTCTGCCTTATAGTAGTCCTTTCCAGAGAACCCGAACATTCCAGCGAATACATTTCCAGGGAAACTCTTTATCGCAGTATTAAAGCCCTGGATAGCCTCGATATAGCGCCCTCTTGCCACAGCAATCCTGTTTTGTGTCCCTGCCAGCTCATCAGTCAAAGCAACGAACTGTTTGTTCGCCTGAAGAACCGGGTAGTTCTCTGCTGTAGCCACAGCATTGATTAGAGCCGATATCCCGTTGTTCATCTGGACTCCGCTCGTATCCTTGTCAAATACTGTCGTTGAGCTCTGCCACTTAGATCTGGCTTCAGTCACATCAGTCACGAACTTGGTCTCGACCGTTACCGCGCTAGAAACGACGGAGACCAGGTTAGGTATCAAGTCCGCCTGCCTTTGGTACTGGTTCTCCACTTCACTCCATTTTGCGTTGACGCTTTGGTCCAACGTCACGAAGTTGTTGTACATGCCGATAAAAAGAGCAACCACTATGATTATTATAACCGCAACGATTCCAAAAGCAATCCAGAAATTCGGACTCGTCGTTTTCTTCGCCATAAAATATCACTCCTCTTGCTCTAATTGTGAACGCATCATTATTTATAACTTATCTTCCTGCTCCGCCACCACCGCTGCCTCCGCCACCAAAACCTCCGCCACCGAAGCCGCCCCCTCCTCCGCCTCCGAACCTTCCTCCACCCAAACCTCCACCAAACCACCAGCCGCTAAATCGGCCTTTCTTTCCTTTTCGACGTTTATTTTTATTAACAGCAATTATAACGAATACAATGAAAATGATACCGATGATTATTGGTATAATGAACCAAGCAAGAAATTCAGTTAGGCTAGGCATCGAATAACCACTCTTATGCGATAAAATCTCATCACGGTTCTCGTTTAACAGAGCAGCAACCGCTTTTGTAAACTCGATAATACCAGTCGTGGTCTGGTTCGCGTCCCTCAATGGTACATAATAGTCATCAAGCATCCTGCCAACTTTAGAATCAGGCAACACCCCTTCCAGACCATAACCAACTTCCACCTCGATTCTGTGTTCTGCCACTGCATAAAGAATAAGCAGACCATTGTCCACATCTGCCTTGCCAACGCCCCATTCATTGAAAAGTCTTGTCCTATATTCAGAAGGCGCATAAGGGGCGGTCGTGTTAACCGTTACAACAACCACTTCAGAGGTCGTGTTAGCTTCAGCATCCGAAAGAATCGAGCGCAATTCCGTCTTCTCCTGCGCGCTAAAAATCCCAGCGAAATCATCCACGTACTTATCAGTGTAGTGGGGGAGCTGGGCCGAAATTAAAGGCAATAGCAGTATCAGTAAGAATGCAGCTTTTTTCATAAATATTAGATAGGAGTCAGCATATTTAAGATTATTTCGTCAGTACAAGCGAGCCATAGCCGACAACCGCACTCTTGTCCCCAGTAACGTCGCCGCTGGTCATGTACTTCAGCAGTCTGCCTTCTTTCGCGCCTTTGAGCTTGGAGTAGACTATCGCCGCAGCCACTCCGCCATAACCGCACATAGAGATGTCATACTTATCTATCGCTTCGAATAGAGCATTCTCATCCAGTTTCTTTATCGCGTCTATCGCCTTAAAGTCGCGTTTGTAAGCCTCTTCATTCGGTACATAATGTGAGAAGTCTGTCGATGCTATGACCATATGACCCTCGCCAAGAACCTGGGCGAGTTTCTCTCCGAGCCCCTTCATAGAGTTCAGTCTTTGCTCCATGACGCATATAGGGACTATCTTGAATTCCTTGAAGACATGCTGCAAGAAAGGTATCTGTACCTCTACCGAGTGTTCGTAGATGTGCGCTTCCTCGCTTAGGACAAACTTTTCCCCAGCTATCTTCTCGGCAAGTTCTGAGTCTATCTCTACAGTGCCTAGAGGAGTCTCCCACTCGCCAGACGGATATACAGAAATAGCGGGCCCCATGCCGCCATGGTTGGGCCCTATTATAACAAAAGTCTTGGGAGTGCTGTCTTCCTTTAGTGCCTTGTATGAATAGGCGGCGACAGAACCGGAGTACATATAGCCGGCATGAGGGCACACTGCGGCCAGAATCTTGTTTTCATTCTTTGTCTTTTTGGGTTCGCCCGGGAGACTAAACGCTTTTTTGATTTCTTTCTCCAAGCTCTCTCGGTCAAAAGAATAGAACTGGCCCGCGACGGCTGGCTCCCGTTTCATCTTCTTCTACCCCTGCCTCTCGAGTCTCGGTCTCTTCCCCTGCCAAATCTGGAGGCACCGTATCTCAGAGGTTTCCTCTCTTCTAGTTTGATCAGGTCTTTTTCTTCCCTCTCGGCCTTTGATTCGAACTCTTCCATGGTCGGGGTGAATTCCGAGTCGGACTTGATGATGCCTCTCTGTCTCAGGATTTCCCGCGCAAGAAGCCAATAAATTAGAGCAAGAGCCTTTTTCCCCTTGTTGTTGCAAGGGATAGCTAAGTCAACGTTCTTGAGCATATTGCTGGTGTCGCACAAAGAGACAACAGGTATTCTCGCTTTTATGGACTCTCGTACAGCCTGCCCATCGACTGGAGGGTCAGCGGTGAATATAACCTCTGGTTCCATGAAATTCTCATTGCCCGAATTCGTTAGAGTGCCCGGTATGAATCTCCCGATAATCGCTTTAGCTCCCACCATTTCTGCGAGCTTTTTTGCTGGTTTTTGAGCATAGTTTCTTCCCGCGACTATCAGTATCTTTGAAGGTTCGTAGCGCGAAAGGAATTTAGCGGCAGCCAAGATTCTATCGTTCAATGCGGTTATGTCAAGAACGCAAAGCCCGTCGCTTCTGCATTTATAGATAAATTTCTTCATATCGCCTGACTTGAAGCGCGAGCCGATATGGACCCCAGACTCTAGATATTTCTCGAGAGCCACTAGCGAATGATTTATTTTTTGTTTCTCCTCATCCATTTATCTCACCATTCATCTTGAGTTTTTCCGTTCTTTCAATCCTGAGAAGCTCATCAAGCTTTGCCTCCCTCTCCTTGCCGACAATCCCTATCTTCATTATGGGGCAGCTATAGGCCACAGCCAGAGACGATATCGTTGTGTCTTGCGTCTCTCCTGACCTGTGCGATACGACGGGAGTATAATCCCTTTTATTCGCCAGTTTTATCGTATCATAGGTCTGCGTGAGAGTGCCTGCCTGGTTCGGCTTTATCAGGACGGAGTTGCATGCGCCCTTTTTCAGGCCCATCTCCAGTCGCTCCTCGCTGGTTGCGAAGAGGTCGTCCCCGCATATCAGGCAGTCTTTCGCCTTCTTTGTCAGTTTGGCAAACCACTTAAACGCATCTTCATGGAACGCGTCTTCAACATAAAACAAATTATATTCGTCAATGAGGTCGAGGATGTAGTCCAGCTGCCTATCCGGGCTCTTGCTCTCCTGACCGTAATGATACTTTCCCTTTCGGTATATGTTATTCGCAGCGACATCTATGCCTATTCTTACTCTAACTCCAGTCTCAGCGGTCGTATGGACAGCAGCCCCGGTCATGATGCCCAATGCATCTTCGTCACTTATGTTCGCTATCCAGCCGCCCTCAAGGTCCAGTTTTTTGTTGAACGTCTGGAAGTTCTCCTTCAAGGCAGTATAAACTATCGCATGCATCTTCTTGTTCGCTGCGACAGCCTCCGAGAGACTCTTAGCCCCGACCGGAATAGAAAGGAATTCCTGGATGGCCGTTGAGTTCTTCGCATGAACCCCCCCGCCTATGCATTTGCCTAGAGGATAGGGTAGGAGATATTTCTTGCCCTTTTTCATCGCCTTGAACAGAGGGATATCTCTGGCTTTGGAGTAGGCATGGGCGTAAGCCATCGAGAGGGCTATCGAAATACATCCCCCGATGCGTGAATAGTTTCCTGTTCCATCGATCTCCTTCAGCACGTAATCGAAGTTCTCTTGTCCGCTCCCTTCCATGCCGATTATCTTAGGGAGGACGGTCTTCTCAGCCGTACTTATCAGCTGATTTACCTTCCTGGGCATGAAGTTCGCTTCATACTTGCCGACTGAAGTCCCCGAAGGCGCGCTTGCCTTGCCCGATACTCTACCGAAGCGTATCTCCGCCTCTATCGTCGGCTCGCCTTTGGAATTCTTTATCTTCCTCAGCTTTACATCAGTTATTTTCAGACAACCACCAATGGAATCTTGTCGTCACCGAGCTCTTTCAGTGCAATCTCGTGATTATCCATGTTTTTGGGCTTCACGAGGGGGGTCGCTCCCTGCGCAATCTGGAGCGTTCTCGCGGCTATTACTCTGGTTCTCTCATATTTCGTCATCATAAAATCACCGCTGGGGCCATCGAGATTTGAACTCGAGTCTCCAGCACCCCAAGCTGGAAGGATGGACCATGCTACCCTATGGCCCCTACCTCCATTTGTATTTGACTACTTCATCGATATAGTCCTTGTGGGAAATGAACATCCTCCTGCAGCAGTACCTCTCCAGTCCCAGCTTGTCCAGGACTTTCTCCGCGCTCTCGCCTTTCCCTGTCTTCTCCTTGTACTCTTCCCACAGATGCCCTATCGGCTTCCCGCAAGAAAAACACCTGACTGGTATCAACATAGCCTCACCTGAACGATTTAATCGGTTTTGCCCTCGCCCCTTTTCTCAGATATTTCTTCGATTCTTTTATTCTGATGTCATCTATAATTAAAGACCTATCATAGTCTAGATACGCTTTCTTGAGATTGTCATTGCCGCTCCACTTGACCAGAGCCTTTCCCATCGCAGTCCTGGCCGCATAGGCTTGCCCCATTATCCCGCCACCATAGACATTGGCGGTTATGTTCAGGCCGTTCTCGAAGCCCTTTCCCAAGACGTCCTGCGCTATCAATATTGGCTCTAACATAACCTCTCTCGCTGCTTCTGGTTTGTAGATGGAGATAGGGATGCCGTTTATCTTGATGTCGCCAACACCCTCTTTCACCCGTACTCTAGCTATCGCTGTCTTCTTCCTTCCCATAGTCAATACTAGCTTTTCTTTCTTGGTCATCTCATCCCTTCCATCCCAGAGCCTTACACAGCTCCAGAACCGTTATGGTCTTGGCATTGGGATTGTTGTGCTCCGCGACTTTCTCTCCCTTCATGCCGTTATCTCCTATATAGGCTCTAATCCTCTTCAAAGCCTCTGTGCCCCTCGTTGTCTTTCTTGGCAGCATTCCTCGGATAGACCTCTTGACGAACAGGTCCGGCCTCTTGGACCAGTGCGGGCTCTTGACGGGCTTTGCTATGTCCCTGATCTCAAAGAGGGCTCGATACTCTCTGACGATAGATACGGGATTGCCCGTAATGACCATCTTCTCCGCATTTATTATGGTCACGGGCTCGCCAGACAACGCTTTCTTGGCGACTAAAGTGGCTACCCTGCCAAGCACGCAATTGCTTCCGTCTATAATCATGTTATCACTTTTATCCTCTTCTGAGGCCCTTTCATAAGCTCGTCAAACGAGACCGTCTTGGCTTTTCCCTTGAGTTTCTCCAGGGACTTGCCAGAGTAGCTGAATGCGGCAAGAGTTATCTTATGAGTGAGCTCGCCTTCAGACAAGACTTTGCCCGGGACTACAACCAAATCCCCCTCTTGAGAACATTTGTCTATCTTCCAGAGGTTCGCTTCAGGCCTACTGCGTGTTGCTTTCTCCAGCTCGTCTGCCACGAGTAGGCAAATCTTTCTCTTGCTCTTCCTCAGTTTTTCTATAGTCTCTTTAAGCACTGGATTTGTCGGTCCTTTCTTCATAATCTCACATCATATGCAGGGGACGAGATTCGAACTCGCGAAGAGACTAACTCACAGGAGCCTCAGTCCTGCCCTTTTGGCCGCTCAGGCACCCCTGCATTGAGTTACTCTTTGAGGAGTTTTTCGAACTCATCAGCCTTTTCCTCAAGCATCTCAAGCCCTTTCTTCAGGATAGCCTTTGGTTCTAACGCCCCGAAAGACTCGATTCTGAACAGGAAAGTGCTGTTATCATGACTGACTTTTATTCCGCCCTTCTCGCCGCACATCTCGACGCACTCTTGGCATTCGATGCAGCTATCTGGGTCAGCTATCTTCAGCTTCTTGTCCTTTATCTCTAATATGCTTTTAGGACAAGCGTCGACACATCGCTTGCAGGCGTCGCAGCTCTTTGTGACTTCAACTATCGGCATCATTTTATATGTGACTAGGGCCGCCTGGTGCTTCATGTGGTATTCGCCCTTACCTAAGACGGCTTTGGCCTCCAGCCTCAGCTTCTGGCCTTCAGTAAGCTTCATTATAGGGATTTTGCCCTCGACTGGCTTTACTGCTTTGTCCTTTGACTTCAGGTCCTTGGAATAGACCATGCCGGGCCCTTTCTCATCAAGAGACAGTATCACAGAGCATTTGGCGCAATTCCCGCCGCAGCACTCCGAAGGCATCTTGTAGCTTTTCAGGTCTGTTGTCAGGGGCACTAGTCCTAATCGGTGCGCTATGTACTCATCAAATAGCGCGGAAGTGTTCTCGTAAATATCCACATCTTCTATGGCCATTATAGGTATTTCGGCCATCAGCGTCCTTCTCAGAGCGTTGGCGAATGCCGCTGTGCTGTCCATCAGCTTGAATTTTACTACATCCTCGCTGACCTTTTTCATATTTTCAATTTTCATGCTAAACCCTCCTTCCACGCTTGCCGCCGGGCTTCTGGGTGGTGTCGTGAGGTATTGGTGTCACATCCTCTATGCTGCCTATCCTTATTCCGCTCCTTGCCAGCGCTCTAATCGCGGCTTGTGCGCCCTGTCCAGGTATCTTTGAATTATGGCCGCCTGGAGCCCTGACCTTGATATGGACTCCCACCAGGCCCCTCCCTAGTGCGGACTCAGCAGCCCTCTGCGCAGCCATCATAGCCGCGTATGGAGTTCCTTCTTTCCTGTCCGCGTCTACAACAATCCCACCGGAGCACTTGGCGATAGTTTCGGCTCCAGTCAGATCGGTAATAGTGATTATAGTGTTATTCTTCGATGAAAATATGTGAGCGACTCCCCATTTATCCCGCATTCAGACCCTCTCCCACTTCCGGAATTTCCTCTGTTCCCTCTAGCTCCTCCTTTATCTCCTTCATCTCAGCCATTTTCTTCTTCGGCTTTCTCGGAGCCCTCTTCGCCTTGGGTTTCTTTTCCTCTTTTGGTTTCTCTTCTTTTTTCTCTGGCACGACAGGCACCACCTCGACCTTCTTGACTATCGCCATAGGCTTTCCATACCAGTCGATAGCCGATTCTTCTTCATTGCCTATTATAACACCCGGGGCGTCGACTCTCCTCTTGTTAACAGAAATATGGCCGTGGGTTATGAACTGCCTTGCCTGTGTCAGGGTGGCGGCCAGTCCCTTCCTCCAAACCAGCGTCTGAAGCCTTCTCGCCAGTAAATCTTCTGTCTTCAGGGACAGGGCGTCGTCCAGGGTAGAGCTTTCTTTCAAAAGCCCTAATTTCTGGAGCTTTCCCAGCAGTTTCTCCTCTTCCCCCTTTCTCTGATTAATAGGAATACCGACCAGCCCCCGAGCCAGATATCTGAGCTTCCTGATTGTAAAGTCAGCCCTCCAAATCTCCTTCTTGTTCTTGAGGCCGAAGCTATCCACGAGCTTTTTCTCTTCAGCTAGCCTTTCCGAGTCCCAAGGGTGTTTCGGCGGCGTATACTTCTTCCTTAGCTTTCTCGGGTCTCCCATTCACTCACTTCTTGCCTTTCCTTCTTTCCTCTTTCTTGCCCGTGACAGTAGGCATGACTTTCTTCTTGATTACACCGAGAGTCATTCCCCTCCTGCCCATGGTCTTTGTCCTTTGCCCCCTCACAGGCAGGCCGAACATATGCCTGACTCCCCGATAGGATTTGATGTTCTTCTCGCCTTCTATGTTCTGTCTGACTGCAAAATCGAGGTCTGCCCCTATAAGGTGGCGGTTGGTGCCAGAGGTGTCTTTCCTTCGGTTCAACGCCCACTCAGGAACTCCATAATTAGACGGGTTCTGGATTATCTTCTCAAGTTCGTCAATTTGGTTATCGTCCAGGTTGCCTATCTTCTCGCGCTTGTCTATGTTAAGTTTTACAGAAGCGATATTAGCGATAGAATCAGCCAGGTTTACGCCCACTCCCTTGATCTGGTTTAGAGCCTTGGCTATTGGTAAGTCTCCCTTCATGTCCTTACCAGCAACTCTAACTATTCCTCTGAATTCTGATTTCTTCTTTTCCAAAAAATCTACCTTATCTGTAGGTCACTGCCTTGCGGCTCGCCAGTTGAAAAATCAAGAACAGTGTTATAGTTCTGTCTATCTTGGTATTTAAAACTTTATGTGCCTAGTATAATTTAGATCACTAAAGTCTGGCCTCTTTATTTCCTTTTAGTCTTTGAAATTGTTTGTCCCACAAAAGCCAGCTTATTATTATGGAAGACTCTTGTCGGTAATATGTTAAATAGTATTTTATCCAATAATCATATTTCTCTTGAGATCTTTGGTACGCTTCTTCAGCTGAGTTACCTTTAATAATTGTTGTTAAAACAGTATTTGCAGGTTCAAGAAAAGACTTTAAGATTGGATCTCTTTTTGGTTGCGAAGATCTTGATTGGTCATTAACAAACACAAATTTTTCGTCGTATCCCAAGTACGTTGTATTTGATTCTTGAGATAGCTTTTCACCAAGCGTTTTTGATGATTCACAAGCTAATGCATGTATTATCCTAGAGGTAGCCAAACCATAATTTTCCATGTCTAATAAAGGTTCGTTATTGTGACCGCACACTTCATTTTCGCTACCATGACCATTTAGTGCAACTAGCTTTGGATTATGACGTTTTAAAATTTTTTCAAACTGCTCTCTGTTCGCTTTATTTTCATATAAATCAAAATATTTAACACCCTTTTCTTTGCAAAAAGAAATTACAAGTTCCTCGGCCCATTCAGAAAGATAAGTTGTAGAATCGTCATATGTAGGTCTTGTTATTAATATGCTACTAGACAATTAGACACCTTACATCTTTGAAGCATTACTTGTGAGATTACTTAAATTTCTTAAGAAGTTCATTTGCGCTTCAACTATCATTCTACCTATCTCATCGCGCTCCATTATATGTTCTAAAATTTCTTCTTTGTTCATACTCTTCTTCCCGCCAATGGAAATCTTTAAGTTAGGAGGCATTGCCTGATATCTATATTTAACCATTTTCCATACATCGTCCTGAATGTTTTCCTTAGTAGCCACTCTCATTTCCCCTCAACTATCTTTAGCTCAGTTAACCTTTTTAAAATTATCTCACCCAACTCAGTTTTTCCTTCTATCTCAATTTTAGCTCGTTCCCAACTTATTGGTTCATTATTAATAACTGCAATAGTAGATTTTCTTTCCAAAATAGGTAACGAAGAGTATACTTTAATGAAATTTTGCAAATATTTATCTATAAAACTACCCATATTACAAGATAGACCTTTTGTATTTAAAATTCTTTTGATTCGCTTACCAGTAGCGGATATTGAAAAATAAAAGAAAAAGAAAAAGGTTAGGCAGTTATTGTCCTGAAGCTTCCTTCCAGAAGACCTTCAATGCGACCAATATTGCGGCAGGCGAGACGAACAGCACTACGTACTTCAGCATCCCAGTAATGTACGTTCCTATTACTAACGGATTCAGAAGTGTGAAAGCTGCTGTGGCCCCGACTATCAAGGTGACGGCTGCCATCATAAAGGCCATGAATGCCTTTTCCTTTACATTAAACCAACCTACGATAACACCAAGCACTACCAGGGCAGCTCCTATCGCTGCGACCGTGTCAGCTGTCATCGCACTGCCTGTTCCTTCGGCTAAGCCCGCAAGGACGGCCACGATAACGCCTACTACGAATGCCCAGTATCCTACCTGGTCCATCTGTGATTTGGCCATAATGTTTACCTCCTGATAGAGCAAAATCGGGTTCTGTTTATAAGCTTTTCGCTATCCTTACGTCTCTTGCCGTGTTTTTACTCAAAAATCAGTGCAAAAACCTTACCTTTTCCCGCGCTTTTCCTGGTTGATGAGATAGCCTAGATGGAGTAGCCTCTCGTTATAGCCGCCCTTTCTCCTCTTGATGGCTGCAAGGTCGCGCTCGAGGATGCGAAGGACCTCCGGGTTGCTGTACTTCTTGCTCTTCAGCCTCTTGACCTTCCTCTCCAGTATGTCTCTCACGTCCATGAGCTCCGCTGCCTCTCTCATCATCTCGTATTTCTTTTTCCTCAGGTTCTCTACAGTAGTCATGAAATCACTGTCCGCTCATGTATCTGTCAGCCAGGTCATCGAGCATTTTTTGCAGCTCTCCATGCCTGCCGACTCCCATCACATCGGTCTCAATCCGCTCGAATCCTTCGGTCATCTCTGCCTGCTGAACGTCTGAAAGGGATCTATCCGCCATCGGAAATAGAGTACCGTTCTCATTGTCTATATGCGGGTCCAGCAGCCTGACGTATTTCATGGCGTTCTGGCTGATCTTGGCAGGAGCCTCGATGTCACTGCTCTTATAGCCGTTGACCGCTTCGGCAATAGCCCTGACATATTCTCTTCCCATCTCGTGTTCTATAATCAATACCCTGATCAGGTCTTCCGCACCCTTTATCTTGGCCTCTTTCATGATAGGGAACAATACATCCTCCTCTTTCCCATGGTGGCATTTATCAGCAAAACCCTGGATAAACTCTACTGCCATGTCTAGATGCTCAGGCTCAACCGCTTCACCAGAGTCAAGCTTCTTGCACATCTTCTCAAGAATCCTAAGCATTAATTTTATCTTGCCGTGCTCCTGTTTCAAGTCTAGCGTCCCTTTCATGCCATCACGCTGAGTGTGGGATTCGAACCCACGCTCCCGTAAGGGAACTCGCTGGCCGGTTGAATTTCCAGGCGAGCGCATTACCGCTTTGCTAACTCAGCTCAGACCAGGACCTTTTCCAGATTGACGATAGGGCCTCGCTTCTGATTAATTATGTTTTTGGAGTCAAATAAAGCTTTCCCAATCGCTATAAGCCTGTCGCCGCTCATGATAGCCAAAACGTCTTTCCTGCCAAAAGTCCCCTCTGCTTTCTCCAGTCCCGGCGCCATGAGGTCCGCTCCTTTCACTATGTTTTCCGCTGCTTTCTCTTTCACATAGACCTTGGCCCAGTTTTTTACCGCAAATTCTAACGGCCTGATTATCTCGTTAAGCAGTCCTGGTCTTTCCTTAGAGAGGGCATAAGCATCTTTCAGCTTGGTGAGAGAGACGCATTCTTGTTCCGTAAACTCGCCCACTCTGGTTCTCCTCAATTCTTCCATTGCTGTCTTTGTACCTAGCACATGGCCCAGGTCTTCTATCAGTTTCCTGACATATGTCCCGTGCTGGCATTCTATCCTGAACAGGGCCCGTTTGCCTATGGTCTCTAACAGCCCTATCGCGTAAATCTTCCTCTTTCGCGTGGCTTTAGAGACAGCTGAGTGTAGCGGCGGGGTCTGGTATATCTCGCCGACAAAGCTCTTTAGAGTCTCTCTTAGCTTATCCTCTTCGACCTTCTGCCCGGTCTTCATCAGGCATACATACTCTTTGTCGTGAATCTGCAGATACTCTAGCAGCTTTATCCCCTTGCCGATAAGGATTGGCAGGACACCTGAGACGTTAGGATCCAGCGTCCCGCAGTGGCCGGTCTTCTCGCCCAATATCTCGCGTACCCAGACAGAAACAGTGTTGCTTGTAGGCCCCTTCGGCTTGTTTATCAGAACTAGGCCGTTCATTTCTTTTCCTCGGTCTTCTTAGGAGCTTTCTTGGCTTTCGGCTCTTCCTTTTTCATGGGCACTATGACCGCTCCCTTCTTAGACGTTGGCTCTAGATGTTTGATGTTAATCTTTCTCTGCTTGACACTCTCGCCGGATATCATGACGAAGTTCTTGTCGATTATCTCGTTCACCACAACTTCCTTACCGGCGTCACTCCCTGCCCTGACTATACATATCCTTCCAGCATCCATCATCATTTTCTCACCCTCAAAGAAACCATCTTCTCAACCAGCTCGGCGATGTGCTCTGAGCTCCAATGAGAAGTGTTAATCACAAAATCATAGACGTCCTTGTCTTGAACATAGTCGAAGCCGTAGATGTTTCGCCACTCCTTCCTCTCCAGTTCCTCCCGCTCCCTTATAGACTTCAGGGCTCTGGCCTTGGTTATTCCCTCCCTGCCGGCTATCCTTTTAGCTCTGACCTCTAAGGGGGCCACGAGCAGTATCTTGAGATGGGCCCATGGTATCTGGAACGCGCTCAGCTTTCCGTTTACTATCAGGTTCTTCTGCTTTCGGGCCAGTTCCTTCTGCATCTGGTCCAGCCGGTTATGAAAGAGCTTCCATTCGTGCGGGCTCTTCATCCCCCTTATCCAGGCTTTCTCGAACTCGGCGCTGGGTATGCCCTCCTCTTCGGCCAGTCGCTTGTGCAGCTCGCCGACAGTGACCAGTTTATAGCGCAATTTCTTCGCCAGATGCTCCGATACTGTAGTTGCGCCGGCGCCGGGCACTCCGCTGACGGTTATTATCATTTCTTCCCCCTCGCGATTAGCTTATAGACAAGTTCGAAGCATAATCCGCTGACTATCGCCACCAGGAAATACCACCAGAACCAGCTCAGCATCCCTATAATAGGTATGTCGACTATGTTGCCGGTCCCGCTGTACTTCTGGTTGAGCAGGAAAAATATTATGATTATCGGGAGGAATGTGAATAGCATCGGTTTGAAGCTCCCAGACATCATCTCCATAGAGAGCGCCATGACCTCTTTCTGCTCATGCTCCATCTTGTCTATGAGTTCTTTGTTCCCGCTCTTTTTGGCTTCGTTGTACCTCTTCTGGAAGTTGGATACTTTTTCTTTAATCTCTTTCATCCTCTTCTGATTAGTAACCTTCTTGTTGACTATGGCTGAGGCTATGGATATGACTATCGCTATCACTGCCACCTCTATCGCTAATGGATTCATTTGAAAACCTCTCTCAGTTTTTCTGCAGCCTCTAGTATCTTGCCCTGCTCATTGACTATTATCTTGAACAAACAGCCTGTCAGAGCGGAATAAGCGGCGACAAAGGCTCGGTTGATGTTCTGGTACTCTATCACCTGGTCTGCTCCGCCAAAGTCAGTTCTCATCCTGCTCAGGTCATCCTTCCGCCTCAGCTCGATGTCTGACGGTCTTGCCTCTATTACCACGATGGCTTTTGGGTTCAGTTTCTTTAAGACTTGCTCAGGCAGGCCGGGATAGTAGCCATCAACGCGCTTTATTGCAGCATGCGTGTCTACTATTATGTCTCCGCCCATCTTCGCTATCTTTTCAGCGGCCTTCTCCTGTATCTGCTTGTAGGTCTCCAGCTTTATCTTGGTCCTCATCTCATCCTTGCTCCTAACCAGGCCCATCTCCTTCGCTATCTCAAACATGGTGTCGCCAAAGACAACGACCTTGAGATTCCTCCCCTTGATCGCTTCGTTCAGGACGGTGGTCTTCCCAACACCAGGCGTTCCAGTCACTATATATACTGCCATGATATCACTGAAATTATGTCGATGGATATTATTAAGACCCGCCAAAGATAGCCTTTAGCGCAGGCATAACCTCGAAAGCCTGTTGTGCGGCTAGCTCTTCATACATACGATATAGAATACCTACGGTAAGCAGGATGCCAGTGCCTGTGCCCAACGCCCCAGTAAGGTCGGCAAGGACTGCAAGCCCACCTACAGCAGCTGAGCCAAGGAGAGTTATCATCGGTATATATCTTTCGAGCACCATCTCTATAACCCTCGGATCGCGCCGGAAGCCGGGTACATGGAGTCCTACGTTCTGGAGCTGGCTCGCTACTTGTTTCGGGCCCATACCGCTCATCTCGACCCAGAACTTGCCGAATACTATGCAGAACACCACCATGGCGATTGTATAAACGATTATATTCAGTATCGCATCGGGGCTTCCCAGAGTAAGGCCCACTCTGGTGGGTGTTGAAAGGTCTCCATAAGGCGCCCTGAGATAATAGGCAATGCCAGACGCGGCTTGATTGTTGGTGAAATGGCCAAGCAGTGGAAAGCCCATGCCCTCGAAAGCCACGCCCCATAATTGGATGTTGGCAAAGAGAGCCGCGGCTAGAATGACCGGTATGTTAGACACGTAGAAGAACTTCAGGGGGTATTTCGCCCCGTAGCCACGTATCTTCCCGAACGTCAGGGGCACCTCGAGCTTGATAGACTCGGCATAGACTACCAGCAGGAAGACTACCACCGTGAATATCAGCGGATAGACTGCGTCCTCGGAAACATCCCCGGTTATGGCGCCCTGGAGTATCTGGGGCACTTTTCCGATGAATGTGCCTGTTCCTGGTGAGCTTACCCAGGAGAAAGCGGACCAGATGATGGTGAAAGAGACACCCGCCGCGATGAATAATCCTATCCCCGAGCCTATCCCGTATTTAGAGACCACTTCGTCTAGATAGAGCAGGACGATAGCCCCAGCGGCGAGCTGTGCGATTACCAGAATCAAGTTCAAGAATCCTGGGTTAGCCGGCACGAAGCCCGAGGCTACATAGATGCCCGCTTCGAAGAAACAGAATGCTATCGCCAATATCTTCTGAGTCCCTTGGAACAGCTTCTTCTGCTCCGGGTCCTGCAGGTCTATGTTTATTATCTTCGCTCCCACGAGAAGCTGCAATATAATAGAAGCCATTACGATGGGTCCGATACCAAGCGTGGCTAGAGTTCCTATCTTAGAAGCAGTGATGAGTTGCAGGTTTGAAAGAAAGCCCGTTTGAGACGTTGCGCCCATGCCGATAGGCACTATGATTCCGAGAATGGCGAAAATCAGAAGAGCTGCGCCGGTCCACATCAACCTGGTCTTTAACACTGGTTTCTCTTTAGGCTTCTCTACCTCCGGCATTATGTTTATCAACGGCTTGAGTATCTCGAGACCCATGATTATACCTCGATCGCTTCTCCGCCCGCTTTCTGGATTCTCTCTTTAGCTTTTTTTGAGAATGAATGCGCTTTTATCTTTAACGGTCGCGACAGAGCGCCGCCACCCAGGACCTTGCCATAGCCTAACGTTGTGATGTCAATCTCCTTATCGGCTAACTTGTCTATCTCATCGAGGTTGATCCCCTTGTCTTTTTTGTAAAGGCTGACGAAGCCGCGCTTGTTTATCCTCCAAGGCTCGTATTTCCTGACATGGGCTATATTAGTACCAAATGTCCTTTTGTTCGTCTTGCGGCTGCCCTTGCCTCTCCTGTTCTTGGAAGCGCCGGCACCATGGGTCCTTTTGCCCCTCATCCTGTAGATTTTTCCCCTGTGCTTTCTCATATCATTCTCTCCAAGAGCGCGTTTATCTTTTCTCCGCGATTGCCAAGAGTGCCTTTTTCCTGGTACTGCCTCTTGATACCCTCATAGCCTCGCTTGGGCGGATGCAGCCTGAACGCAGGATTAATATCATAGTCTCTGAGTTTTTTCTTGCCAGCGAAAATCTCGTCCACCATCTTGTCCACTTCTTTGAGCTGTAGCCTCTTCTGGCCGGAGCGCCCCCATTTCACGAGCATCTTCTTGAAAGTCTCCTTGGTTATAGTCCCATAGGTGACGTGGTCTTTAATCTTGTGCAGCATGCCGATATAGACTTCTGTTTCCGGTATCACGACGCAGTTGTTGACTGTCTTTAGGTTCAGCATAAGCATGGTGTCCTCTATATCGCCTTTCGTCTTTACCTCTCCCCTGACACGTATTATAGCAATCATACTCTACCAACTTCTCTGGTCATTTTCGCCCTTCTGGTCTTCTTCAGTGCCTCTAGAGTGGCCATCGCGAAGTTGAGCGTTGTCGAAGTCTTGCCGGTAGCCCTTGACCATACGTCTTTTATCCCGGCCATCTCCAGGACCTTTTTCGCAGCGTCTCCAGCGACTACGCCCGTCCCCCTCGGCGCAGACATCAGTTCTATCTTGACGGATGAGTACCTTCCTGAGACAGCGAACGGTATGGAATGTGGCTCGTCGCACCTGCATTCCCAGCTCCCGCAGCCCCTCCTGACATGGATTAGATCCTTCTTCGCATTACGGATAGCCCTCTCGATAGTCGGTCGTATCTCCAGACCCTTGCCCGTGCCCACCCCGACATAGCCGTCCTTGTTGCCTACCACGACCGCTACTGTGAACGAGCCTTTCCTGCCCGAGTCTGTCGTCCTCTGCACTGTCCTGATATTAATGACAGAGTCCTGGAGATTAGGCACCAATCGGTCGGTTATCTCCGGCTCGAGGATAGCCAGGTTCTTCTCGTAAACCTGCTCCATGTTGGTTATCTCGCCAGCAGCGATTTTCTTACCCAGATTCGTCTTAGGTATCCATGTCTTGACTTCTTCAGGCATTTTTCTCACTCAAAATCTTTTTCTTTATCTCGTCAATCTTCAGGTCCGTTTTCCTGTAATCATTAATAGATTTGCCTAGCACCCGCTCGTCCTTCGGCAGAACCTCTTTGTCGTGCGGTATGTCCATTCCGGCCTCTAGAGCCCCTTTCAAGACAGCATATATATTAGAGCCACTCACCGGCGTGTGCAGTCCTATGTCTAAAACGGCCTCCTTCGCTTTCTTGGCCACTGCCTTTCTTCCGCACAAGAGGCCGGTCAGATAGGCGGCGCAGACATTGCCCTTATGGCCGGTGTAGCCGAGTTTCTTAAGCTCCAGAGAGGTCGTGTTCACTACCGTCTCGTCTCCCTTTGGATTGAACCTGACTATCTGGGCAGTCACCTTGTTGTTCGATATCCTCACGACTAGCCGGTTCTTCTCGGACTTGAGAAGATTCAACCTCTTGTAATAGTCGGTCTTTCCCTCTCTCCTTCTCCTCGGCTTCGTCTTGTAAGTTGTAGTGCGGCTCATTTCTTCACCAGTAGCTCGTGCTCCTTCACATAGAGCGTCAAGTGGCCTTTGTCTCTAAAGTAACCACCTTTAATCATGTTGTATAATCTCCTATACTCGCCTTTCTTTAGCTCCGGCTTTAGGGCCTTAAGCTTCCTTCTCAGGCCCCTGACTCTCCTCATCCATAGCTCTTTCCTGGGCGTCCTTGCTTTCTTTCCCCCCCTTCTCGCCCCTCGCCCTCTCCTGAGCCCCTTCTTTTTCTGGATTTTAATCTTCCTGGCCCTCACCCTGCTCACGCCGAACTTTGGCTTGACGACTATCTTCCCCTGCTTTACCAGAGACCTAACATCGTCCCTCGTCATGGCCTGGCCCGCTTTCTCTCGGTCCTTAATCTTGATTCTGCTCACGCCTATCCCAAGCACCTTCGAAGCCAGTTTCTTCACCTGATTCAGTTCCATATTATCACTTGTTCAATACCTTCAGTTTCATCTCTTCCGCCTTTTTTGCTATCTCCGCCCTCTTCTTCTTTCCGACGGAAGAGCCTATCCGAACTGCCATTGTCTTGTTGTCTAATCCGGCCAGCATGTGAACATTATAGACTAACGCCTCTCTGAAGCCGCTGGGATGCAGGCCCCTGATTCTCTTGTCCTGGCGGTAGCCTATTTCCACTCTGTGCCCACGAGAGGCTATCTTCCTTTTCTGCTTCGAGTCCTTGCCGCGAGGTCGCCTCCAGCCGAGCTTGCCGATCCTCTTGAAATGATGGCTCAACTGTCGATGCCAGTGCGGTTTCTTCTTTTTCTTAAGCGCCATGTTTGTCATCCTTGCTAGTTATGTAAATGCCATCCTGGAATACCCTAACGTCTTTTTTCCTGATTTTAGTCGCGGACTCTATATTGGCGGCCGTCTGGCCAACTTCCTCTCTGTCATTTCCTTTCAAGACTACATCCTGCCCCTTGATATCGACCTTGACATTGCCGTAGATTTCCGCATATCTGGGAGTCTTCTCTCCAGCGAAGTTCTTTATCACAATCCTCTTGCCCTCGACAGAGGCGTTGATGGGAAAATGGGCATATAAGATTTTCATTTTGTACTCATATCCTCTAGTGACTCCTCTTATCATGTTCTTGATGTGAGACGCTATAGAGCCGACGATGGCTTTGTCGACTTTCCTCTTCGAGTCTTTCTTTAACACCAGTGCTCCGTCCTTGATTTCGTGCTTGGTCTGGTGCAGGTCGAACTTCCATTTTAGCTCGCCCAATTTGCCTCTAACTATGGCATAATTTCCCTCGATCTTCACTTCCACGTCTTTGGGTATCTCGACCTCGTACTCTATCATGATATCACTAATAAATGAAAGCCAGGAGCTTGCCTCCGGTGTGCAGCTGCTTGGCTTCATGGTGGCTGACTATGCCGTGGGGCGTAGAGACGATCAGCACGCCAAAATCTCTCGCCGGCAGATACCTCTTCTCCCACTTCAGGAAATCGCCATGACTGACGGAGTATCTCGGCTTGATTACTTTGCAGTTGTTTATCCTGCCGACCATGCTCACTTTATAGATGCCAGACTTCCCGTCGTCTATGAACTCGAACTCCCCGATATAGCCCTCTTTCTGCATGATCTTCAGTATGCTGCCGAGCATCTTGGAGGCCGGTTTTATCTCGCACTCCTTCTTGCCGAGCAGCTCATGATTTTTCAAATTACTAAGCGCGTTAGCTAGCGTATCCATTGTCTCACCCGTATTTCTTGAATCCCAGCCTTTCGGCCCTCTCCCTGAAGCATTCCCTGCATATCTGGAGGCCGTATTTGCTTATCAGGCCATCTTCTCTTTTGCAGAACTGGCAGAATCTCTTCCCCTCGCCCTTTCTGGCGTTTTTGTATTTCTGCGGTCTCGGGACTTTATTCATTCAACCACCACATTGAAATTCTTTTTGAAGTATTCTAATGATTCGGCCTTAGTGACGTTGTGCTTCTTCGGGATATGTGCAGTCTTCCTCTTCCTCTTCTTCACCCTGTAGCCCCACTTCTGGATAGTGGCGCTCACATCAAAGCCAAGTATCCCTATGTCCGGGTCGTACTTGAAGCCGGGCACATCTATGTACTCGTGTATGCCGAAAGAGAAGTTGCCCATGCTGTCAAAGTCGGACTCTTTCACTTTCCTGTCTGACGCATCCAGCGCCAGATTCAGGAAATCAATAGCCCCTTTTCCACGAAGGGTCACTTTCGTCCCTATAGGCGAGCCAGGCTTTACGTTCCAGGTTGGTATCCTTTTCTTGCCCAAAGTCTCTATAGGTTTTTGGCCAGTAAGCTTCTCGAGCAGCTTCTTCGCTTTCTCGAGCTTCTCACCAGCTGTGCCAACGCCTATATTGACCGTGACTTTCTCTATCGAAATCATGAAATCACTCTATTTTTATCTCTGGTTTGTCCCTCCCAATCAAAAACAGGTACCTCTTTGGAACGTTGAAAGTCTCGCCCTCCTTCTCCATAATGACTAGCGTCTCCCTCGCAGCAGTCCCTTTAATCTCTTCCTTTATCTTTCCTGTTTTTCCGGCATGCTTTCCCCCTATCACATACGCTGTATTGCCTTTCTTGAACTCGAAATGGTCTAGAATCTTCTGCTCTGGAATAGCCATCTTGACTACGTCTCCTATCTTGTACTCTTTGTCAACCAATTGTGTCCTTCCATCGTGCAGGCCGATCATCTTCTTGCCTTTCTTTGCGACAAACTTCCTCTCGATCCTGCAGAGCTTGAACTTCTGCTCTTTGATTTTCTGGAGCTGGATCCTGCCGTATTTATCATAAGTAATCAAGTAGTGCTCGTCAACCCTGGGTAGTGATAGAACGTCCATGAAGCCGACCGGGAATTTCGGGTCTTTCACCACCCGGCCATCGACCAGTATCTCGTTCGTCTTGATCAGCCTCTCAGCCTCGCGGATAGAGCCAGCCTTCTTCAGGACAATGGTCAGTATGGTGGTCAGCGGCATTGAACCCTCTAGCGAGTGGGGGCCCGGCCTTGGCTTCGCTATCCAGGCAAAGTCCTTTCGTTCGATGTTCCAGGACTTAGGAGCATTGAGCTTTTTCAGATGCCTTCTTCCGCCTTTTGAACCCATATCATCTACCTAATGTTTTTTTCCTTCTCTCATCAGTCAATTTCAGTTCGGTTATCATGACATTTGACGGATGTATGGGGATGGCTTTCTCCTTTCCATTGGGTTTTTTCACCATTATCCCCTCCATGCCTATCTTGTAATGCTTATAGTCAATCATCGTCACTTTGCCTTCCTTGCCGTAATATTCCCCCCGCATGACCTTGACCTTGTCTCCCTTGACGATGGGCACGTTCCTCTTTTTTATCGTCTTCCTCAGCTCGTCCGATAGCCTGGCGGACATCTGCTTCCTCCTCTTGTGCAGCGGGAGGTTATAGAGCCGTTTCCTCTGCTTCCTTGGTTGTTTCGTCTTCACCATAGTCACACCACGTTCTTGGATATGGTCGCTATTTTAGGAAATCGCTCGGCGACCTCTTTCGCCACGACTCCCTTGATTTCAGAAGCCTGTGGTTCGTTCTTTTCATTGATCAATACGCAAGCATTATCTTCAAACGCTATCGTCTCGCCGGTGAACCTGTGGTACTCTTTCCTCTGGCGGATGACGACAGCTCTGACTATCTTCTTTCTCATATCCACTTTGCCTTGGATCACAGACGCCTGGAATATGTCTCCAACCCCTATATCCGCGGCTCTACCTCTCCTGCCTCTGTACTTCGCTTTGGAGATCATCCTCAGCATTTTAGCGCCGGAGTTGTCATCCACCTTGATTATAGAACCGGGATGCAGGCCCCCGTAGATGTGAGCAGCTATCGCCTTCATTTTATCTTCTCCAATACAACATGCGCCTTGGTCTTGGACACTTTCCTGCACTTGCCCGCGATTATAGTATCGCCAGTATGTATGTCCATGCAAGGCGGCTTATGGACGGCTATTCTAGTCTTCCGCCTCTCGTATCTCTCGTATTTAGGGACATAGTTCAGATACTGCTTCTCGATTATCACGGTGTTCTTAGGCTTGTCGCTAACCACGACTCCTTCTATAGTGCCGCCATACACTTTCAGTTTGCCGTGTTTCGGGCAGTTCTTGTCGTTGCATTCTACCATAGTATCACTCAAGCGAAATCTTTCCAATACTTTTTTATCCTATCCTCAGGGCGATAGACTAAGTCTCTACCGTCGATGTCATGCTCCCCGTCCGAATAGAACCGGAACACGCAGAGTTTTTTCGGGACAACCTTTTCCTTGTCGCCGGCCTCCATGACGAAGGTATTGAGCGTCTCGTCGATTATTTTCCCTTTCAGGCCTATCAGCTCTCGGCGGGTGCTCTTGATGATTTTGACATCTAGCCCTATGAGTTCATCCATTACGAGTCTGTCCATTTACTTCACATCTATCTGATCCGCGCGATAATTTTTGCTTACGAGGATTTCTTTTATCCTGTCCCTATGGTCGCCCTGGAGTTCTATCTTGTTATCCTTTAGTGTCCCACCGCAGGCGAGTTCCTTTTTCATCTCCTTCACCAATTCCTTCAAGCCAGCAGTCTCCTCGAAGCCGCTGATGATGGTCAGGAACTTTCTGCCGTGCCTCCTCTCGATGTGGACCCCAATCCTCTCTTCGCTTTTTGATATCTCCTTACACACGCAGATTTCTTTTGGAAGACCGCAGATTGTGCACGTTTCACTCATTTTTGCTTTTTACCTCCCTCTCTTTCATGCAATACGGTTAATATTCTCGCTATCGTCCTTTTTATCTCTTTTATCTTGCCTGGATTATCCGGTTTCGTGCCAGATGCCACCGAGCCCTTCTCTGTAGACAGCTCACTCTTTAGCTGCTTCAGTTTGTCTTTTAGCTCTTCGCTTCCTAGGCTTCTTAGTTCCTTTCTCTTCAGTATGGCCAACTTCCTCACCTATTATCTCCGGTTTTTTCATTTCCTCTACTTTTTTAGCCTGCTCGAAAAACTTCTTGATGTCTATCTTGTCAGGGAAAACAGCATCGGCTGGAGCTATCCTCACGGTGATGCCTATAATCCCCTGCTTCAAGGTGGCTTTTTCGAACGCCTCTTTTATGAGCTTGACAGAATCTCCAGATTTCTTGACATAGCCTTTCATTATCCGCTCAGTCCTCGCTTGGGCGCCTTTTCCTCGGATCTTGCCCTTGGCCATGATCTCGACACCCATCGCACCGGCGCCCATGACCCTCTCGGCCGCTTTCTGCAGCACTCTCTTCGGCTTTAGGCCTCGCTCAAGCATCCTCGCAATCCATCGCGCTATAACTCTCGGCTCCAGCGAAGTGTTCCTGACGTCAGCAACCTCTATCTGCGGGTTTTCTATCCCGAGCTTCTTCTCTATCTCGGCAGTCAGGTCCTGGATGGTCTTCCCCTTCCTGCCTATTATGAGGCCAGGGTTCTCGGCTATAATGCCTATCCTTGTGGCTAAAGTACTTCGCTGGATATCTACGGATATGATTCCTGCCCTCTCCAATTCCTTCCTGACATAGTCTACCACTTTCAGCATCCTTATGTTCTCATTTATGAATTTTCTCTCTATCATCAGTATTCCCTCAGTATTATCTCGACGTTGGTCAATTCCATGTTATGCGGTCTAGGGCTCCCTCTCCCTCCTTTGGGCTTGACCCTTGGAAATTCGAGAGCCTTATTGGCCGTAGCGTGTTCAATCTTCAGCCGCTCGTCGTTTAGACCCTTATGGCCGGCGTTGGCTTTCGCGTTCTTCAATAGCTCTATCACTTTCTTCGCTACTTTTGCCGGATATTTGCCGGGCTTGCCTCCGGTCTTGTGCCCGATTTTAGTTTTGTATCTCCTGAAAGGCACGAAAGCCTCCTTCTTGATTACTTTTTCGAGATAGGCGATAGCCGAATCTACGTTCATCCCCTTAATCACGTGACAGACCTCGTTGGCCTTTTTGAAAGACATGTTGACCTCTTTCCCATAGGCTTTCGAAGTCTTTTTCTCATCCTCTTCGTCCAGCTCGTAACTGTAAGGCATCTACTTCACCGATATGAACTTTGTCCCTCTGGTAGCTCCAATGCCGGGCCCTGAGTGGGTGACCCTCTCGCGCGTAAGCGAGAACTCGCCAAGATAATGGCCCAGCATCTCCGGGATTATATCCACTATGTTCCAGTCTTTTCCATCATGCACCATAAACCTCTTCCCGACCATCTCAGGCACTATGATCATGCTCCTGACATGCGTCCTTATCATCTTATCCGGCTTGCTGTTCCGTATGGTCTTGAGCAATATCTTCTGTGAATCGTTCAGTCCGCGCTTCAGCGACCTGCGCTTTCTCGAAGGCAACAGCTTCATGAAATCTTCTAGCGACATGTTCTTCAGTTCCTCCCATGTCTTGCCGTGGAAATAGAATACTTTTGCCATTATCTCTTCCTTCTGCCTGTCCTTCTAGCACCGAAAGACCCTACGTGCTGTCCTGGCGCTCCTCCGACTCCCTTCGGTGTGATAGCACCATGATGCTGCTTGCCGCCAAAAGGATGGTCATAAGCGTTCATCTTGACTCCCCTAACCGTCGGATACCAATGCCCTCTGGCTATGGCCTGGTAATAGCCAACGCCCGCTTTCAGCATGGGCTTCTCCGTCCTCCCGCCGCCGCATACGTTGCCTATCGTCACCCTGGAACGGCCGTCGAAATATTTCATCTGGCCCGAAGGCAGCTTGACTAGAACCTGGTCTCCGCTCTTGTTCACCACATAGGCTATCGCGCCGGATGCCCTGACCAGAGAACCGCCGTCTCCGATGACTGTTTCTATATTGAAAATAGGATAACCTTCAGGAATCTTTTCGAGCGGAAGGATATTGCCTATTCCGAGTGAAGCGTTATAACCCTCCTCAAGCACTTGGCCGACCATGGCGCCTTCTGGAGCTGGCAGAAATAGGACAGTACCGTCCTCGTATTTGACTTTCATCAGAAGAGCGCTCCTCCCAGGGTCGTCCACCAGGTCTATAATCTCGAAGCGCAGCAGTCCTTTCTCCTTGTCATCGTAAGTCCTGTACTCCACCTCGGCCTTGAACCAAGTGCTCCTAGCCTTGAACGATGGGCTTCCTTTGCCCCTCCTCTGCGACATTATAGGTTTTCCCATGTTATCACAATACCTTCAGTTTCGTGGCGATATCAGACGCCTTGTATTCTGGCCTTAGCTTGACATACGCTTTTTTTCTCCCTTTCATCGAGATCAGCGTGTTGACTGTAGCCACCTTGACACCGTAAAGCTCTTCGACGGCCTTCTTGATGTCGTGCTTTGTCGCGTCTTTATCCACAACGAACACTAGCTTATTCTCCTTTTCTATAAGTCCGACTGACTTTTCCGTAATCAATGGATACTGTATCGCCATAAATATCATCTGAATAATTTGTCCAATTCCTTTATAGCCGATTCGGTGAACAGCGCCAGTCTTCCGGGCTGTCCGCCTGGCGCCAATAGGTCGGCATTTAGGTTCTTCACGACAGAGACATCGACGCCGGGTATGTTCTCCGATGCCTTAACCGCCGGGCAACTCTTAGAGACCACGACCAGAACCCCTTTCCTTCTCTTGTATCTCCTTCCTCGCATCTTGCCTCTGCCCACCCTTATCTTGACCACTCTGTCTCTCTCAAGTTCTTTCTCCAGCTTGAGCTTTTCGAATAAAGATAATACCTCTTTCGTCTTCTTCAGTTTCTCGAACGAATCCTCGACTATTATAGGAGTCTCCATCGCCACCCGATGGCCTCGCTTCTGGACCAGGTCCGGATTGGCTGTGGCAGCTATCGCCGAGCGGATAGCTTTTCTCCTCTCCTTCTTGTTAATCCTCTCGACCAGAATCTTCTCAACTTTCGGCGGATGAGCCGGCCTTCCCCCTCTTGATTGAGGTACTATCCTGACTTCCCCGAATCTCCCCTTTGCCAGCTTGACCTTAGGAAGCCTGGCCCGCTCGATGTTAATCATTGTACGATAGGCTCGCCTTCTACCGACATACTCGGCTGAAGTCTGCAGTCCGGCTAAGGGCGTTGAACCCTTCGGTTGGAATTTGGTGCTTCTAACTGCCATTGCCGCCCTGTTTATTAAGTCGGGCCTGACCTGCTCAGAAAAGACGCTAGGCAATTCTATCCTTCTGGCTTCCTTCCCCTCCATGTCAAATACAGGCAGTTTCATCTCAGTCTCCTCTTGTCTTCCCTGAGTTTTCTCACGAGCATATTCAACGGAATCTTATGTTCTATCGCATAATCCATTGCTTCTATCCTGGCTGCACGGCCTTTTACGAGCGTGAACAGCGCTTTCAGGTCTTCTGGTTTGAATTTTCCAATAACTTTTCCGTATCTTGTCTCGGACAGCTCTTCCTCGATGGAGGCTCCGGCTTTCTTGAACGTCTTTTTTCGCGTAGTCAATGGCATAATCTCACTGTTGCGGTCTCGTCGAAATAATCTGTATCGCAGGCAGAGGCGTCTCTTTATTGTGCCTCATCGCCTTCCTCATGAACACTAATCTCTTTTTAGGACCGGGTACTGAGCCCATGACTAGAATATAGTTTCCAGCTAGTTCGCCGTAGTAAGGTATTCCGCCCCTTGGACTGATTTCCTTCGCGTTATCGCCTATCTTCAGTATCCTCTTGTTGGATTCGGTCCTTCGCTGGAACCCTAGCTGGCCTTGCATAGCCACGGTCCAGAGCACTCTCGCAGGATGCCACGGTCCTATATTGCCGGGCCTTCTTCGATGGGGCCCAGCCTTGTGGTTCTGGATCTTTATGCCGAACCTCTTGACAGGGCCAGCAACTCCTTTTCCAGTGGTTATAGCAGTAGCATCGATAAAGTCGCCCTCCTTGAAAATCTCAGAGGCCTTTATCTCTTTGCCGAGCTTCTCCATAGCAAACTTCCATGCCTCTTCTGCCGGCTTTAGAACAGGCAGCTCGAATATCTCAGGCTTCTTTTTGAGCTTGATTTTTCTAGGCTGCGTATGGACCAATAACCTGATTTCAGCGATAGACGATAGTTCTTTCTCAATCTTTTTCTTGTTCTCTTCTTTGTTGTGCTTCTTAGGGATTATGATAGCGCGAGCCAGATCCTTGTCCAGCTTGTCATGATAAACAGTAGAAACAGCAAACAGGCCGTAGGGGGTCTTTCGATAGGCTATAACGCCAAAACAGAACAAATCAGGCGTCTCTATTATGGTGCAGGGAATGTGGATGGACATGCCGTATGACGGGCTTTTTTCGTAGTTGTCAAGCCCTATGACGTGGGTCATGCCAGCCTTATAGCCCGCGAACCCTAGCAATCCCTCGCCTCGGAAATGCTTGACAGTAGCGAATATCCTCTTTGCCCTCTTCTTCGGATAGAAGGCTTTGCTTCCTCTTCTCGGTCCTGCACGTTTGCCCATTCTAATCAGCGCTAAAGCTAGGTTATCGAACCATTCGAATGCCGGACTAATTTCGAAACTTTAAAAAACAAACAAGCGGTTTTCAAAACCAGTGGTATAATTGTCTATATCGAGGTTTAAAAAGCTTATGCCCTATTGGCTTTTCTAACTATCGTCAGCAGGTCTTTGAAGCTATGTAGAGTATAATCGGCCTTAGGCGCCTCCCTCTCTCGCGGAATCAGGCCGTATTTAGCAAAAACAGTCACCATGCCAACTGATCTTGCGCCAGGCAGGTCCCTGCGCGGACTGTCGCCTACAAACATGACCTGCTCCGGCTTTAGTTTCAGTTTCTTGAGCAGGAAGCGGAACGGCGCCGGGTCCGGCTTGTGCTTATGCGTGTCGTCGAACGTTACAATCACACTGAAGTACTGTAGGATCCCTAGTGCGGCCAGCCTTGTAAACGGCTGCAATCTCGGAGAATCAGTGACGATAGCCAATTTGTATTTCCTCTTGAGCTTCTTCAGCACCGGCTTCACGTCTGGATATGGGAAAAGCAGTTCGCCCTTGACCTTTTGGTAGGCAGCAACGCCCGCCCCAAGAATGCGGAAATCGACTTTCTTGTTGTACTTTTTTATCAGGTCCGTGAACACTTCCTGATATTCGTAGCCTTTAGTGTCGTAGATGTGGAATATCTCCCTAACCGCCCTTCGTCTGTCTGTCTTTAGCCCCTGCTTGACCATAGCCAGAGCAGCGGCGTCGCATGATTTCTTCTTCATCTGCCAAAAGTCGATCAGCGTGTTGTCGAGGTCGAACGCAATAGCCTTTATCATCTATATAATTTTGCATCACGTTATTTAAATCTTATCTGCTTTTGCTTAGGCTCTTCAGTCTCGGATTCAAGCTTTTCAATCTCAGATTTATCTTTCTTAAATTTGGTCATTAGTTGGTACGAGTAAAATGCAAAAATAAAGGCCAGGACGAAGGAGAATGCAAGAACGTAAATGCCGAAGCCTCCTTCAGCCAAGAACGCCTGCTGCATCTCTGTCGGCAGGACCTCGAAATCCTGTCTGAATTTCTCCGTGACATTCACGTATTGCAAGACCAAGACAAGGCTGTAGTTTCCTGCGCCCAGCACCAGCTTCCCGAATTTCCTTTGCAGCGCCAATTCTGTATAAACTGTCCTCTGGTCGGTCTCGTTATAGATTTGCTTGCCGGAGCTGTCAAGGAATGTATATGTTAGGTTGACCTCTGCTGGCGTTTTTCCGAAGCTCTGGAACGTAGTCAATGAGGTCAGTTTCGTCGAGTCAATGAGCCTGTTGCTTTCTAGCGTCAGTTTCACATCCAGCAGTTGCTTGGGAATCGGCGAGGTGTATTCGCAGCTCTGTGATTCTAGTGGCTTGCCGAGAGTCCCTAAGCATGTTCCAGTGTTAACGCATTGTCTGGTCTGCTTCCCGCTTCCAGGGCATTTTGCAGGCGTCCACTCCGAACATGTCCAGTTATAATAGCAGTTACCGCTACCACCGCCTCCCGCTACACTACTTGCGCCTACGGGAACGACATTAACCGTGACGTTAGAACTATTAGTGGAGTTGGCAAACAGATCCTCGCCGTAATAATCAAGAACGAGAGTCCATAGTCCCTGGACATCGAAAGTATGATTACCCGAGAGCCATAGACTTTCAGCACTATCATAGGTCATGTTCTCTTTCAGGCTCGTCCCGTCCGCTTTGGTTAGATTGATGGACATGGTTCCAAACGTGACCGAAAGATTTGTTATCAAGTCGGTGATGTTGGCTTTGACCTGGTTTTCGGAGTTTTGGTACACTGACGTTGGGAAGATCATGTTTATGGCCGTGCTATTCCTATTCAGAGCTATCCCTAACGTCCTATTTCCATCCGTAAAGTTCATTCGATTTATGCTGTCGTAGCACTGCACTGACCATGATATGTTCGGGTAGTCAATCGGATAAGAATAATAGAGCGTGTTTATCGCATTGTTTATAACGGCCGAGGTATTTGCTTGAGTGAACATCCAGCTGCCTGTGTGATTATCCCAGAGAGAGCAATTAACAGCATTCCCGCCATAGAAAGTCGCATTCCAGGCAAATTCTATCGTTCTGTGTGTCGAGTTTGTCGTTGCATCCGCAGGATAAGCAAACTTGGCTAAGATAACCGTCTCTTGGAGGTTCAGGCTATGGTTCGCCTGGCTATAGGTATAGTTCTCGTTGCCTGTCCAATTAGCAAGGATAGCATAGTTGCCGCTGGGGTAAGCACTCAGATTAGTTAAATTCATGAGTGGGGAGTTTTGGGTATCCCACAATTCCATCGTCCCAGTCAGGTTAGTGTATAGCGTTATCGGGAAACTATTGCCAGACGAGAAGTTCGCAGTGAAGTTAGCAACACTGATATTGTAGAGCCAGCTGTCTGCATCGCTTCCGTTTATGTATAGTGTCGGTGGGAGATAGCTTTGGTTCACTTGGTAATGCCCTATATCAGAGCTGTTCAAGTTATTGCTTGTATCATTAGCCCACCATTGGAACTGATAGTAACCGGCCGCTAACTGCCCATAGTTGTAAATATATGTAGAAGAAACGTTTACAATTTGACTTATATTCCACCACATTGCTTCTTCATAAAAATAATTAACATAGTCGCTCTCTCCAATATAGTAATAACCGCTTTTATCATCGTATGCACCGCCTTGATTACAATAATAACGGAACGTAGCAGGATGGTCTAAGCTCACCCATAATCCAACCGTAGACGAGTTCCAGCAAGCGTGTGGTAGCGTAAAATTACGAACTCCGCCACCATCCTTTAGCGTCCAAGTGACATTGACTACGCCGTTTGGCTTGGTGTAATTTATTCTAAGGTAAGAATCAGTCTGCGCCGTCAAATATGTGCTCCAATCGCCGTCAATTGAATTAGCTGGATTAAGCCAGCCATCATTGTTTAAATCATATCCACCGGTAGATAATCCACCACAAGCGGTTGAAACATCGGCACTTTCTTGATAGCATGTAGTAGTTCCTGATGTTGAATAGTTAGTCAAAGTTCCTGTAAAATTATGCTCTATCCAGACATCATCGACAGCCATACCATCAGTCACAGTCGCGTTGAACTGATACCCCCGCACAGCGCTATAACCAGTCATATTAGGGACACTGAATTTGAAACCATCTAAATTTGGGATTGTAATGTCAGACATCACTGCAAAAGGACTAAAAGACGCGATACTGCTAGCATAGACTATATCGTTTGCCGAATCCACTGTACTTGGGATAAATACCCAATCAGAACCAGTATATTCGTATATCCCTAAGCTGGATTCCGAATGATTGCCTAAGTCAGAGTGGGTATAACTAATGTTTATGTCAAACACGCCCCCTCCCAGGTCGCTTATGTTAAGATACTTACTGAGGTTAACGGCATTCAAACCATCGGGCGGTATCGATGAAAGGATAGCTAAAGAGAAGTTGCTGCCGTTTACCCAGAACCGTGTGCCATTCATTGTAATATTAATAAGCGAGCCAGTCAGGACATTCAGTTTACCGCTGCCCAATAGAGTCAGATTAACGGCCGAAACAGCTCGATTGCCACTAAGGTTAAGTGAGCCGGCAATAGTCAGATTATTCATAGTCAAAACAGTATTCAAAAGAGTTATATCCCCCAAAACAGTCAAGGAGTTTAATGCAGCGTTAGTCGGGGTTGCCGGGCGGAAAGCCAGAGTTTTGCCAGTACCGGTCATAACTAAGTTTATATTTGGCCAAGAAAAGGCCGTTCCGCATGCACCTGAATAGTAACAGGCCGAATCGGGAAATGTAAAGTTATCTGAAAGGGTCAAATTAAAGGAAGAGTCACCCGTAAATGTTCCGGCATAGCCTGATGAGCCCATATATGGTATCCATGAAAAATAGGTCGTGTTGATGTTCCCTTTTTGAGTGAGAGTGGGGTTATACGGATAAGCGGTAGCCCCATCGCCCAAATTTATCCCTCCGCCTATGTTCCATGTCTGGTTCTGGTTTATCGTAGGCCACCCCTGCATGGCATTAAACGCCCCGTTCACAGTCAGATTATAGGCACCGCTGTCGAAGGTCCAATGGTAGTAATAAGAACCGCCACCACTGGATGCGACAGTCAGCCCAGAACCAAGAACAGTATTATTGCCTAAAGTAATGCCTTGGTAATCTCCCGGAACAGTTACCCAAACCAGAGCGCTGACGTTGCCGAAGGTTATGGTATGGTAACCGCTGGTAGTTATCAGGAACGTCCCAGCTCCATCGATAGTGCCAAGGTTAGAGAATACCGAACCAGAGATTGGATTATAACCAAAAGTCCCTGACGTCAGGATAGTTATATTCTTGCCATCGCTTATATAAACTGACTGCGCCCCGACTGCCTGGGTGCCTGAGACAGTCACGTTGGCATTGGCAGTGAAATTGCTAAGGTATAGAGGAGTATATGTATTGGAGATATTTGCAGGTGAATCAATAACAAGATTAAGAGTATTGGCAGTAATCGTACCTCCAGAATAAGTAAAATTACCTGTGACTGTCATATTTGAAGAAGCATCGCCAGTAAAAGTCCCATCTACCTGAACATAATTAGTCGTGTTCCAATTTGTTGATGCAGCATTTGCTATAGTCCCTGTGTATCCAGAATCTATAGAGAAATTGCGTAAAGCCACTCCCAAATCCCATGTGCAATTATTGGTAGATGTCGCATTAAAAGTTACATTGTCGTTGGTTGCGGGTGTGACTCCCCCAGACCAGGCAGATGCGTTTGAGGCAAGATCTATCCCTATGACTGATGTCGAGTTCCAATAAACCGTCCCGCTGAATCCTTGAGAAAACATGCAGAAAAATAAGAATAGTGAAATCAAGAGGGGCTTTCTCATCAATATGCCTCCCTGAGTACAATGCTCATATTATATTTTATTACAAAGTATTATATATTACTATACCTTAATTATTTTGAGTAATAAAAGTGAATGGGGGATTAATGCTATCTATGAGAATAACTAGATATGCTGCATCGGGTTTAAACGAAATGTTTTTTTGGGGCGGACAGACCTTATGTGTAGCCAATATACTATCGGATCTAAATTGCCGGAATCGAGTTCTTTGGGTACATTTCAACGGGGGGTAAATAGATATGGGTAAAGTAAAATCTGCTTTAGAAATCGCGGGAACCTTTATTATTTTGGCCGTTTTGTTTTCTCAAAGTTTCTTTCCGGAGGTTACTTAAATGAATAGCGGCAGGACTATCGGGGCTATATTAGTTTTGGTGGCAATATGCTTCGCCGTGGTTTTCCTATACTATGCCCCAGTTGTGTTTGCTAATCCAGGTGGCGAGCCGGTCGGAATTATACTCCAGTATCCTGATAATGCAATCACCAACACGACTACCCGAACTATATCGTTTGGATTCTTGCCTAACTTCACCGCGGGGGATGTAGTCAATTGCTCCCTTTGGACCAATGTAAGCGGAACATGGGGAATGACCCAAGCCAACACTACTGCTATCGTCAATAATTCAGTTAATGACATTTCATATTACTTCGAGAATAATGGGACATATACGTGGGGTATAAGCTGCTGGGATAGCACACCACTTGAGAATGTCACGGACAACAGGACGTTGGTATTGAGTGCTGTTCCACCTAATTTGAATGCCCTCAAACAAAATGTCTCCAGTTTGTCTCTCTATAGTCCAACGCAGGGCTATCAGTTCAATGCCACGATAACATCTGCAGGGACGATAGGCACGGTTTGGGTAGAGCATAATTTTACGGGGACTTTGACTAACTATACCGTGTCCACCAAGGTCGGTGATGAATATTATTATGATTACGGCCAATTGTCTGTCGGCCCTTACCAGTATCAATGGTGGGCTAACGACACGATAGGTAATTTGAATAGTTCTGGTTTACAGACATATCAGATAGATAAAGCACTAGGAACAGTTACATTGCTGCTTAATGGCACTGCTGGCGATATAAGTTTCAATTACACGGGCCAGATTAACGCTTCAGCTTCAACACCGTATGGAGCAGTAAAATTATACCAAAATGAATCTAATGTGACCTCTACTGATAATAATGTTTTCAAGACGTATGGGGTTGGTTACTACGTATATACAGCCTTTGGTGCTGGAAATGAGAATTACACAGAAGCATCAGCAACACCAAGATACCTTACTATAACGAAAGTGTCCGCGCCGTTAGCGCTGGCAATTACGCCGAGCACGACAGAAACTTACGGAACACAGACAACCGCAACAGGCAGCAACTGCCCGGCTCAGCTCACATGCAGCTTGTCCAGGAATGGCACAGGAGAGACTAACGGTACCGCCCAAACACTGGCAGCGGGGACATACGGCTATGTGTACAACACAACTGGCAATGCCAACTACTCGGCAAGTAGTGTGTCATCAACGTTGACAGTGAACAAAGCACCACAGATAATGACGCTAGTAAGCTTAGCAGGAAATAGCTTTACATACGGAACAGGAACGACAATAACCGGAGCGGGAAATAGCACAGCGGCGGTATTATACCAGAATGAAAGCGTTAAAGCAAGTCCATACACTGTGACTCTAGCCGCAGGAAGCTATAATTTCACGTGGAATAACAGCGGCGATGAGAACTATACTGCAAACTCAACGAGCATTATAGTCACGGTAGATAAAGCGCCCACGAGCGTTCAGTGGCTGACAAATCCAGCCACACCGATAACTTACGGTGCTCTAAGCAATTTCTCGTGTGCAGTGAATACGACCGGGCTCACGGCGACAATGCTGGTTAACGGGTCTAACAAGGACAGTGAGAATGGAGTCGATGTTCTAAGAGCGGCTGGATCGTATAATCTGACGTGTCAGTTTGCAGGCAATGATAACTATTCCGCAGCGGTGCAAAATGAGACAGCGTATACAGTGAGCAAAGCTCCACAGATATTGACACTAGTGAGCTCAGCGGGAAACAGCTTTACATACGGATCGTCAACGACAATAACCGGAGCGGGAAATAGTACAGCGGCGGTATTATACCAGAATGAAAGCGTTAAAGCAAGTCCATACACTGTGACTCTAGCCG
>Ga0315279_10000524_pt1 | contig 75690 bp, 94 predicted proteins | sample YL17G06_20_MG_FD_203694 | JGI IMG/M metagenome (GOLD analysis project Ga0315279, IMG submission 203694) | Sediment microbial communities from Yellowstone Lake, YNP, Wyoming, USA - YL17G06_20 | ecosystem: Environmental > Aquatic > Freshwater > Lake > Sediment | place: USA: Wyoming | collected...
CCCATCCCAGTCAACCATGGATGTTGGGATGAAGCCCCTTATCTCCATGCTATTCCTCGAAAACGTGCAATATGGCCTGCTTATCTGGCGTTTTCCCGCGCCATGACATGAGCTCATTGCCCCTCTCGTCGACCAAGACTGTGCTAGGCGTTCCCATCACGTCGTAGAACATCGCCTCAGCCCTCCCATCGACACTATCGACATCGAAATACTGGACTATAACCCCCCTCTTCTTGAGATCTTCCGCAATCTCTTTGGCTGGCGGGCAATTTGGGCAGCTTTCTTTGCTGAAAAACTTCACTAGCTTAGTCTGATAGCCTATTTTCATCTAGATACCTCCAAACGCTCTCTTATTTTCCTGTATGGCCCCTCTCCTATCTCTGAGTTCTGCTTCCTTCCCCTTGTTCCAACCCTCGACCTTGGAGAAAAAGCCAGTCACTCTCGTCATATGCTCTACTTTGTTACTCCCGCAACACGGACATTTTCCTTCCATTAAACCACCTAATATAATCCCCTGAAGGTCTTGCCGCAATCAAGGCAGCTGGTAAATTCAGGACTAAAGGCTATTTGGTCGTTAGTAGTATTCTTGAATGTCTTGGTCACGAAATTAGCTATCGACTCGGGATCTGGTCTTGCCTCTCCAAGCCAGATGTGGGTCAGAGCGCCGGCGTGTATCATCGGATGGAACTTGCCCTCTTTCTTCACTCTCTCGACCGGGTCTACGGGCACGCTGACATTCAGATAGGTGGAATTGGTATAGTACACCTCGTTCTTTTCTATAACCCCCTTGACAGTTTTGCTCGCATGCCCGTTGAAATGCTCCAAATCCAGCTTCGCTAGCCTATAAGCGGTAGACTCGGCGGGCGTCTGTTCCAGAACGAACTTCATGCCCCTTTCTTCAGACATCCTCTTGGCCTCGCTCTCCATGAACGAAATTACCTTCAGCCCGAACTTGAACGCATCGTTAGACTCGTGCATCTGCTCCCCGACATGATGCTGGACCATCTCATTCAGCCCGACCATTCCAATCAAGTATGTGGCTCTTTTCAGCCTATAGTAAGCCTCTCCATCCACATCCATGGTCAGCATACCTAGCGGGCCTTGATTTTTATACCCTAAAAGACTCTCAATGAACTTTTTCTTCTGCTGATGCGCTTTGGCCATTAACTCTAACCTGTTGGTCATGATTTCGAACAGCTTGCCATCGTCGCCGTTCGTCTCGTAGGCTATCCTCGGCAGATTCAGAGTCACGTTCTGCATCGCCGAATACCTCATCTTCCACGGCCTCTTCGCATCGTTCAAGTCTGATTCATCCAGTTTGAACGACAGGCGGCAGCACTCGCTTATCTTCGCAGTCTCCCCCCGGTCGAAGATGAAATAAGGGTTGCCTTTCTCTGATGCCACTTCAGACAATAGGTGCAAGAACTCCTCATGGCCTTCGGTCTTGAAGAACTTTTCCGTTATGTGAACGTCCGGCTTTGGGAAGAAGAACGGCCGGCCATAGGCGTCTCCATTAAGATATACCCGGAACATGGCGGTAGCAAAGCGCTGCGCATCCTCGAGATAGTCGGAATAGGTGTTTCCCGTGTCTATCCCCCCGGGCCCTATCGCCGGGACGTCCTCAAAGTGCTTCGGAACCTCCCAGTATATGTTGAGGTCAGAGAATATAGATTGCCCGCCCCTGGCTACGGCCTGCTGGGCGAATTCGAATATCAGTATCTGGGCGAGCTGTTCCAATTTCTTTTCGTCCAGTCCGTGCAGGTAGGGGGCGAGAAAGAGATTTACTGCATCCCAGCCTATCGCGCCGTTGAATGTCCCCTGCAATGCGGCTGAGAATTTGATTAAGTGTAGAAGAAGGACCTCTGGATGCTTGGCCGGCTTGGCTATGGACAGGGCGTTGGGCAGGTTAAGGCCGAATTTCTTGATATACTCGATAGAATTTCCGGAACAATATGGTCTGTCGACGAAGCCCAGGTCATGAAGATGGAAATCTCCCCTCTCGTGCGCCAAGGAGATGTCGGGCGAGAAAACCTTGAGAAGAGCGTATTGTTTCTTGATCGCCTCAGCCAAAGTCAGGTTAGTAGCCTCGGGTCCATGCGGGATGTTGGCATTCTCTTTGTTGCGCTGGATAATTATCTCATCCACGTCGTATATCGGCAGACCGAGTCTCGTGTGCTGCATCCGCGCTTCTTCTAGGCCGTGCTCTATGAGTTTCTCGTTGACTACCTCCCTGATAAGAGGCGAGGTTACGTACTTTACCTTGGAATTCTTGATGACTTCTTCCACTTCCAGGCTAATCTGGTCGGCTAGCTCGGGAGAAATAGAGGTCTCGCGCAAGAGTGCTTTGACTATCTTCTGCCTGTTCCACGGCCCGACGTCACCACTAGAAACCTTGACAAAGAGCGATAGGTCTGTTGCGTCTTTCTTGTTTTCGGGCATCTGGTGTCACTTGCATCATTTTTTGAATTCATCATGTGCTAACGCGATGAAGTATTGAATAGGTAAATGTTTCTTATATAGGGTTATGTTTGATTTCTTAACCTATTTTGACCTTTAAGTACGGATTATACACTATTTTTAAGTTTATTACAAACACTTGCAGGAAGAAAGAATTATATAGCAATCTTTCCTCTTTTAGCGCATGAAAGCGCAGATAGGCTTGGAGTATATGGTCGTAGTGGCGCTCGTAATCACAATTCTCGTCCCTCTTTTCTATTACGCAAATGAACAGTTTGAGCTTTCTAGGACCAAGGGAGAAGCGAACATTGCCATGAACACTATAGTCACGTCAGTCAACGCGGTCTATGCGCAGTCGCCCGGCTCCAAGCTGACCGCAAACGTCTATATCCCAAAAGGTTATCATCCTGAGAGCTCTCGTCTCGTGAATAAGACAATAATGATGAATTATACTGCCATAGGGGGCGGTTCGTATCCGATCATGGGCATAGCCAAATGCAACGTGAGCGGCAGGCTCCCGCCCTACTGGGGTTACCATGTCATGACCTTCACCCTAACGCCGTATGGCAACGTTTCCATCAACACAAGTGCTCCGTGAATGAAATGAGAAAAGCCCAGTCCACCCTAGAGACAATGATGGCAATTGGAGTAATTCTGGCCTTCGTCCTTCTGCTGTACAACTTCGTGCTTTACCCGAGGATACAAGAGTCAAATTACGCCCAGACCTACTATCTGGCAAGAAGCACCTGCACGGATTTGAGTAACGCAATCAACACCGTAGCCTATAATGGAAACGGCTTCAGCGAGAGAGTATTGCTGCCTCAGAGGCTCTATGGCACGCCCTATACAGTAACCGTTCGCGAGACGTTGGTGCAACTGGCGTGGGACAAGGGAAATGTATACTGCCAGTACAGAGCGAAGAACGTCTCTTACAACAGCAACCTTCCACCATTCGCTCTTACCCTGACCTCGCATGTGTTGAATAATTCCCAAGGAGTTGTCAAAATTGTATAAAGGACAAATCGTAACAACGGATTTGATATTGGCACTGATGATCGCCGTAATGATAATGGTCGCGATAAACTCGCAGTGGGGGGCAATGCTTAAAACCGTCGGGGATTCAGAAGCAAAAATGGCGGTCGAAAAAGCCGCTTATTTAACCACCTTCTATCTAATCGATGGGTCCGGCTACCCGACGAATTGGAACAGCTCGAATGTCACGATAATAGGCCTTGCAAAGAATTTGAACGTAATAGACCAACGAAAATTCATAGAACTCATGAAAATCGATAACAACTCTCTGCCAGTCATGCTCGGCATCCCGGAATACAAAGTCTTCATAAACCTTACCAAGACAGATGACAGAACAATCAACTCGACAGGCTTCTGGCCGGTCCTCCCGAACATATCTACAGTAATCATGTCCTACGTCTCGTTCAACAATACTTTATCAAGGCTGTACGTCACGGTGTGGAAATGAAAAAAGCATTTATCTTCACATTGGATGCGCTGTTCGCGGTATCGATACTAGCAGTCTTTTTCGTAGTGTACTCTTTTGAGATGAACGTGCCGAAAGAGACCTATTGGCTCCCGGAGATAGGCAACACGTTCATGACTTCGCTCGATAAGAACGGGACTTTCTACCAAATATTCTCCCAAAGCGATGGCGATGCAAAGGCGATGTTGTCTTCCTACCTCGACAAGCTGCCAAGAAACGTGAATGCCGACCTTGCTGTAAACATCTCTCATGGAAGCGGCGATATATTTACGCGAACAAGATCATTTCACGTGACTAGAGGGGCGTTGAGTGGAACTCAAGAGACGCACATCAAACGGGTATTCGCAAATATCCAAAATGCCGACTTTGGGCTGGCCGAACTGGTGATTTCATATGGCTAAAGGATTCATTATCGCCATCACAACTGTCCTTATTTTGATAGTCATGTTGCTCTATGTGCAGAACTTTGCAGCCAAACAGAACTCCGATTTAAGCAAAATCGCGCAAATTCTGGCCGCTGAAAAAGTGACACATGCTTGGTCCGATATCAGGGACGATATCAACAGGGCCTTTGCACTATTAATCACAAAAGAGGGCAATTCCGTGTCTTTCTTAGACCAGCTCCCCTCAGAAGGCATCGAATCATTTCTCCACCATTATGGCCTATTCATTAAGAATTATTATGAGACTCCGGATTTGGATGTCAAATTCCTCTCTCCGGACGGCACAGACATGGATTTGGGCACCCTCCCGCCAGTGATAACTATCATGCCGCAGAACATCCAGTATTACTATCCTGATTGGGCAAAAAGACGGCTCTTCGTAAACTGCTCGAAAGAAAATGCGAGTGCCATAACCCAGATATTCCTAACAGTTAACATCTCCAATGCCTACATAAATTGCAAGCCGGTAAACCCCTCCGCCTCAAACGATTGCGAGAAGTTCACACCAAATAGGCAATGCACTGAAACCACCCCCTACAGGCTGTATTTCAATCTGACCATCGCCGATTATCAGGGCGGGTTCTACCAGCTTAAACAGAACTGTTTCGATATTGGCGGCTCTGGCTCGGGCAGCGTGGACAACATAGACGTAAAGAATGTGACTGGCGCCTATTTCATAAAAGTTGAAGTGGGCAATCTCCCGCAAATTTTAGACATAGATCTGCACAATGTAGTGACCATGACCAATACTACACTTATATTAAATACAAGTGATTTCTATATTAATTACTTGACGCAGCTTGAGACGACTGCGGTGAATTACGATACTGATAGGGTTGATAGGGCATGAAGAAAGACACCATAGAAACGAAGGTCGATGAACTGGTCGATTACGTCTATACGAAAGGCGAGGTCACCAGCTCCACGGCAGCAGACGCGCTCGGTCTGTCGCTGGAGCAGATAGAGGAATGGGCCAAGCCTCTAGAAGAGAGCGACATGATAAGGATAAAATATTCCCCCCTGCACGGCATGGTCCTTGTCTCGAAACCGCTTTCTGAAAAAGAACTGGTCAACAAGTTGAATGAGTTCAAGATAAGGAAAGAGGAGCTGAAGAAGGAGCAACAGAGGCTGGAGGGCGCCTTTCTAAAGTACGCTGAACAACTGCCAGAGCTAGACTATGACATGAAAGAAATGGAGAGGAGATATCGCGAGAAGATGGGTGAGGCGAAGACCATGACCAAGAAGGAGTTCGTCCCGCTCTTCAACGACATGAAGCTCTTCCACGAAAAGCTCGAGTCCTACGAGAAAGAATTGTCTGGGCTGCAGAACGACAAGAAGGAACTAGGGCGTTCCGTCGACGAGTTCAAGAAAGACGTCCTGACGATAGACAAGAAAGCCAGCTTGGTAGCCAAATCCAAGGCGTTAGGGACATTCTATGATTACCTGGCGAAAGCCGACAAGGACCAAATCGAGACAAAAAAGAAGGAGGAGAAGTTCATAGCGCAGGTCACCGCTCTGAGGCGAAGGGTCGATGAGCTGTTGCCTCAGGTGGAGCTTACCCACAAGAGGTCGGCAGGGTTCAATCTTTCAAAGCTGTTACGGTTATTCAGGTTTATCAGGAAAGAGTGAGGAATATGAAAAAACTTGACCAGTATTTCATTGTGGCGGATGAAGTTAAATGCAATGTGAGCATTTTTGAGGTGGACGAAGAGTATGTCCCGATATACGAGATTACCTATCCCAAAGTGGAGAAAGCCACCGATGTAGTTCTGCAGTTCCTGAGGGAGAAGCTAGTCGAGACAGTCACGGTGCATATCTCTGAGATTCTTGATCCGAAGCAGTCCGAGGCCATCAAGAAGAGGTTCATGGAAAGCACCAAGACGCTCGTCGCAAAAGAGTTCCCGGAGCTCGGCAAGGTAGAACAGAACACACTGACCGGCAGGCTGGTCCATGAGATGCTCGGCTTAGGGCCGATAGAGATGATACTCGCCGACCCGAACCTCGAGGAGATAGTGGTCAACAACTCCCGGGATCCTATCTGGGTCTACCACAAGAAGCACGGCTGGCTCAAGACCAACGTGATGGTCCCAACGGAAGAGCAGATATTCAACTACGCTTCTATCATCGGCAGAAAGATAGGCAGGCAGATAACCAATCTCACCCCGCTCATGGACGCGCACCTGCTGTCCGGCGACAGGGTGAACGCTACTCTATTCCCTATATCTTCCATGGGCAACACGATAACCATAAGGAAGTTTGCTAGGAACCCCTGGACGATAGTCAATTTCCTGGACCCGACAATCAAGACGATCAGCCCGGAGATAGCATCACTAGTCTGGCTGTGCATGGAGTACGAGATGAACATAGTCGTCTCCGGCGGCACTGCGAGCGGGAAGACGTCGATGTTGAACGCCATCCTGCCGTTCATCCCGCCAAATCACAGGGTCATCAGCATCGAGGATACGCGAGAGCTGACTCTGCCCTCGTTCCTGCACTGGATACCCCTGACCACGAGAGAGCCAAACCCAGAAGGCAAGGGTGAGGTGACCATGCTTGATTTGATGATTAACTCCCTTAGGATGAGGCCGGACAGGATAGTTTTCGGTGAGATCAGGAGGCAGAGGGAGGCTGAAGTCCTGTTCGAGGCGATGCACACTGGCCATTCTGTCTATTCGACCGTTCACGCAGATACAGCGGACCAGGTCAAACAGAGGCTGACCAACCCGCCGATAGACCTGCCCGAGGCAATGCTGGAATGTCTCCATCTGATCTTAGTCCAATACAGGCATAGAAGACTAAATATAAGAAGGACATTTGAGGTCGCTGAAGTGGTGCCCTCCTCTAAAGAGACAGGAGAGACACTTGTTGGAGTGAATGTTCTCTACCGCTGGAAACCGAAGACAGACAGCCTGGAAAAGCTATGGACCAGCAGCCGAATCTTTGACGAAGTAGGGATGCACACGGGCATGACCGCGAAAGAGCTCAACAGCGACATGAGGGACAAGGAGGGAATCCTGAACTGGCTGCTGAAGAACAAGATAGCCACAGTAAACGCCGTGGGCAAGGTCATCGCCGACTACTACGACGATAAGGACTTTGTTATAGGAGTAGCTGAGAAGAACAAGAGGCCATCCGAAATATTGGACGAAAACCTGATGAAGGAGATCGTTGGTAAATGAACAGACTGCCGTTCGCTCCTTTTCCACCCAAGGTCATGAAGCGGCTTTCCAAGTATTTCTACGTCTTTGCCGACCCCATAAACAAGAGCGTGCCATCGCTGAAGTCGGACCTGGCCCAGGCTAAGATGGACATTGACATCAGAGAGTACATCTCGATGGTGCTCATAACCGCCCTTTTCTATATCGTCATGATACTGCTAGTCTTTGTTTTCCTCAGCCTGATTTTGAGTATAAACTTATTCCCAATCAATATACTCCTGGCGCTGGCGTTTGGAGGATTCATGATGATTTCCGGCCTATATTACCCAAAAATCGTGGCGAAGAGGAGGATGAGGGAACTCGAGAAGAACCTGGTCCCGGCGCTCAGACACCTGCTAATCGAGGTAAAGTCTGGCGTCCCTCTATTCAACGCTATGGCCGGCATCACGAAAGGCTACGGCGAAGTCTCCCAGGAGTTCAAGCGCATCATAAAGGACATAAACACGGGCGCGAAAGAGGTCGATGCCCTAAATGATTCGGTGCAGAGGAATCCATCGTTCGCTTTCAGGAGAGGCCTTTGGCAGATTAGCAACGCCATCACAAGCGGCGCAGACATAGGAGATGCTCTCAAGGCGATTATAGAGGATTTGACCAAGGAGCAGATCACCGCCATCAGACGATATGGCCAGGAACTCAACCCCTGGACTATGATCTACATGGTGGCCGCTGTCATCATTCCCAGCCTCGGAGTGACCTTCCTGGTGGTCATATCGGCCTTCTCCGGAGCCCTGATTCCGAAGATAATTTACCCGATGATAGCCGGTTTCCTATTGTGCTTCCAGCTGTTCTTCATGAATTTCGTCAAAAGCAAGAGGCCAGCAGTATGAACATCTATTCGAAGCTGTATGTCAACATCTCGTCGATAGTGCCCAAGAGGATAGTCAAGAAATACGAGCAGTACATGATAACAGCCGACCTCAAGATAGACGCAAGAACCTATGTCGGTTTCACCCTGCTCCTATCGGTCTTGTCTGGCTTCGTTTCAATAATGTTTTTCCTCAACATAGGCGCGCCAGCCATGTATGCGCTGCCTCTGGGCTTCATCACGGGCGCAATCATCATGGCCTTCTTCTATGTCAGGATAGCGCTGTTGTCTGATGCAAGGGCCTCGCAGATTGAGAACTATCTTCCAGAGGCTTTACAGCTAATCTCAGCCAACATTAGGGCAGGTATGACGGTGGACAAGGCTCTTTGGCTGTGCGCAAGGCCAGAATTCGGCCCGTTCGAGAAAGAGCTCAGGAAGATGGCAGCTGAGACGCTGGGAGGAAAGCCCATTACTACTGCCTTAACCGAGTCCGCGAAGAGGGTCAAATCAGTCATCCTTGACCGAGCCTATCTGCTGCTGATTCAAGGCATAGAATTAGGCGGAGCTCTCGCCAACCTTCTGACAGAGATAGCGGGCGACATAAGGACCAACCAGGCGCTCAGGAACGAGATAACTGCTGCAACGACCATGTATACAATATTCATAATCTTCGCTTCTGTACTGGCCGCACCGATGCTTTTCGCTGTCTCCAGCTTCTACGTCCAGGCAACCAACAAAATCTGGCAGTCCCAGCAGAGCGGCGGGCCCTCGGGCGGTGGCTATGCCGGCCTGGAGCAGCAGGGCGAAACGTCAGTTCTGAAGATGTCCCAGGAGAACTCCCTGACTTTCGACGAAGTCAGGATATTCGCCGTGGCCTGCATAATCATAACCACGTTCTTCGGCTCCCTCTCCATAGGTATGATTAAGTACGGTGCCGCTAGGAAGGGGATACGGTACATCCCCATATTCGTGGGCGCAGCCCTCGCCATCTATTTCATCGGCTACTTGGTGGTCAGCAGCGCCTTCGCCGATATACTGCGATAAGCGAAAGATTTATAAATAGCCCTTGGTTAATTGCTATTATATATTAAGAGGTGAAAGTTAATGAAAGGTCAAACAGCGCTAGAGTACCTCATTACCTATGGTTGGGCAATTCTGGTAATTCTAGTAGTATTAGCAGTACTCTGGTACTATGGAGTCTTCAACCCCGCAAAGTGGTCAGGAGAGTCCGTGTCAGAGGGAAGCGCGTTCAAAGTAGTGGACAAGAAGCTGGATGCAACAACCAAAACACTGTCGTTGTTATTCGGTGACAAGACCGGATCACAAACCGTAATCTCACAGGTAGATGTGTCTGTCGATCTAACTGGAACTGTCGCAGTACTACCGGCAGTTGGAACAATCCCAGCAGGCGGACAGATGGCAGCAGCGTCTCCAATAGTAGTTCCGTTGACACTACCCGCAACAATAAGTGCTGGTTCGTTCTATAAGTTCACAGTGACAACAACGTACCAAGCAGCCGGTGGACTATCGGGCCAGAAGGACGTCGCTCAGTTCAACATCAAGGCAGTATAAAACCACTAATTACTTTTTTACTTTGTACGATTTTTTTAGTGTTTTCAAGAATCAGTAGTCTCTATTCTAGGAACTTCTTTATCTCTGTTATCTTCTTAGTTATCGCATCTTTATCCGTTTGGTCGTCCATAGACTCCATAGCGTTGCCGCACTCTGGGCACTTGAAGTTATATTCGCATGCCAGCTCGAAAGGAAGTTTCTCACAGCCATTGGAACACTTGAAGAACGTATAGTTCTGCTCATACTTCAGTTTCTTCTGCAGCTTGTCCAGCTCATCTTTAGATCTTTCGGCTATTAGTTCTTTAATCCTATCCTTCTTCAAAAACCAGGTGTAGTTGTACCAGTTGCTCTCCTTGGCCTTTTCCTTAGAATAAGCTATGATTCCAAGATAGTGTAATTTGTTGAGGATGGCCCGGACCTCATTAACGTCGGTCTTGGTCTTTTTCGTTATCTGCTCGTCAGTGAGGCCCTTATCGACATTGTCAAGAGTCTTCACGACCGCGAAAGCCGCGTCACCGGCATTGGTAGTTACAAAATCAGCAACCAATGGATTATCCATCCTAAGTTTCATCGCATCGGTATATATTCTTAGCAACACAACTTTATATGGATATCCTTTTTCCGAACTCCCGCGGGACGATTTTCAGACGCCCGTCGAACTTTTTCCTGAGCTCCCTCCCAGCGAAATACTCATGTAAAAAAACAGCAAGCGCAGCCACCTCGCTGTGCGGCTGGTTGGTTATAGCCAGATTGTAGTCGACAGAATGATAGACCCAGCCAGGCACTTTCTCCCCGCCGATTATCACAAGAACATCCCTTCTTCCCCTGATCTTCTTCATCTGGTCCTGGATAGGCAACCCGTACATCGTCAGGTGGACTTTAGCGCCGCGGAAGCTCTTTATAGTCTTTCTCCAATTCTTCTCATAACTGGCATTGAATCTCCCACCCCAGTTCTTGCTAACCTTCTTGACGCTCTCCAGTAGTTTTTGGTCCCTCTCACCGGAATAGACGATAGAATCAGCGCCTAACGCCCTAGCCGCGAGCCCGCAATGAGTCGATAGTCTTGCGTCCCTCTTCTTCCGATGACCCAGCCTCAAAACCGTTATCATCATATAACCTTTTTAAATATCTAGATAGGAATATAAACACTCATTCTTATTATAAATGAGAGGGCCTGTAACTCAGTCTGGTAGTTGTCCGTGACCTATAGTCTGGGCAGTCAACAGTACTGGACTTTTAATCCAGGAGTCACGCGTTCAAATCGCGTCAGGCCCGCAACGGGGCGGTAGCTCAGCCCGGGAGAGCACACGGCTGAAGACCGTGGTGTCGCGGGTTCAAATCCCGCTTGCCCCACTGAGAACATGGGAAAGATATTGTACGTACTGCTGGCCATTTGCGTGATAGCACTAATCTACCTGAAAAAGGGTTGGGAGAACGTGGACTGGCAGAACCTGACGATAGAGAACGCGATAGTCTTTCTTCTGTTCATCTTATTGGTCATAATAGGACTGATATTCATCTCGCCGTACGTGAAGAGAAAGAAGCTGGCCTTCCGCGAGGGGAAGCCAGACAAGGGCAAGATATACGGCGGAAAGGATATCACCTGACGCGCGTCGATAGTCTAGTGGTAGGACGTTAGCCTTCCATACGTTTCGGTTCTGCCGGAACGCGAGAACAGCTAACAACCAGGGTTCAAATCCCTGTCGACGCAGTGATAGCATGAGAAGAAGCTCGAAGCCGAAATGGGTCAAAGAGACGGCATGGAAACGGATAGCAAAATTACTGGACCTAGCCGAGTCTAACCTGAAAAAGCATCCGGAGAGGACCCGCCGCTATGTAGAATTGGCCAAAAAACTGTCGTCCAAGTACAATGTCACTATCCCTCGCGAGCAGAAGAGGAAGATATGCAAGAAATGCGATGCTTTCCTGCTGCCTGGCTTCAATCTGGCCATCAGAGCAGACAGAGACACGAAGGCGATGGTCTATACATGCCTCGAATGCGGGCACAAGAAAAAATATGTCTATAAGTGATTATTTGGATACCATTAATGTAGGCAAAAACGGCCTAACAGAAAGCGTGAAAAAGGAGATACAGAGCCGGCTCAAGGCGAAAGGATTAATAAGGATTAAGGTGCTAAAATCTAAGAAAAGTGACTTCGATAAAATACTAAACGAGGTTTCTAATTTACCGAAAGCCGAGGTCATCAAGACGATAGGGTTTACGGTTGTTCTAAAGAAGAAAAAAAGTGAGTGAATGGTATCAGCGTTAGAGGCTCCAGCGGACGAGCTCATCAAGAAACTGGCCGAAAAACTGAAGAGCGAGAGCGCGATTAAAGCGCCAGCGTGGATGGGCTATGCTAAGACAGGACCGCATGCCGAGAGAAAGCCCCAAGAGAAGGACTTCTGGTACACTAGGGCTGCTTCTATCCTGAGAAAGCTCTATCTGGAAAAGAACGTGGGTGTGGGCAAGCTCAGAACTTGGTATGGTCGAAGCAAATCCTATGGTAACGCCCCGGAACATCATGTTGACGCTGGCGGCTCTATAATCAGAAAGGCCCTCCAGCAGTTAGAGAGCGCGGGCTATGTCAAGAAAGAGAAGATAGGAAGGACTCTTACGCCGAAAGGACGATCATTTATAGACAGTACTGTAATGGAGTTTTACAAAGGGGAGAAACGTGAGCGAGCTAGAAGATTTGAAGAGGAGAAAGTTAGCCGAGCTGCAGCAAAGGTTGCAAGACCAAGAGCAAAGAGAGCAAGAAGAGTTCCAAAGGCAGATGCTGGTACAAAAGCTGCTGGACCCGAAGGCTCTGGAAAGGCTGGGGAACATAAGGGCGGCAAACCCTCTTCAGGCTGAGAAGATAGAGGCCATGCTTGCCTATCTTTACCAGACGGGCCAGCTGAAACAACAGATCAACGAAGAGCTGTTCAAGCAGATATTGACTAAGCTCTCGGCAAAACGCGAGACCAAGATAGTAAGAAAGTGATGCTATGGCGAGACACAAGGACAAGAAGTTCAAGGAGCATTTGACCAGAGCGAAGATGAAGAACAAGAAAGCGCCCGTCTGGGTCTATCTTAGGACTAAAAACAGGGACATAAGGAGAAGCAGGAGCAGGAACTGGCGTTTCGACAAGCTGCGGCTGAAGACCCAGCACAAGAAAAAAGCGGCTAGATTGGTCAAGCACCGAAACCCCAAATTCAATAAAAAGTCTAAGTGATGATTATGGCAAAGAAAGCTGATGTCGCGAAAGAAGTAAAAGCGAAGATAAAAGAGGAAGAGAAAGCCGAGAAGAAAAAGGAAGAGCTGGCTGCTGAAAAGGTTGAGGCCAAAGTCGAAGAGAAAGTCCAGAAGGAAGAGAAAGCTCCTAAGAAGACCGAGGAGAAGAAAGAAGCCAAGAAGGAACTGAAGAAGCCGGAGGAAGTTCTTGAGGAGAAGGTCATCACCCTGTCCTTGAGAGAGGCGTGGAAAGCACCGAGGAAGAAGAGGGCGAAAGCGGCTGTAAGAGTCCTTAAAGAGCAGCTGAAGAGGCACATAAAGAAAGACACTAAGCTCGACATATCCGTCAACCGGGCAATCTGGACGCGAGGCATACGAAACCCGCCCAGGAAGATAAAGCTCAACGTAAAAGTCTACAAGGACTTTGCTAGAGCCTATTTTGTCGAGTAGCATGATAATCAAAACCGAGTTCAACGGGTCGCCGCACATAGGGGTATTCTGTCTGCTGAACGACCATATAGCTCTCGTCCCATACTCCACTCCGGCCAGATTCGAACACTTACTGAAATCTGAGCTTGGTGTGGAAGTGGTCAGGACGACTCTTGCAGGCACCCCCCTGCTCGGCATTTTCGCTTGCATGAACAACTCTAAGATAATAATCCCGGATGTAATAGAGAAAGAAGAGATTAAGGTCCTGAAAGACCATGTTTCCGAAATAATCATTCTAAAAGAGAGGTACACCGCGTTAGGGAACTTGATTTCCTTGAATGACCATGGCGCGGTCTGCAGCAGGTATATTAAAAGCATCGACGAGATCCCTGCAAAGAGAATAAGAGTGGCGGACTCGGACCTCATCGGCTCGGCCATATACTCTAACAATCATGGCTTCTTGGCCCATCGTGATGCGTCCCAGAAAGAACTCGAAGAGATCCACGCCGTCCTCAGGGTAAAGGGGGACATCGGGACGCTAAACTTCGGCGACCCGTTAGTAAAGTCGGGCATCATGGGCAATAAGAAAGGCATCCTGGTCGGCAAGTTTACGAGCGGTCCAGAGATGCAGCGCGTAGACGAGGTTTTTATGCTCAAATAACGATAACCTATAGGTGAACAAGAAATGGCTGAAAAATCATCCGAGAAAAACAAGGAAAACCAGATGAAAGAAATCCTGGTCAATCTAAAATATCTGGAGAGTCAGATCGCTACGGTCCATGCCCAGCTCCAGGTTCTAGAGCGGGGGCTGATCGAGATAGGGACCACCAAGATTTCTCTGGATTCGATAAAAGACTTGAAGAAGGACGTTAGCTCGCTCTATCCGCTGGGCTCGGGCATGTTCGCGAAAGGGACTCTGGCCAAGCAGGATCACCTATTGGTGGATGTGGGAGCGGGCGCTATCATCGAAAAGGATATTACAGATGCTGAGAAGATACTCCAATCACGAGAGGCTGATATAAGGACTAACATAACCAACTACCAAAACCTATTAGCGAACCTCGAGAAGCAGTATAACGATTTGGCTGAGAAAGCGCGCTCATTGACTGGTTAGCTTCATTCCTGACCTGACCGAACAACTGTAGTGCAGTGTTGGTCAATATGTTTGATTTCCTGAAGAAGAAGATTAGCGGATTTTTTAAGAAAGAGGAAGAGAGTTTAGAGAAGATAGCCGAGAGGCCTGTTTCTGTTGAGGAAAAGAAAGAGCTAGAGCCCAGACTGACGCTTGGGACTAAACTGAAAAAAGCTATCGTCAGGAAAGCAGTCATAAAAGAGGAGGATATCCATAGCCTATTGGGCGAGTTTACCCTATCCTTACTAGAAGCGGATGTGGCTGTTTCTGTCGCCGAGAAGATTTCGGAGGACATCAAGAAAAGGCTGGTCGGAAAAGAGATTTCTGGGAAGGATGACGTCAAGGCAATCTCGGAACAGGCGATAAAGGACAGTCTGAGGGATGTATTGAAGCAGGAGAAGATAGACCTGCTCGCCAGGGCTTCAGAGAAAAAACCTTTCGTGATAATGTTTTTAGGACCCAACGGCCATGGAAAGACTAGTACTATCGGTAAAGTGGCGAAATACCTGCAGAAAAATAGCCTATCGTCAGTCATAGCTGCCGCTGATACTTTCAGGGCAGCCTCTATCGAGCAGGTGGAGAAGATAGCCGGTCGAGTCGGCGTGAAGGTCATAAAGCAGAATTATGGTAGCGATCCGGCTGCCGTCTGTTTCGATGCTATAAAGTATGCAGAGGCGCACAAAGTCGATGTAGTCCTGATAGACACGGCAGGCAGGAGCGAGCTGAATGTCAACCTGATGGAGCAGATGAAGAAGATAGTAAGAGTGGCTAAGCCGGACATGAAAATCTATATCAGCGAGGCGCTTGCAGGGAACGCCGCGCTGGAAGAGGCGAAGAAGTTCAACGAGGCGATAGGATTAGACGGGATAATAATGACAAAAGTAGATTGCGATGTGAAGGGAGGAAGTCTTCTTTCAGTCTCTTATGTTACCCAAAAACCTGTGTTGTTTATAACGACCGGCCAAGAACTGGATAATATAATGCCGTTTGATGAGAATTGGTTCATAGAAAAGGTAATTTGATGCTAGGGAAAATGAAAGAGGTCCTGGCCAAGATTACTAGGGCCGGGACAGTGGACGATGCTCTAATAAAAGAGATAGCCAATGATATCCAGAGAATACTCATTTCTTCCGATGTCAACATAACACTGGTCCAACAGCTGTCCAATGAAATAAAGGAAAAGGCTAAAGACGAGAAGCTACCCCCGGGACTATCGCGAAAAGAGCATTTGATAAGGATAATCTACGACGAGCTGGCAAAGATTCTGGGCGGAGAGAGCCATAGCCCTAGAATGGACAAGCACAAAATACTCTTAGTCGGGCTTTTTGGGAGCGGAAAGACCACAGCCACGGGCAAACTGGCTAAGTTCTATTCGAAAAGAGGGCTCAAGACCTGTATTCTGACTACGGATGTCTGGCGACCGGCCGCCTATGACCAGGTAAAACAGATAGGTCGGCAGGTGAAAGTGCATGTTTTTGGCGAGGATAACGAGAAGAATCCGATAAAGATACTCAAGAACAATCTGGACAAGACGAAAGATTTTGATTTGGTGATAGTCGATTCAGCCGGCCGTGACTCTCTTAGCAAAGAACTGACTGAAGAGATAAAGCAGATCAAGAGCCTGCTCAAGCCGGATGAGATTTATCTAGTCATCTCAGCGGACATCGGCCAGACAGCGGTCAAGCAAGCCGAGTCCTTCAACCAGGCATTAGGGCTAACGGGCGTTATAGCAACGAAGACAGACACGTCAGGAAAGGCTGGAGGCGCCCTATCCGCGTGCTATGTCGCTAAAGTGCCAGTGACTTTCATCTCTACCGGCGAGAAGATGGAGGACTTCGAGGTCTTCAACGCCGAGAAATTTGTTTCCAGACTCTTGGGTTTCCCAGACCTTGGCGAACTCCTGAAAAGAGCGCAAGAAGCGGCCGAAGAATCAGAGTTCTCACCCGAAGATCTATTGCGCGAGGACTATACTCTCAAAACATTCTATAAACAGTTGGAGGCCATGAAGAAGATGGGCCCGCTCAAGAAAGTGTTCGAAATGTTAGGGCTGTCTGCCATGCCCGAAGAGCTGGTACAGACGAGCGAGGAGAAGATGAAAGCCTACAAGTACATCATGGACTCGATGACACGAGAGGAACTATCTGACCCGAGCGTAATCAAGGGCGACAGGATAAAGAGGATAGCCAAGGGCAGCGGAAGGCCAGAGGCAGAGGTGCGCGAGCTGCTCAAGCAGTTCGACATGAGCAAGAAGATGCTGAAGAAGATCAAGAAAGGAAAGAGGATGGGCGGGCAGCTGGGCGGTCTGCTGAAGCAATTCAAAGGAGCTGGTCTGCAGTGAATCTGTTGGAAACGAGAGACCTTATTCTAGCCAGAGAGAAAGTGTGCGACCACTGTTTGGGAAGACAGTTCCACAATAAGTTCCGAGAGTACTCTAACGGCCAGATAGGGGCAGCCATCCGGAAGGCCAAGGAAGAGAAGGATATAGAAAAGGGCCTGAAGAAGAAGCTGAAGCCCAAGACCCTCAAAACGTGTGTCCTATGCGGCGGGATATTTGCTGAATTAGATAAATATGAGAAACTGCTCAAAAGAGAACAGAAAAAGCACGAATTCAACACTTTCCTGGTCGGCTGTAAGATAGACAAGAAACTGATAGAGGCGGAGGAAACGCTCTGGGAGGAGATAGGCATTGAGTTCGTCGAGCCGATAAAAAGGGAGATTAATAGAACATTTGGCTTGATGGTGTGGGGATGGACAAAGAAGAACGCCGAATTCAGTTTTCCTGATGTAATTTTTACGATAGACTTTAAGAGAGCCAGAATAGAGACAAAGCTAAACCCGCTCTACCTCTATGGCAGATATAGGAAATTGGTCAGAGGGATACCGCAGACCAAGTGGCCCTGCAGAGAGTGCGGCGGCAGGGGCTGTCCCAAATGCGGCCATACCGGAAAACAGTACCGAGAGACGGTTGAGGAGCTTATCGCCGAGAAGGTTTTGGAGGAGACCGGCGGAAAATCATCGAGTTTCCATGGCGAAGGCAGAGAGGATATAGACGCTAGAATGCTTGGCAGAGGAAGGCCGTTCGTGCTGGAAATCTTCGAACCCAAGAAGAGAGAGCTAGACCTGAAAAAACTTGAGAAGAGGATCAACCAGCATGCTAAGGATAAGGTCGAAGTGTCTGATCTGAGGCCTTCGAGCAGGAAAGAGGTCCAGGCGATAAAGTCGGTAATGCACGAGAAGACCTATGATGTGCTGGTCGAATGCAAGGCCAGCAGGGAAGATTTAAAAAAGCTGGGGGAGTATTTTCACGATAGGCTGATTTCGCAGAAGACCCCGACCAGAGTCCTGCATCGTAGAGCGGACAAGGTCAGGAAAAGGAAGATAGTGTCAGTGGAGGGCAAGATAGTCAAGGGCGGATTCAGGGCGGCGATAAAAACGCAGGCCGGCACCTATATCAAGGAGCTGGTCAGCGGCGATAACGGAAGAACAGAGCCTTCGTTCAGTTCCGTCATAAAGAAGCCCTGCCTGGTGAAAGAGCTGGATGTCATAGAGATAAGTGAGTGATATGCTGGAAATAATCGGAGCCATTATAGCGCTATTGGGAGTGGCCTATTCTTCTTACACGGACATAAAGACCGGCGAAGTATCCGACAGGCTCTCGCACGCGATGATAGGGCTAGGGGCTATCCTGGTTGCGTTCAGCTTTCCCTTCTGGCAGGCCGTTACAATAATAGGGCTGGGCATCTTAGTGTTCGCTCTAGGCTTTATCCTCTATATCTTCGGTCAGATAGGGGGCGGGGACGTGAAACTGTTTACCGCTCTGATTCTTCTAATCCCCTATTACCCTGCTTCGCTTAGGCCGCTCTCGGAAGCCATAGGGATTAACCCAGTCCCGTCGACTCTTCCCTTCATAGTTTCCGTTTTCATCCTGTCCGGCATATTTTTCATGCTGTTCATACCCCTCATCTACCTGAGAAAGCTGTCCGCCAAAAGGAAAAAGATCAAAGATTTCAGAAGGAAGGTCATAACGGGGTTAGTCTATTGCGCGATACTCTCGCCGATACTCATGATTTGGTTCATGAAGTCAATTCCAATAGCGCTAATATTTGTCCCGATGTTTTTCGCCCTTATGATTATCCCATTTAAGGATGATATCGTTGTCTTATTCTTTGCGAGGAAAAAGAAAATAGCCTATCTGAACGACGATGATGTTCTGGCACTAGAGAGCATGAGCAAAACGACCATCGCCAAACTTGGGCTGTGGCGAAAGACATTCACGCTAATAGAGCTGAAGAAGATTAAGGAGCGCGCGCGGGGGTACAAGATAACTACGGTCATGGTATGCGAGGATTTGCCGAAGTATGTCCCCTATATCTTCGCGTCACTGGTTCTGAATCTGCTGTTCGGGGATGTTTTTATCTATCTCCTGACTCTAGGATAGACCAAAAGCGATTATGCTTAGGAATACTCCAAGGATAGAAACGACCACAGAAATGAACATGGCCTTACTTACTTTTGATATCATGTCTTTCCCACCAGTGACATAGAGCACGAAGAAGTTGCTTATCACGCTTGCCGCATTGGCCAGTATGAACGCCAGAGCCGCTTGCTGGGCGGTGATCACGTTGTTCAAGGCCAGCGTGCCAAGAGAGACGCACACCGCCAGGGAATAGACCAGACCGCCCAAGACAGCGGTTATCAGAAGCGCATTCCCACCCAGCGACCTTGAGAAATCCAGGATTATGAACACCAGCAGGATGGCCAGGCCCAGTTTAGCCGCGGCCCAGACGCCGAAAGGCGAATCTATCCTTATCTGCGCTTCCCTGTGCTTCATCATGAGAAAGAGCCGTGAGAACGGGATGAGAGTGGCCAGGACAAGGACGAGAGGGATTCCTACGTAGAGCAATGTCAATGGAGCGATTATCGTTATCAGAATGAAATTCCTGAGATACATCGCCGTGTTGATGAGGATGAAGCCGCTAGCAACGTTCTGGAACATCTTCTTGTTCTGCTTGTAGACGTTCATGAGCGATCCTATAATCGCCTGGGTGTTGATGAGGCCGCCCAAGAACCCGAACAGCTCTACCTTGTGCTGGATAGGAAGGTATCTCGCGCCCATGAATACGCAGAAGTTCAGTACTGATATCATTACTATAATCCCCCAAATCATGAGCGGCTGTACATTCACCCCGAAGAGCTCGAATGAGGAGGGCAGCAGCGGATAGATTATTCCCAGCAGGACTAGGAACTCGAGCAGGTCTCCGATCTCCTTCTGGTTCAGCCTTGAGACCAGCTGGTGCATCCTTTCCTTGGAGAACAGGATTATAGAAATGAGCACGCCCAGGAAGATGGCCTCGGTCCTCCACCCGAATCCGACAAAAATCCCGAGCATGAAGGTTATCACCAGCGAGATGGATGTTGTAAACCCTATGTTAGAGCCTCTTTTCGTGCTGGTGTAGTAGATTATGACAGTGAAAGCTGCCAGGAATATGAACGCCAGAAAGACAATCAGGTTATTATTAAGCAGCTTCGATAGTACTACGGACAAGAAGCCGAACAGCGCTGCAAGAGAGAAGCTCCTGAGCCCTATCACCGACTGCCTTTTGCTATACTCCCTCTCCAGTCCTAATAGAGCACCAACTAGCATCGATATTACGAGGCCCTCAAGGAACACTACCTCGACCATGTTAGGAAGAAAACATACAGGCTATTTTAACTTTTCCTTTCCTGCTTTCTTGACTCCACCGATTATATCCTTAAGCTTCTCCTCTAGGTTGTCCGCGGTTTCGATAGCCGTACCAGTGACTATAATATCAGCTCCGGCCTTTATTTTTTCATATGCTACGCTTCCGTCCTTGATACCGCCGCCGACAATAAGAGGTATTTCAATCGTGTTCTTAACGACCTTTATCATCTCGTTAGAGACAGGCGCCAGTGCACGAGAGCCGGCTTCGAGATAGACTATTTTCATCCCCATATACTGAGCGGCTAGGGCAAAGGCAGCAGCTATCTTTGGTTTCCCTCGTGGGATAGCGTTCGCATCCCCATAGAACTCGACTGATGTCTTCTGGCCAGATTCGACGATGATGTAGCCCATAGGTATTACCTCTAACCCGAACTGTTTGACAGAATAGGAGCCCAACGCCTGAGACAGTGACAGCCAGTAGTTGGAACGAGAGTTAAGCAGGCTCATGAAGAAGATGGCATCTGCATTGCCAGATATGCCAGTGATGTTCCCGGGAAATAGTATGACTGGAATGTCGACCGCTTTCTTGATGTGTTTGACACAGGCGTCTGTTGCGCTTAGGTCGACCCCGCTGCCCCCCACCATGATCCCCTCGCTTCCGCATTTCTGTATCACTTTGGCCATCTCGCATACTTTAGTACCGTTTATCTCATCCGGGTCGATTAGGGACAAATGCGCAGCCCCGTCTTTCTTGATGGCCTCTAATAGTTTATCGTACACTTTCATTCATACAACCTCCGTGTTGTGCAATGCGTTTTCTGCTATCTCCTTATCGATTTTTATATGTTCCACAATAGTATAACGCTCCGGTCTTATGTCCCTTGTCTTCAGCAGGGCTTCGAGAGCTAATGCCTCGTCTATCCCTATTTCTTTGGCAGTTGTAGGACAGCCAGCCGTCCTTAGCGAGTTCCTTATCCTCTTCCAGTCCTCGCCCTGCAGATAGGACATGATGATGCAGCCTATCCCGCACTGGTCGCCATGTAATCCCTTAGAACCCCCCAACATGTCCAACGCGTGCGAAAACTTGTGCTCGCTCCCACTAGCCGGACGAGAGGAACCGGCTATGGCCATCGCAGCCCCCGATGATATGAGCGCTTCCAGCAAGCAGCTCAACCCGACATCGGTTCTTTCCTTTATATCCGTCACATTATTTAAAACTACCTCTGCAACCATCATAGACAGGCTCGAGGCATAATCACCGTAGTACTCGCCCTTGATGATATGCCCCAATTTCCAGTCGCGGACCGCCGAGTATTTGGCTATCGTGTCCCCGACTCCGGCGCGTATGAACTCGTAAGGCGCCTTGCCTATAATGTTCATGTCAGCCAAGATAGCTATAGGTGCGCAGGCCTTTGTCGACAGGCTATTGCCGTTGTTCTTGATAGAGGCTACGGGACTTGATATCCCATCGTTAGAGCAAGTCGTAGGAACACTCACCCAGTCAGTCTTTGTTCTGAACGCAGCGAGCTTGGTAACATCGATTATGGTGCCGCCGCCAACAGCGACAGAGAGAGTTATTTCATCCTCCCTGATTTTCCCCTGCAGCTTATCCACCGCGATGTTGGTCGCACCATTCTCTATAATCATGCTGTCGCAGCCGAGAAGCTCCGTGACTTTATTCCCGGCGATTTTAGCGGTAGTCCTGCCGGTAACCACGAGTATGCTTTCATAATCCTTAGTTATGTCCACTATTTTGTCCAGCACGTTTTTTCCCACTATAGTATCTCGGGGAAGAACGATGTGTTTCATGTAGCAGTATTAGGATTAGTTAGCTTTAAAAAATAACGTTATATTTTTAGACAATTGACGTTTGTTTTAACTTTTTCTAACATTATTGCTTCAAATCGCTTTTTTATAGCCTATCACCCATAATATAGGATTATGGTTTCTCAGATTCTAGACTCATCAACGGCTATAATCAAGAAGATACGCGAAAAGGGCTTTTCTGAACAGGAGATCAAGGAGAAAGTGTGTAAAAAGCAGGAGGAGTATGGCGGCCTGTTGACAGAAGCTGGAGCTGCTTATTCTATTGCGAAAGAACTCGGGATAGATTTTGATTTCGAGCCCAAGAACGAGGTCAAGGTCAAGGATTTGGCAGACGGCCTGGCAAACGTCAACCTGTCTATCAGGGTAGAATCGGCCTTTCCCACCCGCGAGTTTGAGAAGGACGGGAGAAAGGGGACGGTGGCTAACTTTACTATCTCTGACGATACTGGAAAGATAAACCTGGTCGTCTGGAACAAGGACCCCAATACTCTAAACCAGATAAAACCAGGAGCGCAGATAAGGGTCCTAAACGCCTATGTGCGAAATAGGAATGACTTGCTAGAGGTCAATGTTGGCAATCTCGGCTCCGTGTCTGTCGTCAGCGGAGGGAAAGAGGCAGATAGGCGGGTTAAGCTGAAAGACCTCCAGAACAACAGCTTTGCGGAGATAAGAGCGACTATAGTGGATGTGTTCAAGCCGACCATCCTAGAGGTATGTCCTAATTGCGGTTCCATGCTCAAGCCCGACTGCCCCAAGTGCGGAAAAACAGAAACGGCCTATACTCTGATAACCAATGCAGAACTGGATGATGGAACCGATGTGGTGAGAGGCACGTTCTACAGAGCTATCGGAGAGAAGTTTTTAGGGATATCTGCCAAGGAGCTCAAGGAAAAACCAGAATTATTCGACCTCAGGAAGAGGAAATTGCTCGGAGATGAGTATGTTTTCGTCGGAGAGACTAAGTTCGACCAGGCCTTCAACCGTATGAATTTTATTGTCAGAAGTTTTAATAATATAGACATTCAAAAAGAACTGGCTATGGTGTCTTAATGAGTAAAACTATTGAAAGCATAGAGGATTTGCCCGGCGTGACCGAGAACATCGCCCAAAAGCTGAGGGATGCGGGCTTTCGCAGCGTAGCGCAGATAGCGGCTGCTTCTGAACGGGAGATAATGGAGATACCCGGCATAGGGGAGACGACAGCCAATAAGATAATCGAAGGGGCCAGAGAAGGGCTGGATCTTGGGTTCGAGACAGCGGACAAGATAATGGAAAGGAGGGCGAGTATAGTGAAACTGGCTAGCGGCTCTAAGGAACTCGATAAGTTAGTGGGTGGCGGGTTCGAGACACAAAAGGTCACAGAGGCGTATGGCAAATACAGCTCTGGAAAAAGCCAGATAGCCTTCCAACTGGCTATCAACGTCCAACTGCCCAAAGAGAAGGGCGGGCTTGAGGGTGATTGCCTGTTTATAGATACGGAGAACACCTTTAGTCCTGAGAGGGTTGCACAGATAGCTGAAGCAACCGGGCTAGATGCCACAGAGGCGTTGAAGAGGATACATGTTGCCCGCGCCTATAACGCCGATTACCAGATGGCGCTCTTGAAGAAAGCCCCAGAGCTGATAGAGAACAACAACATAAAGCTGATAATAGTCGATTCACTCACCGCGAAATTCAGGACCGATTTCATTGGGAGAGCCACATTGTCAGATCGTCAGCAGAAGTTAGGGAAGCACGTAGGGGACCTGCACAAACTGGCCGAAGCCTATAACCTCGTCGTCTATGTCACGAACCAGGTCATGGAGAATCCAGGAATAATGTTCGGAGACCCCACCATGCCAATCGGAGGCCCGACGCTCGGCCATGCCACTTCCTATCGACTATATCTAAGAAAATCAAAAGAAGACAAAAGAATAGCGCGACTGGTCGATTCGCCGTCCATGCCGGAAGGAGAGGCCATCTTTCGTGTGACTGAAAAGGGCGTGGAAGACGTGGAAGAAGAAAAGAAGAAGGGTTAGAGTATATCCTCATTCTTCCTTGATATACCGAATACTTTTTCCGCCTCTTCGCTCAGAGCGTAGAGGTTCTTTCTCCTGCTAGTTAGGCTATCGACAGTATTTACTCTCTGGATGGCGCACACCATAGACAATTCTTCCTCGATGGCCTTCACGAAGTTGACTATGCCCTTGTCCTTCTCAGAACTAGCGGCTATCAGGAAAGCTCGGCCCATAGCCACGCCATTAGAGCCTAACATCATGCCCTTGGCCACATCAAAGCCGGTGTTGTAGCCGCCAGCAAGCAGTATGTCGAAATCAGGCTTGTTTCTTAGCGCCGAGAATAGCGAGCCGGACGGGATAGACGTCTCGTTCATCACAAGCCAGGGCGACATCCCAGTGCCTCCGCCGAAACCATCGACTGTAAGGCACTTTATAGGCAAACCCTGCTCCTTCTTTATCCTGTCGAGCATGCTCACTAGCTTTAGAATCCCCCTGCCTATGCCTGTCTTCACCCAGATAGGAAGATTCAGACTCGCTTTCTTAATCATCAAGTCCCTTAGTTCCTCTTCCTTTATAGAACCGGGATTTGCATGGCGTTGATAAGTGCCGTCGGGATTCTTTATCAAAAGATAGCCGAGCTTTTCGTATCGTTTGGCCTCCTTGTCCCCGGTTATAGTAACCTCGCCGCCCAGCCCCTGCTTAGCTCCCTGGCCAAGCTTTATCTCTATCGCATCAGCGCCCAGACTTTTTCCTTCCTCGAAAACTCGCTCCTTTATGTCATGTCCGTTGCCCTGCACCACCAACGCGCCGAACTTAGTCCTATTATCGTCATAAGGTTTCATCCTCTCCTTTAGCCCCTTTCGTCCATAGCTTGGTAGCACGCTCTCGCCGATGACCATTGGTATCCCAGCTTTCGCCGCACCTTTCGCCAGGAACTCGCCCTGGGCATGGGCCACTTTTGTAGAGCCCAATGCCGCAATCACTAACGGCGCTTTCACCTTGAAGCCCCCTATCTCCGTCTGCGTATCGACCTGCTTGAATATCACTCCTTCCCCGAAAAGTTCTGGTAATATCTGTAAATCCTCCAAGTTAGGTAATCGCTTCTCTGCGCCGAACTGATGACTGCCAAAAGGCTCTGGAAATAAAGTCCTTGCCTCTTTCGCTTTCCTGCCTATCTCACAAGAGCCCTCCCTAGCGCAGATAGAGCATATACCTGACTGGCTGGCATGGTCGGGATAGACTAACTTGGTTTTAGTGACAATATCCGCGTTAGTATGCCTCCTAAGACCCCGCTGCTGGCTGTACATGAAATCCCTCCAAAAATGAGTGATAGTATTACGTAGCGCAGGTATTTAATAATTTGAGATAACTATTTAAATCAGAAATACATTAAAAGACGTGTGATTTGATGGCAAGGGTGCGCACTGGTATTTACGGTTTGGATGATATGGTTGAGGGCGGGTTCCCATCAGGCAGAACGATGCTGGTATCTGGCGGATGCGGTACCGGAAAGACAATTTTCGCTATGCAGTACGCCTATCGCGGGGCTTCGGAATACGACGAGCCAGCTGTTTTTGTCACCATGGACGAAAGGCCAGAGATGATAAGGCAGGACATGTCCCGCTTCGGCTGGGACCTGAAAAAGCAGGAATCAAAGGGTAAGTTTGCTCTCGTGGACGCGGCTGCTGCCAAGATCGGCTATCCGTCCGAGGAGAAATTCACGCTGCCTCAAGCAGGAATCGATGTTGACCGACTAGTACTACGGGTCATGCAGATATGCGACCAGATAGGAGCGAAGAGAGTTGTAGTCGATTCAATGGCCGGCTTAGGTTTTCATATCGAGAGCGAGTCTGACATAAGAAAGGCTATATTGAAGATAAACTACATGCTTACAAAGTCCGATGTCACCACAATCATAACCTCTGAAGTGCCCGAGCAGTCGTTCGGAGCCGGTCCCATGGCTTTTTCGAAATACGGCGTAGAGGAATATACCGCGGACGGAGTAATAGTACTACACTATCTCGGGATAGGGACCGAGTCTAACCGTAGCATGTTCATAAGGAAGATGAGGGGCACAAAGCACGTGGAAGACATCCTGCCCATGGAAATCGGCAGCAAGGGCATGGTTGTCAAGAAACCTGAGGAAGCCTATAAAGTCTGAACGTTTGTCGAATATAGCCGTTCTAACTTATTCTTGTAAATAAAATTGAGAAAGATTTAAATATAAGCTAAGTCTCAATAAATATACGATTTTTCGAAAGGGTGAGCTTTTGCCTCTCTCCGGGAAACCGGGGGGAGGTCGATTTCTATTTTAATTATTCAGCCAGCATAATCTTTAGCTATTTTTCGTCTTTTAACGAAACACAGTTAATCAATATTTAAATACTCAGCTGTGCAAAAACTATTTTAGTGATACAGTGAACATACTGGCATTCCCGGAAAGTCTAAAGATAGAAGGAATTCGTTGTAATCTGAAAAAGACCGTTAGACTTCAAGAGAGCAATCCTGTGAAAACTGTGGTCTGCGATACTTGGTGTGATTGTTCATGCGACTGCGAAAGCTGCGACTCGGACTGCGGTTGCGATTGCGATTCAAGTGGCAATATAAGGTGATACAATGGAAATACTGGAATTTGTGGATGTGCTGAAAACAGATAGCATCCCGTGCACAGAGGAAGATGCGCGCAAGCTTTTGCCCCCCACTGACCTTTTCTGCGAGGAAGGGTGCGAAAATAGTTGTGATAGCAATAGCCCGGGTTGTGATTGCGAAAGCTGTGACTCAGACGGATGCTATGATTAAAGCCGCCAGAATTAAACAAACTGACCCATTTTTTATATAGTTTCACCTAAATTCTTAGAGGAATACATGCCCCAAGTTAAAATTTTTTGGTTAGTCCTGACTGAAAAGTGCAATAATCGATGCGTTTGGTGCTATGCTGAAGGGTCACCCCACAAAAACGCCATCTCCTTTAGTAAAGCAAAGAAAATAATTGACCTCATGGCGGACTGTGGCGCGAAACGCTGCATACTTATTGGCGGAGAGCCTACCTGCTATCCCGATCTGACCGCGCTGATAAGCCATGCCAAATCCAAGAATCTGACCGCGTTTATCATCACCAATGGTCGTCTTTTATCGGAAAGCTACATAGATAAACTAAAAAAGGCCGGGCTGGACGGGATGAGTATATCCATCGAAGGCTCCACCGCGAAAATCCATGACGGCGTGACCCAGGTCAAGGGCAGCTTTGACCAGACAGTCCAGGGCATCAAGAATTGCATCAAAATGAAAATGCCTTTCTCGACAATCACCACCATATCCTCGAAGAATTCAGACGATTTGACTGCCATAATGGACCTCTCAAAGTCGCTGGGCGTAAGAAGGACCGTCTATAACATATGTGGCCCTACCATCATCGACAATGAGTCTCCTTATGTCCTAAGGCCGAAGGAAATGGCCAAAAACATCGAACTGGTACATATTCACGCGAAAAAGATCGGAATGAGAATAAGATTCGCAACACCAGTAGCAAAATGCCTGTTCAACGAGAAAGTCCTTGATAATATGATCAAAAACAGGTCGTTTGCTTCCGGCAAGGCGTGCCAGGTTTTTGACGGGAGCGGCTGCGCCTTTAATTATGACGGCGGAATAATGCCTTGCACTCACTGGATAACCCTGTATCTAGGAAATGTATTTGAAGACGGCTTACTTAAACAAAAAGAGTTTCAAGATTTTTGGGACAACGGGAAGCCCAAGGAACTACGAGACAAAATGGCAAGATTCCCGGCTAAAAAATGCTCGTCATGCGATGTATGGGGCAAGTGCATAGGGGGCTGCCCCCTATTCTGGCTGAAGTTTGATGCGAGAAAAGAGATAGGTGGGGCTTGATGGAACTGATACTGGAAGGGATAATAGGGAATATGGGAAAAACCGAAGGAATCGCCAAAGTTATCGAGAAGGAAAGCGATTTAGACGAATTCAAGGAAGGCCAGATTTTAGTCTCGAAACATACGACCCCGCTATACGTCATAGCGTTCGGAAAGGCCAAAGCGATTGTAACTGATATCGGCGGCCTCACTGCACATGCGGCGATACTCGCAAGAGAGTTAGGGATTCCGTGCGTGGTCGGGACCGAGAAGGCGACCCAGGTCATTAAAACCGGAGATAAGGTGTTGGTAGATGCAAATGAAGGAAAAATCTATAGACTTTGAGAGATGTGCAAACGCCCTGTACACGGTCGACAAAAATATTGGAAAGAAGGAGATATGGCCGCCGGCGGGAGCAAAGGACATCTATGCCTACTCATCGAATCTGGCTCTGGATTTGTATGGAATCCTCAAAAAATTGGATGCATATCCCGACAAAGTTCTGGCCGACAAGATAAAATCCGCCGCTTCTCTCTGGAAGCTGCTCAGTTTTTCGATAAACGGGATGAGGAATGCGCCCGATAAATGGACCAAAGAAAAAAGAGAATTTGTCGTTGGAAAAATCTTATCGGTAATCTCTGAAAAGAAGGAGACTGACCTATATTGCGAAACCGGGGGGGACCTGCTAAAAGGAGGGTTGTCTCTGGTCAAAAATGCCTTGGCGGAAAAGCCTATTCCCAATTCCCATAATACAGTTGAGCTGAAAACAAGCGGCTGGCTATATGCCGAGTCAATCTATTACATGATGCACGACCTGGGTGCTGAGACCCACGGACCATACGCTCTTGACGGCAAGAAATACCTCATACATGACTTTTACAACCTAAAACCGAGGCACATCTGGCCAGATGCACGATACTTCGGAGATCTGAACTTCGAATCGGTCAGGGTTGTGTCCGAATACCGAGACATCTCCATAACTTTTGATGCTTTTAACAACTATTACACAAAAACCGATATTTCAAAACCAGAAAGAGGATGGGTGTTCATTGACGGCCAGCCGATAGACGCGGAAAAGCTATCGGAAACTGTGAATGTCCTTCAAAAAGCGACGGTCCAGGCCTATAAGACTACGATGGAGCTAAGCAAAATAGAACGGGCTAAAAAGAATATAGAGCTTGTATGGAGCGTCACTAAGCCGTGGAAAGAGTTAATCAAAAAAGAATGGAAACCGAAGAATACCCGAGAGATGTTGACTTCCAAGCGAGTCAAGATGAGATACGAGAAAATCGGATTCCTGAAGAAGTTCAACGTCTCTTTAGACCTGCAACCTACTGGAACCGAAGAGCTGGTCAATCCTTTTGAAAGCTGGCATTAAACTTTTATATTTGTACCTCTTTCTATCCATTATGGTCGAAAGAGAGCCTACAGGGATACCCGGCTTTGACAGTCTGATAGAGGGCGGATTTCCGAAAGGCTCGATTACGTTAGTCTCCGGTTCTCCAGGGACAGGCAAGTCAATCTTCTGCCAGCATTTCCTCTATTCAGGCGCTACTAAATTCGACCAGCGCTGCCTCTATATCACGTTCGAGCAGCGGGTTCCAGAGATCTACGAGCAGGCCAAGAGGTTCGGCATGGACTTCGAGCGGCTAGAGCGCGAGGGCAAGGTCAAGTTCGTCTTTCTTGACATAACTGCTAGAAAGTTATCCGAGGGCCAGAGCCACCCGGAGATAATCATGGATGCCGCGCTCAAATTCAGGGCGGATAGGATAGTGATAGACTCGATCACCCCCATCTCCAACTTCCCTATATCGACCAACGAATTAGCCTATTTCGGGATACTGGGCGAGCTGGACAAGATAGTGATGCCCACAATCCAGGATGACCTGATTACCAGGATGCAGATACACAGGCTGATGATGGTGCTAAAAGACCTGCACGCCACCTGCCTGATAGTCTCTGAAACGCCCAAGAATAGCGAGTGGCTGTCGCGGGATAGAGTGTCAGAGTTCATGGCTGACGGGGTTGTTGTATTACACTATTTAGGAATAGGGGCCACCTCTAATAGGTCGCTGGTCGTAGAGAAAATGAGGTCCACCAAGCACATAGAGGACGTGGTGCCTTTCGAGATCACAGACAAAGGGCTGGTTGTCAAGAAACCAGAAGAAGCGTACAAGGTCTAAGCTTATTAATTTGCGTTTTCTATATATTTCCATGGAAGAGCACGAGGTAGCCATTGTTGGGGCTGGTCCGGCTGGCTCTGTGTGCGCTAAGGAGCTGGCGAAAGCAGGCGTTGATGTTGCCCTTTTCGACCATTCCCATCCAAGGGAGAAGCCGTGCGGAGGAGCTGTTACAGGTCGCATTTTTGATGACTTCAAGATACCGAGGAAAGCTTACGAGACCAAGGTTGACTGGCTGATTCTAGAAAACCAAAAAGGAGACAGAGTCGAGATTTACCACAAAAACATGGGGATTCTTGTAATGAGGCAGAAGTTCGACCACTATTTGTTGAAAGAAGCGTTGAAAGAGAAGCCAAGTTTTTATGAGGAAAAAGTTACCAAAATCTCCAAGAAAAATGGTAAATGGTTGCTTGAAACCAACAAAAATAAAATAATGGCAAAAACGCTAATAGGTGCTGATGGTTGTCCTTCTTTAGTTAGAAAAACTGTCCTCAAGTCGATTCCAAAAGAACACTTAGGACACTGCGTAGGATACCATATTCCTCATAAAAGGGAACACATCTCTAAGAAGTTTTCAAAAGCAGCAGAACTTTATTTTCTTGGCCCTCCTTATATTAATCTTGGTTATGTATGGATATTCCCAAAGTTTAAAGATATAACCGTGGGAATTGGTGCGCGAATTGGAACGATGAAACTGACTGAGTCACTTAATAATTTTATGCAGCTACATCCGGCAGCAAAGCGTCTTAGTATTCCTAAAAAATTGAACTTACATTCACATTTAGTTCCAATGATTTCTAGTCCTAGATTTTATGATTTGCCAACCACTGGCCTAGATTGGATGTTAATAGGTGATGCAGCAGGACATGTTGATGCAATAACTGGCGAAGGTATTTACTACGCTATGATGGATGGTAAATTAGCCGCAAGTGCTTACTTAAAAAACAGTATCGATAGTTATGAGGTCCTTTGGAAACAAAAGTTTGAATCAGAATTAAAAAATGCAGCAAGACTTCAAAAATGGTTTTATACCCCACTTATAACTAATACAGTAATTAAATTAGCAAAAAGCAAGTTTGTTAAAGCATTGTTATTTAATCTAATAATGCATGAAAATTTATAATGAGTACTATGCATCCGCTTAAGATTTTTTATCGTTTAACTGTGCCAGAATACTTAATAGTTACATCTTTTTCATTTTTTTCAGCTTATTTTTTATTTAATCAAGTAATTTTTTCCAAAAATTCAATTATTGCATTCATAAGTCTTTCGTTAGGAGTTTTAGCATTAAATTCTTTCAACCAGGTTTTTGATTTTTCTATTGATAAAATTAATAAACCAAAAAGACCAATAGTAACTGGTCAAATATCAAAGAAAAATGCATTTTTAGTCTCATGCACCATGTTTTTGGGATCTCTTTTGTTATCTCTCTTAGCTAACTATATACTATTTTTATTGATTTTTTCTTTTGTTATTATTTCTATTATATACTCAATGCCACCAATAAGACTTAAAAAAGTACCATTATCTGGAATATTTGTTGGCACCTACTTACACGGTATTATCCCCTTTTTTAGTGCAGTTGCAATTAGTTATTATCCTAATTTAAACTATGTTGTAATACTTGGTCTCTTTTTCGTTCTTTTAGCATTCAGTTCTTCTTCAATCAAAGACTTGGAAGACCTTAAAGGAGATAAAAAAGCCGGATTATTGTCCCTTCCGTTAATTATTGGAGAGGAAAAAACGAGGCGTGTGATATGCTTTTTATTTTCTTTTACCGGAGTTTATTTACTTATTTCAATATTGTTAGGTGCACTATCAATAAAGTTTCTCTACTCTTTAGTCGCATATTTGTTAATTCTAATTTTTATATTTTATATGATATCTACGTATAAGCAACGAAAAGAAGTAACACAATCCAAATCCTTAACATCAATTATGTTTTTAATTGCGATTATGGAAGCCATAATAGCGATAAATTCTAAAATAATTTTGTGAGATCGTGCTTTTTTTGCCATGCTCCTAAATATTCATCAAACTTTAAGCTATCTATAATCTCTTCAAGTTCATCAGGAGTTTTCTTTTCCTTGTATTCTTTCGCACTCATTTCCTCTGCCCAAATCATTTTTTCATAACCTATATTGTCCATTCTCTCAATCAAAATTCTTCTCTTAAAACCTTCTAATAATTCATCCTCAAAGTCAGTTTTCCATAAAAAGTCATAATTTTTATCCTGTACGATTGAATTAGCGGCATGTATTCCCGATTCAATCGCGTATTTAAGACCAAATCCTCTAGCTGGGTCTATAAATCCAGCAGCTCCTCCCGTAAAAAGTTTGCCTCCTATATTCGCACTTTCTGGGACATTAAAGTAAGCAAAACCATTAAATTCATGTTTACTATTGGATTTTTTTGCTACTGTTCTCAAAATTTCAGTATTTTCTATAAATTTATCTAAGTTTTCCTTGAGATTTATCCCTTTATTTGTAGAAGTTATTGCAATTGATAAGCTGTCTTTACCATACGGTGTTGCATATATATATCCTGCGGGGGCATAGTCGTTATTCATAAAGAACAAAATTTTTTCAGGATCAACATCGACCCCCTTTAGTTCAATACCATATATGTTACCATCATTAAAAAGTGGTCCACATGCGATTATATCACAGTCTTTAATAGCAATTTTAGTATCAAATTTTATTTCCACACCATTTTTGAGCGCTTGTTTATACAACTGGGCGTCTATTGAATGATTATTGTTTCCACGTTTGAAAACATAGAACATGGGAGCTTTTTTTGAGAATACTGTCATACCCTTCCCAGAAGGCGCAAATTTTTCTATGCTATAAATTGGTCTAAAACCATCAACTTTTATACCATATTTTTGAAATTCTAATAACTGGTCCTCCCTATTTTCATAGTTTCTTATTGATTGAGTGTTTTCTCTCTGATGTTCTCCAACATATTTATTTTTTTCATAAATTACTACTTCTTTGTCTTCTTCACTTAGTTTTATTGCTGAAGTCAATCCAGATATTCCCGCACCAAGAATTTTAATTACCATTTAAACTCCTTGCAATTGTTCTTTTACTAATTTATTACTGAAATCAAATTCAGTTCTTCTTTTGACAACGCACTGGCAAACCTTATCTCCTTTAGATTTACACATTACTTCAACGGCATCCATATTATCATGAAAATATACATCGCTAATTGCGGCCGCGTACCCCCTAAACATATGATCAACACATCTACCAACATTACCATATTCTTCTGCCATGGTTGAATTTTCTAGGTTTATTATCATTCTTTTATTTTCCTTATCTATATTTATTATCACGGGCTTCCCATATCCCGCTAAAGATACCACATCCATACCCCATTTTACAAGATCCTCTTTCTTTGTTCTAAAAGTACCTTTCATTTGTTCTCCCCACCACGCTCCAGTTTTCCTTGCAGCCAAATAAATCAAATTTTGTCTATTTTCTTTTTCAAGTTCCTTCTGAATTGTAACAAGACCGGCTACTGGCATCATTAAAATATTTTGGTTTAACATCGTCAAACGACCTTCTTCCATACTGAGCTGTCTTGCCATCATCAGTTTCTTTACTATATCGAACATGGTCTCACTTCAACATATCGTGGATGAACCTAATCTTCTCTATCTCTTGGGGCCAGACAACTCTAGCCCGTCCTATCTTCTTGGTCCTGACCAGCTCGTCTTTCTCCAGCGCTTTGACATGGTAGTCAATCATAGCCACGACCTTCTTCTGGCTCTTCTCAGTCACTTTCAACCCGAGCTTCTTGGCTATCTCTGTCTCGTGCAGCGGCCAGTCCTTCTCTATTATCCTGTATATCTCGCCCCTAGTATTCTTTGACATATCTAAAACACCCTGTTTCCAGGCGTATATAGAACTACGAGGGCGTATTTATAAAACTATTCCTTATTTGCAGAAAAGTTCCTGTATTATTTTTGATATATCTAAACTTTTGACTATACTGACTATGGCAAAAGTTTAATCAAAATTAACCAAAACTAACCCGAGCGCGTCGAATATTGCTTTTATTGCCTATGGCGTGCAATAGTACGGATGAAGTACTATTTCGATACCTCTGTATGGATGGCTTACTTTGATAAGAGCGAGTTCTATCACAAAGAGGCTGTTCTATGGTTCGAGAAGGTAAAAGGACAAGAGCTCTACACTTCCGACCTTGTTGATAAAGAAATGAGGACAAAGCCGTCAGTTAAGCAGTACTCGGCTATTTCCGGAAAGCTATGCCTACGTTCAGTAATAGAAAAAGAGGATTATGGACTTGCTAGAACATTATCGCGAAAGTACTGCTTGCCGTATGAAGACATAGCGCACATACTGCACGCAAAAAGGAATAGCTTTAGTGCGGTGAGCGCGGATATAACTCATTGGCCCGAAATCGCTAAGCTGTTGGACTTTCAATCTTTTTATTATATATCCGAGATTTATCCTCTTTAGCCTTTTGAGACCAGTACTTCCTCCTGAACTCCTTCAAGTCTTCATATTCCAATTCAGCCGCCTTCGTATAGTTTCCGCCGGCTTTCCTCAGATAATAATCGTCAGCCTCAGCCCGCATAGCCCTTATCTCTCTCACTACCTGGCTCTCAGTCTGGCCGAGCAGAGTCCTCATAGCCACCCTGAGCATTTCACTCCTCGAGACGTATCTTTCAGTCTTTATTCCATCCATAAGTTCGATTATGCTCTTTGGGTAATAGACTAACACAGGCATCCTTTCAGACATTATCCCGCCTCTTCTTCCTCAGGTCCTCAAAATACATTTCGGCAGCTATCCCACTATCTCCACCGGCCATTCTGACAAACACGGGCTCCATATCCTCTGGCGCTCTCCTCTTCCAGTCTTTGGTTTTCAATCCGACAAACAGTCTGACCGATGATCTCATGAACTCGCTCCTAGATGCATATCTGCCTTCTTTAACTAATCGGTCAATCGCGTCCAGTTCTTTCTTTTCCAAATGAACTAAGATAGGTATACCCTCAGGCATGTTTTCACGTTATATACTTATTATATAACCATTATATAAGCCTTTCTAGAACTAGTCCCTTATCATGAATTTCTCTATATGGGCTCTGGCTTTCTCCCTCTTGTGCTGGTGGTCGGACAGGAATTTAGCGACTCTCTCAGATAGTCGCTGCTTACACTCGCCGCACAGAATAGAGCCCCCTTTGCATTCCCGCTCAAGACTGGCTAATTCCTTATCATCTGGCATGAACATCTGCCTATAATAGTGGTAGATAGGGCATATAGCGTAATTGGCCCCTTTCTCCCTCTGCTCCTTGACTGTATCTCGCCCGCCTGTGAACGCGCTCATCACCTTCTTCTTAGCCGTTTCTGGCGCGTCTGTCGTGTAGATTGCGCTGGTTTCTTCAGAAGCGGACATCTTTCCTCCTTTCAGGCCAGGCAGGAAAATGCTTTGGATGGACGCTGGTTTATAATAGCCTAATTTTGGGAGGATATCTCTAGCAACCCTGAAATGCGGGTCCTGGTCAACCGCATGGGGAATCAGACAGGGCACATTCTTTCCTTTCAGAACGCTTGGCAGGAAGGCTGGAACCGCTTGGACAGAAGTGAAGAATATTTCCCCTACGTTAGACTCATTAGAGAAGCCGAAAGTGGCCTTGGCAGTGGAAAATGTCAGCTTTTTGGCAACCCTGAGAGCCTGCGGATATAGAGTCTTGGCGTATTCCGTGTCTAGGAATATCTTGGTCTTCTTCTCATCGAATCCTAGAGCTATGACATCTAATGCATTCTCATAGGCTAACTTCTTGGTCTGGTCTAAGTCTAACTTATCATTGAACACAAACTTCTCGTCATCAGTCATCTGGAACCATAGGTCGGCGTGGAATTTGTCCTGCAGCCACTTTGTCAGAATCCAGGGAAGCATATGGCCTAAGTGAGTATGGCCGGATGGTCCTCGCCCAGTATACAGGAAGAAGTGGTGGCCTTTCTCGTACTCGTCAAGAATCCAGTTCAGGTCTCTATGGGCAAAGAACACGCCTCGCCTTAATAGTGGATGTAACTCTCCCGCGTGCTTCTCTATCCGCTTTAGGAGATGTTCAGAAATAGTCTCCAGGCCGAAATCCTTGACTATCCTCCCATAGTCTATATCGCCAGAGACCTCCCACGGCGTCACTTTGTAGGTCATGATTTCGTTAAAGAAAGCGCGATATATATTACTTTCTCAGACTTCCTTCCAGCACTGAGGGTCTGGCGCAAAGTAACTGCCATAAGCGCCATAGGATACCGCGGGACAGCCCCTACAGAACTGCAAAAGGTCGCATTTTGAGCACTTTTCCATCTTTTCATATTTCCTATACTCATTTAACTGCTTTGATTTCGTGAAGATATCCCACAGTTTTTGTTCAGGCACCTTTCCGACAGGGCTTGGGAACCTCCTGCAAGCGTAAACAGTGCCATCAGCTAATACGCACATTATACTCATACCTATGCCGCATCCTCTATAAATTGTCTTTTTGTTTTTCGGTAAAGGCGGTAGCAATCCAAGATCCTGGTATAAAAGAGTCCATAGGTTATCTTTTCTGGTAAATTTTGTTCTGCAATCTTGTTCTTCTAAGACTCTGAATTTTTCCAAAACGTTGTACAGAAGTTCTTTGTATTCTAAAGGAGTTAAAACTTCATTCTTTAGTTTTTTTCCAGTTCCAACAGCACACAGCCTTGAGAAAGCAAATATATTAATTCCTTCTTTCGCGACTAGTTCAATGACTGGAATCAAATCCGCAGCGTTCTTTTTACTCAAGGTGAACATACAGATGGTTTTTATTCCCACTTTCTTCAAGACTCTAAACGCTCTCAGAGATTCCTTAAAACTCCCCGGTTTTCTAAAGTAGTCATGTGTCGTTTCCAACCCATCAATGCTTATCTGGTATTTAGAAACCCCTAATTTTTTAAGTTTCTTAGCAGTTTTTTCGTTAATATGATACGGATTGCCGAGTACGCATAAAGCCGATATATTTTTCTTACTGTTTGCATACTCTAGTATCTGAAAAAAGTCTTCTCTAAGCAGTGGATCGCCACCCGTAAAGTTAATCCTTCCCTTCAACTCTACGTTAGAAAGCATCTCATCAAAATCATCAATAACTGTCTTGCATTGTTCTAAAGTGAGGGGGTTGTTCAACTCGCTATCATAGGTGGGTTCGTCATACATGTAACAGTGCTTGCAGTGCTGATCACATTTTGCGGTAAGATGCCACTGTAGATTGAATATGGGTTCCGGCATTCTAAACGACCTCTTTATAGATTTTTATCGTCTTATCTATGTACTTATCAAATTCTTCCTTCTCTTCAGCGAATTTTCTGGCATTCTTTTTCAGATAATCCAGTTTATCGACATTTTTTATTGAATATTCGAGAACATCGCTAAAATTATCTATGTTTTTCGTATCGAATATTAATGCATTCTCCTCATTTTTTAGCTCGCTATACGGATATTTCGTGCAGAGATATTCACTGATGATTGGTGTTGTTCCACACGCCATAGCTTCCCTTGCTATCCTTGGGTGGTGTTCTGGAACAGGATAATCGAACTCGCCACAGACAACATAATCAGCAGTTCTCATTATTTCCGGAACCTTCCATGGTGCAGCAAAATCTAGAATAACCGTCTTGTCCTCTATTTTACTCCTTACTAGTCTTTGGTTAATCGCGTTTCTATATTTTTTATTGGTCACCATCATCAATGTAAAGTCTGAATCAACCATACCCAAGGCATCAATCAAATGAAAAATTCCTTTATGGTACTCGGTCTTTCCGATATACAACAAAGTTGGTTTATCAACAAATGCTTTACCGTAGGCAGATAGGTCTATTTTCTTACCTCTCGGCGTAAACACTTCAGTATCAACATTCAAATGAGGTATACTTCTCAGGTTCTTCATATTTACTCCGAATCTGGAAAAAGTAGGATATCTCGACTTTGATGTAATAATCCTGTCTGATCTTCTTAGCACCTCAATGAATAACCTCCTCAAAAATTCAGACCCTATTAGCCTCTTCATATCGCTGCCAGCGTGCCTTGCTATAAGTGGCCTCTCGGTGAAGGTCTTTACTATATAGCCAGAGATAACATAGGGCAGTATGTAGCCCGCATCAATCAAATCCGTGTTGTAACTCTCAGTGACTTCGATCGCCAGACTTGCTATTTTTTCAGCGTATGGGTTAGAATTAGGAATATGAGCTATGTCTTCAAAGCCATGGGTAGAGAATAGTTTCATGTTTTTAGGATAGTACTTGTCGAGATCATGAAAATCTATTTTTAGTCTATGGTTGGATTCTACTTCCCAAGCATTAGTAACGACATGAATCTTGACTCTTTTCTTGGCGAGACCGTTAGCTGTCCAATATGCCTGGCTGCTGGTACCTCCTTCTATCGGTGGCCACTTTGAGATATAGGTAATCTTCATGATTATCCTTATAAACTCATAAGTATATAAAAACATATTGAATGTAAAAAACATGAAAAACATGTTTAAGGTGGGTAAATGCTTGATTCAGTATCAGTTGGTGTACTAAAATCTGGTTTTGGATTTGGCGAAGCTGAGCTAATCGTTTATAACTACCTCCTTGAAAAAAATAGGGCGACTGCTGAGATTATCTGCAAGGAGACAAAAGTTCCAAAAGGCCGGGTCTATGATGTGCTAAACAATCTCCTTGATAATGGATTTATAGAAATGACCTATTCTCGACCGAAGATGTACTTCATTTCAGATCCGGAGAAGTCTTTTTCAAATGCGTTAAATGTTAAAGAACGAAAACTTGGTGCGCTTGAAAGAGACGCTATGATTATTGCTAAAAAATTGAGCTCTCAAAAAACTAGAAAAAGTTTTGAAACAATTGAACTCATAAATGATAAGCAGGATTTCTTTTCCAAAGTTTCAAAGGAGATTTTGTCTTCTTCTACGGCAAGACTCGCAACCAGAAGAATACCTTCCCTCATCCTGCGAGATCAAAAAGAGGAAAATGACGCGGTAAGGATAGCGTATAAAATGATGGTGACGAACTTTCTAGAGCGGATTTATTCAGGCAGTATAAATGTTAAGTATCTGATCAGCAAAGAGTATTTGGAGCAACTCTTACACTCAAAAGAAAAAGAGAAAAAAGAAGAAGCGATTAAAAACGTAAAAGAGCTCTTAGGATACAAGAATTTCGAATTGCGGGTCGTATCAGCAGAGGATTCGGCAGATTTAGTAAGGTGTTCTATCTTCGACACATGCTGTTTCCTCAACTTAGATACACCAAGAGCGTATAATTTTCTTTATTTGAAAATCGCATCAATGACTGACAAATTCACAAAAATGTATGACGAATTGTTTGAAGGCGCTAAACCCTTTCAATTAAAATAAGTGTTTAGCCAGGACCGTCGGAACATGCACAGCAACAACTACATTCGTCTTTATTAAAACTAAATTTCCATACGTTGTGCTTATTTAAATTCATGGCCATGTTATCACTCTTTTTACGACAAAGTAAAACCATCGCCGCCACCACCAAAGCATCCACAGCCATTGCAGCCAGCGCATTCTGTACAGTTATCTATGTTTCCATCAGTTTTACTCTTTCCAACTCTCAGGAATTCATATTTCGCAAGTGTTCTGTTCATGGTATCAACCCCCGCTATTGCAAGAGCTACAGCCCCAGCAACCAGCACACGCGCCCATTTCAAAATCTATAGAGGTTCTACCCTCTCCTTCTTTCCACATCTGATATTTTCCTAAGTCGTTTTTCATATTAATCACTGATCAGAACATGCGCCAGGACATCCGCAGACATCGTCGCACCCTGAGCAAGGCGCCACTTCTACTTCTGAGGATACTGAATTGTCCTTCCACACGCTATATCTGCTTAAAATATTGGTCATGCTACTCTTTGGAAAACCCCTATTTAAAAGAAAGATAGCACTAAAAAACACAAAATAACATGTTTTTTGAAATTATTTGGTTAATTTGGCGTCCTTCAGAATAACGTCTTTTTTATTCAGGAGAAGCGTGCAAAAATCGCAAATTGATTGGTATTTTTCAGGTTTGAATCCAGCTTTATTTAACGCTCCTCTATGCTCTTGATACACGGTAAATGGATGTTTTTTTCCTAGCTGTTTAACGAAATAGTTGGATTCCGCTTCTTTAAGGATCTTGTCAAGCGATTTATCCTTAGTATTGCCTATTATAATCCCATTATTTTCTGAAATCAAATCCTTGTTGACAAAACAACAGACTAGAACGCGTCCGTCTACCATAACCATGGGAAATGGGAAACCACTGCAAGGTCCAAAACGTTTAGAAACAGGCATCCCGCGTTTTTTAATCAGTTCTTTCTTTATATTAGCGCCCCTTCCTCGAGCCAAAACGGGTCTTTTCATATATTTTACTCGTGCTTTTATCAAGGAGTTTTCAATTTTTGCAAGCTTTTTCATATCTTGCGTAAATGACAAAACTACCCCCACCCTGAATCCCAAGTTATTTGCAACCTTTGCAGCGGTTATGAACCTTTCTACTGGCACGAATTCAGCATGATATTCGTCCGTGCTCAAAACTAACCTGACCACTCCGTGTTTTTTGAGATCTAACAAAAAGGAGCGAGCATTTCTGTCGCCCCAAAAACCGTTTGTCAAAACGGTTACAGCAATCCCGAGATTCGCGGCTTTTTCGCTGATTTTTTTGATTTCATCGGCGAATAAAAGAGGTTCGCCGCCAGTAATGGAAATTTTCCTTATCCCGTAAGATGCAGCGTCCTCGACAATTCGTATAGCATCTTCGAGATTCATTTTTTCAGTTCGTCGAGGAGAACATTTTACTAAACAATGCCTACATTCAGCATTACACTTTCGAGTATAATCAATACCAATTTTGTCAAATTTCATGGTATACTTATGTATGATAATGGTTAAATTACTTACCTCTCAGTTTTTAAAGTAAGTAATGCAAAAAAATATTATGTCTGATTTTGAATCCAAGCAGATATCGTTGAAAGATGAAGATAAAATAAACTCGATTTTAAAAAAGGCGGGAAACCGTTCCTTCTGGGCTTGTTTCCCGCTGATGCACTCTTTCCTTAATCTATCTCCTAAGAAGACGTATGTAATTGATAACCAGATCGTTTGCGAGAGAAAATGGTCGTGGGGAACTGATTATAGAATTCTTTTCAAAAAGGAAGAAAATGACAATGCCTTGATTGAAAAACTGACTGCGCACAATCCATCGTACATTGGATATACCTTCTTTCACGAAAAGATATTTCCCGATAAGGGCTGGTTCAATATTGACGAATTCGAGTATGACCTGCAGAAGATTTGTTGGATGGAAGGCAGTGGGTTCAAAAACCTTCGAAACTCATATACTTACACCAAAAGGAAATATCCGGAAATTTCAACTCGCGACATTACTGATTTTTCCGTTAATGAATTAATTGAGTTTCTCAACCAATGGAAATTAGAGAAAAACACCCCTGAAGCGCACGTTATTTCAGACACGACTTTAGTGACCAATTTCATAAGCAAGGAATCACTGGGCACAGTTTTACAATTTAATGATAAAATAGTCGGTTTCGAGATTTCTTATCAACATCCTTCAAGTAAAAATTATTGTGTTAATGCAATTAGAAAGGTTTTGCCATCATTCAAGCAAGTAACTGAATTCTTGCAGGTGGAGCATTCTCGAAGGTGTATAGACTTAGGGTATCTGACTGCCAATGACGGTTCAAAAGGTCCACCTGCGCAGATGCATTTTAAAGAAAGACTATGGAATAACTTGCTGCCTTTGGTGCCAATATTCGCACAACCAATTTACTATGACAAAGCCAGCATTCCGCAAGACAAATCATTCGTTTATACTTTCGCAACGGTTGATTAAGAACCAGCTAATTTTATAAGTTTTCCAGCACCTTCGGCAGCGCTATCTTGAACCAGATTGTATATTTGTTGGAGTTCAGCTTCATATCTTTCTTCAGGTCCTCTATCGCCACCCAGTCATAGCCATCTGCCTCGTCCGGATTTGGATTTACCTTCCCGTCATAGATACCAAAGAATACGTGGTCAAATTCGTGCTCCGTAAGGCCTCGATCCAGCCTGGCCTTGTATATGAAATTGAATTTTTCCTCTAAGTCGCAGTCGAAACCCATCTCCTCGGATAGACGCCGGTGCGCTGCTTCATCCGTCTTTACTCCTTTCCTCGGATGGCTACAGCAGGTATTGGTCCAGAGCCCGCCGGAATGGTATTTGGATTTGGCCCTCTTTTGTAACAGCATCTCGCCGTTGGAATTGAACACGAAGACAGAAAAGGCCCTATGCAGCCTCCCCTCTTTGTGTGGCTTCATTTTCTCCTCATAGCCTATCTCCCTATCGTTCCTGTCGACCAGTATAATCATATCGCCTGTGTTCTTGTCTATCACTCAATCGCCTCCTCCAATATTTGCTTGCACATTTTAACGCTCTTCTCAAATTTCCCTCTTCCAAGTTTCTTTCCTGTCTTGGTATAGAAAAAGGCCATCTTCCTGAGCACCTTAAGTTCGGCCAGCGCATGTTGTACACTCTTCTTTATGGGCCAGCCAAGATACTCGCCGAGAATTAGGTATCTTACAACACCAATAGGCCCGAAGCCATCCAGTTTGTCCGCATCCCACATTATTTTGTCTTCGAGAGTCTTTGGCTTGACACCGGATCTCCTGCTGTGACACCTTATCGCTCTTAGAATGGCAGGTATCTTTTCTTTTTCGACATACCTGGGCAATATCTTCTTAACAGCCTCAGCAGAAAGGTTGGCATGGTCTCCCTTTATCTCATGCTTTGCCTCTCTAACATAATCGTGGAATAGGGCGGCATATCTCACTGCTTCCAAATCTGCTCTCTCTTTCTTGGCCAGCATCTCAGCATACTTAAGCACTCTTTCTACGTGGGTAAAGTCATGCGAGCCGTCTCTCTTTTCTTTCTCGAATTTCTTCCTGACTAGTCGCTTGGCCTCAGCAAAACTCATGCCTTAATCACTGTTCCAACAACTTTCTCTCCTGCAAGCGCTTTTCTGACATAATTTTTCTTGATGGCGTTAACCAATAAAGACTCAACCCCATTCTTGGCGGCTTCCATGCACTCATAGACTTTTCCGAACATCCCACCAGTTACATCCACCGCGTTTGAGCCCGTCAGCCACTGCCTAACCTGGTCGAAGTTCTTGGAGGTTATTTCAGGAATCAGTTTAGCATCAGGATTCTTGTTTGGATCGCCGGTAAAGACTCCATCGACATTGGTCCCGTGGATTATTTTTTTAGCACCTAGCTTCAATGCCAGGTACGGTGCAATCTGGTCCGCTGACAATATAGAACACTTTTGATCTCTATCATAAGCTGGAACGCCATATAGGACAGGGACAAGACCAGTTTCCAACATGCCGGCTATCGCATCTGTGTCCATCTTCACTAACCTACCTTTATCCATCACCGCCGTAGAAGAAGCTTGGCAAGGAATGGCCGGAACTCCTCTTTCTATAAGCGCTTTGCAGACTATAGAGTCGAGCTCGTTCTGCAATCTCTGGGTCTCAGCAAAAGCCAATATTTGTTCTCTGTTCCTTATCCCTTGGCCTATCCCGGACTTTTTGACTATTACATGACCATAAGAGCCGGCGCCGTGCATGAAAATCAACCGCTCTGGTCTGGCTTTGGCTATCTCATCCGCGAGTCTGTTCAGGTTGGAGAAATCGACTTTAGGCTGTTCGCTGTGTTTGTCGGTTATTACACTGCCACCGACTTTGAGAATCATCAGTTCAGACATGTTTGATTATCTCCCGAATACACCATTTTAAACTTTTCTCATTTTTTATCTTGAAATCAGAATCGTCAATTATCTTTTTTGTTCCTCCCGCAATCGCTATCTTATCTCTGCTTGTGACTCCTTCGTCTGCTTCTTTAATTCTAAGTCCTCTCCGTTCCGCATGTCTTCTCACGCGATATTTTCGTGCAGCTCCTATGGTCACAACTCTTATGTTTTCTCTGCCATACTTGTCGCAGATCTCTTTGTACAATCTATAATCATGGACTCCGTCAACAACTGCCCCAACCTCGGCACGCTTTTTTACTTCTTTCAGTATCAGCGGTCTGACTATTGCATACGCTTTTCGATAACCCGAGTCCGTAAAGAACGGCGTTAGCCTCGTGTAACCAAGAGAACCCGCATATTTTCGCATTATCTTAGTGGTATGTACTAATGGCAGAGATAGCTCATCTGCTACCATTTTACTCACCGTGCTCTTTCCAGCAGCTGACAACCCCGTGGTTATAATTAATCTAGTCATCTTATCATCGTAAGAGTTTTACACATGTCGGATCTATTCCATCCGTCCTCCCAGTATACCCATACGCCAGTGCTCTGCAACCACCCATACAACGTGAATACTCTTTGCATCCTTGGCAATTCTTGGGCGGTTGTCTGAATAGCTTGAAGCCGCCCTCCCATATGTCTTTAAGTTTTTGCTGGCGAACATTTCCCTGATAGAACAAAGAGACATCCGTGCAGGGGCATGGTATTATGTTCCCTTCCGGCGTCATCGCGCAAACTCTTCTTCCAGCCTTGCAACCAGCAAAATTGAGGTTGACTTTATTTGAGTATTGATGAATCCACTTATAGGAATCGAAGGCTGGGGCCTCTACTTCCACTAACCATTTCTTATCATAAGTGACAAACTCATCGAGAATTTTTTTAACCTGCTCTAAATATTCGGGAATCGTAAGTAGATTTTTATGCGTGCAGTGGCCGATTGGCACTGGTTGATATACGGTCAACGTGTCGATGTTTTGGTCATAGCAGAACTCCATAAGTTTCGATGGTTCGTCTTTATTTAATTTTGTTAGCACACATCCGACAACGGTATGTAAATGCGTGTCTTTTATCAACTCAATGTTTTTCATTACGGTATTGAACTGATTTATCGAACATTTCCTGATGGCGCAGTATGTTTTTGGGTCCAAAGAATCTATGGGTGCCTGAATAGCATATACGCCGAGCTTGTCTATTTTATCAATTTTTTCTTTATTTAAAAGGCTAAAATTTGTCGCTAGTTTTACCCCAAGACCATCATCTTTCATCCTTTTTACAAGTTCAAAAAAGTCTGGTCTCATCAATGGCTCTCCGCCCGACAAAATGAGCCTTGGAATCCCCAAATCCGCGGCTTGGTCTATGAATTTGAACGCTTCCTCAGTCGTCAATTCATTCGCCTTTGTTTGACCGCCTGGCGAAAAGCAGTAAAAGCAATTATTGTTGCATTTATACGTCATATTCCAGAATATGCACCCTTTGAACTCAATAGGTCGGTTTTTCGCCGTTTCGTCAACATGACTCGGATTAAATTTAAGCTTTAATCTTAGCATATCTCTCCCTCGTCCAACATTTTTGGTCTACGCCATTTATGTGTCTTAAGTAGCACCCACCGCGGCATATGGCGGCGAAAGAACAATTTGGAACAGTGCATTTGTTTTTTAATATTTTTTCTGAAAAAGCATTAGATTCTAAAATTTCCTTTAAAGGAGCGTCGCGAATGTTTCCACAGAAATCAGCACCCATGGAACAAGGAGAAACATTTCCTTCCGCGTCTAAATAGCACATTTTTTTTGCCGCTGGGCACTCGCCACCCTTTAGCTCCCCACGCATAATATTTGAGTCCAAGAGTTTAATGAGCGGATCTGCAGTTCTAATTAACGAAACCTCCGCATTTTTCGCAAATTGAATCAGCCTTAGCATCAACTCCTTGTATTCCTTAGCCGAGAGTATTTCGCCCCTATTCTCAGCCCCCCTGCCGCACGGCATCATATCCCAGACTCTATACGCACTTGCATTTTTTCTGGCAAACTCAAATATTTTTGGAATGACGTCTTTGTTTGATTTCATGGCAATTGTTGCAAGCACCACTGGAACTTCATTCTCGCGCAGGTTTTTGAGTGCCTTAAGAAGCAAGTCATAGGAACCTTTGAACCCACGAATCGCATCGTGTTTTTCGCGCAAAATGTGATCCATGTTAGTCTGAACTTGTGTAACCCCCGCTGCTTTAATTTTTTTGGCAACATCTTTAGTAATTGTAGAGGCATTTGAACACACATGAACGACAAAGCCTAAATCATAAGCCGCCCTTGCAACTTCAAAGAAATCTTTGCGGAGAATCGGCTCTCCTCCCAGAAGCGACACTTGTTTAAAACCAAGATTTTTTAATTGTTCAAAATATTGTTCATATTCTTCTGTACTTAGTTCATTTGGGCTGGTATTCTTTGCTCCCGCAAAACAATAAACACAATTAAAGTTGCACTTTTTTGTGAATTCAATGCAAGACCAAACAGGAAATTTTGATTTAGTGGAATGTTTTTTAGAAAAGTCCCTATCTCCCTCGAATTCAAAAGTTATCCTGCACATGCTGCTCTCTAGCTCTTTATACAACGCGCTCTGCCATATATCGGAAGATGTCTTTGAGCACGTCCTTTTTTTCAAAAGGCATTTCATCAAGTAGTTGTTGGGCTTCTTTTACTAGATTGCTCGCGTAGTTCTGGCACCAATTAATTACACCATATTTATTATAGAGCTCAATAACCCAATTTACATCTTCATCTGTTGTTTCCTCTTTTGGTTTTTTAGTAATCTCCACAAGTTTTTTCTTCTCAGCTGGATTTGAAACTTCCAACGCACGCGCATATAAAATCGTGGGCGTACCTGTCCTAATCTCCCCCCCGATTTGCCTGCCTTTTCCAGGCGTCAAATCTATTATATCGTCTTTTATTTGGAAAGCAGCACCCATATTTGACCCGTTTTTCCACATTTTTTCAATCAAACTATCAGACATACCTGCCATTGCACATGCACCCACGATGCTAAATGAGAGGTAATACCCAGTTTTTAGCGTGGCAATTGTCAGGTATTTGTCGACAGTGAAATCCTCTGTTGCCCGTAGATTAACGTCGAGTGCTTGGCCTTCCCCCGTTCTTTCGCAGGTAAGGGTTATTATGTCTATAAGCTTGTTTACTACCTCTTTCGGGAATTTGGAGTTGAACACAGATCTGTATGCTTTGAATAAGAGATAGTCGCCAACATTTATACCATTAGCAAGGCCATATTTTACATGAATTGTCGGCTGACCCCTGCGTATCGTGTCTTCATCCATAATGTCATCATGGATTATAAGGAAATTATGAACCAACTCAGTTGCAACCGCGTAGGGCATTGCTTTTTCTGTACTGATACCGAGCGCATTCGCAGTGAGCAGGCATAGAGTCGGTCTTATGCGCTTTCCTCCAGCCGAAATATAATACCATGCCGGCTCATTTAAATAGTTTCCATAAATGTTGTCCTGTTTTGGAAGTACTTTTTCAATATGCTCGTCTACTTCAGCTGCATATTTTTTCAGAAGCGCAGCTATTTCATCATTGTTCATTTTATCCCCCCCAAAGTTATCCGACTAATTTGGAATGATTAGTTATTGAAAATGAACTACTATATAAAACCTCTCACGACGCATAACGAATTTTAACGACGAGAAGTTAAATCATCCTTCTGATGTTCGTCCTGACTATCCTTCTCCACGCGTCCCACTCTTTGGCCCGTTCAGGAAAAGCCATAGTAACTGGCTTTTTGACGAGATAAGCTTTTTTTCTTGGTCCTTTAATATAGAAAACGCCAGTCTTCTCGCGGATAGGAGCGACCGAATCCATTTCCAGCGCATACCATACCTTACTTTTAGCGCCGCGAAAATCTATCTTAGGATTGTAATCAGAAACACCTATCGCCACTGTCTTCACATCCGCTCTTGGGGCAGTTCGCAACAGAGCCTCCTTCATTACTCCGGCAGTCTCCCCCCTCATTGCCCAGTCATCCACTATCAATATTCCATCGTACTTCCTGAGTTCCGGAGCGTGCTGTCTCACATATCTTGAAACGAAGAATTTGGCGTCCTCTTCTTCCACAGACTTCCACCCCTCGGCAGGCACTATCTTAGGCGTTATCCTGAACCTGTTCTTTTTCATCAGAGCCCTGTATTCTTTCTTCTTTATGGGTCTGGTCCTCTGGTGCTCCGTTTCCTCTATATCTCCGTAGCTCATGTTCAGAAAAAGAGTCTTGTTCGGCTTGCGGCCCATTCTAGAGAGGGCTTCGTTGATTGAGAAGACAGCCAACCTGCCAGCTTTATCTAATCCAATCACGGCCACCTTCTTTTTGTCTTTGGCCCAGTCGTTTATCTGTCTAGCAACAAAAACAGAACTCCTAGAAAAAGCCTCAATCCTCTCCTTGTCCCATCTGTCGAGTGGCGTAGGGAGGCTCATCCTTTCATCCTCAATCTCTTTATGACGAAGTCCCTGTCCAGGCTGGCTAAGAAAGGCCCCAATCTAGGACCGGTCTCTTTGCCCAGGAATAGCCTGTAAGCGGTGGAGAACACAGCCCCAAGCGGAATGCCCTTCTCTTTCGCCGTGTTGTAGATGAACTCCTGAAGCGCATCGCCCGGCATGCCTATCTTATTGGCGATTAGATCGAAAAGGTCCTTGAGAGTCGGATTAACTATCAGGTCTGGCATTTTCTTAAGGACCACGAACTTGTGCTCTGGAGGCGCATATTTGGCGACCCAGTTCTTGCTGAGCTCTATCCTTCTCATGGCCGCCTTCACTTCCTCTGGGGTCATGTCCTTTAGATGGTGCGACCTCTCGAGTATTTCTTGTATCTTTTTCGGGTCATGCGTTATCTGGGCAATCATCGCGGCAAAACCGTAAGATATGTTCCTGACATGCTTCGGCCTGCTGGTCTGTGACATCTCGAAAAGCCTCTTCAGATGTATGCTCTCTTTCTCATTGTCCAGTTTCTTGTCGCCCCAATAGACCATGGCCGCTTCATCATAGTCGTCCATTAGTCGTGGCACGTCGGTCCACTTGAACTCTCTGGCTTTACCTATCTTCTTCAGGAACAGGTATCTTAGAGGTTCGGGCTCGGCTACCTTCAGCCAGTCCTTGGGAAAGATCACATTGCCCAGCGAAGCGGACATCTTGCCCCCGCCGCCAGTTGTTATGTACTCGTAGAAGATTGGCCTTGGTGCAGGGAAATCGAATACCTTCTCGCATATCTCCGCGTTTATGAACCACGCCGAATTAGGGAGGTTATACTCTTTACCGGCCCCTTCCGCCACAACGTTCCAATAGGCCCATTGCATCGCCCACTCGCTCTTCCACGCCAATTTCCCCTCGCCATCCATCGGGTCGCTCAATCCAACGTGACCGCAACCTTTCGCAGTGAACTTCTCGAACTGATAATCCTCGCATCTGTACTTTACTTTCCCGTCTTCCATGCCAAGGAATTTCGTGGTCATCAGCTTGCCGCACTTCTCGCATAGCGGTTTCCATGGTATCCAGTCAGTGCTAAGCTTCGTCTCCGGGTCGAATTTGCACTTGTTTACTATCCCCCTGATATCATCCACATGCTCTAGTATCTTCTTGATATACGGCCTGAACGTCCCTTTCTTGTACTCCGCCCTCATGGAATAGCGCGTCATCTTCTCTGTCTCAAAATCAGACAGCACCTTGAAATAGTCTTCAGTAAAGTGGTCAGCATAAGTCTTGTGGCATCCCTGGATATCCGGAATGTCAGTCACGGGCATCCCTATGTATTTGTCATACTCTTTAGGGATTCCTTCAGGCACCTTCCTGAGCGGGTCCATGTCCTCCGCCACCCAGATGAACTCGGCTTTAACCCCCTTGTCGCGCAACGCCCTATAGACGGCTTCGCTTCTGACCGTGTCTGTGAGCCTGCCTATGTGCAATACTCCAGATAGCGAGGCTGATGTCTTGACCACGAACTTGCTGTATTTTGGTATTTTTGCGACATAGTCATAGCTAGTTCTCTTGATAATCTCTTCCGCCATCCGGTCTGCCCAAAAGGTATCTTCCTCATTAGCCATGTTTTTCACTTTTTTTCGTATCACCAAATCCACGATAGACACAATATAATGCTATTACGCCAAAAATAAAACTACTATAGAAAAAAACATTCCCCCAAAATGCTGCGCCATTTGCCACATCTGAAAGAAGACTAGATCGCCAATAGAGATCATCGTATAGTTTATCAAATATTGCCGAATTAGTAACATTTGCAGGAAATGCTTGTATCTGAATATTTAAAGAAACTATGTTCAGTTGACCAAGCATAGCATTAGACAATGTTTGTTCGCTTACGCTATATGCAATTATTAAAAAGCTTGCAATTGTCGCTAAAATCGCTCCAGCTTCAAACCATTTATTCATTCAAACGCCAAGCGGGCCTGGAGGGATTCGAACCCTCGACCCTTCGGTTTCTTCGCCCCGTTCTAGAACACAAGAAAGAGGCATAAGAGCCGAATGCTCTAACCAGACTGAGCTACAGGCCCATTCACTTTCGCTTGATTATCTTCTTGCCCATGTAATCTTGTAAGGCTTCAGGTATTAAAATAGAACCGTCTTTCTGCTGGTTGTTTTCGAGTATAGCAACCAGAGCGCGAGAAGTGGCGATAGCAGTTGAATTGAGCGTATGGACAAACTCCCTCTTGCTGCCCTCGAGATACTTGACGTTCAGTCTCCTCGCCTGGTAATCAGTGCAGTTGGACGCAGAGACGGCCTCGCGATATTTCCCCTGGGCAGCCATCCAGAGCTCCAGGTCGTAGGTCTTGGCAGCCACTTTTCCAGTTTCTCCACTGCAAAGAGTTATCACGCGATACGGCAATTTTAACTTCTGGAACAATTCCTCCGCATTCTTGATCAGTTCTTCATGATATTTCTCGCTGTCCTTGGGTTTGCAGAATATGAACTGCTCGACTTTGTTGAACTGATGGACCCTGAAAATGCCTTTCGTATCCTTACCATGGGCGCCTGCCTCCTTCCTGAAGCAAGGCGATATTCCAGCATATTTCAGCGGAAGATTGTCCAGAACCTCGTCCATGTGCATAGCGGCTAACGCATGTTCTGCCGTTCCTATCAGATGTAAGTCCTCTCCCTCTATCTTGTATATCACGTCGCCGAAATCGGATAAAATAACAGCGCCCTCAAATGGTTTTCTCATGAGCATGTAAGGCGGCTCTATAGGAACATAGCCTTTCGACACTAGATGGTCCAAGGCGAACATCATCAGTGCATAATCCAGCCTGACCAGGTCATTCTTGAGATAATAAAACCTCGCACCAGACACTTTGGCCGCCCTTTCCAAATCAAGCAGGTCAAGCGCTATCGCGGCATCAACATGGTCCTTTAGCTTGAAGTCAGGTTTTTCAGCCTTTCCCCACTTTCTCACTTCGACATTGTCCTGCTCTCCTGCTCCGTCAGGCACGCTCTCATGGAGGATGTTCGGGATACTGAGTAGCATCTCTCGCTCTTCTGATTCTAGTTTTCCTACTTCAGTCTCGAGCTTTTTGATGTCCTCGTTGACTTTCTTCATTTCCTTTATCTTTGCTTCGTCCCTCTTCTTGGCAATTTCAAGAGATACTTTGTTCCTTTGGGCCTTTAGTTTCTCCATCTGCTGAAGGTTATCTCTCCATTTTTTATCCATCCCTATCAGTCTATCTAATGGAAAATCAGATTTTCTCCTCTCAAGGCTTTTCCTGACTATTTCCGGATTCTCTCTTATGAGTTTTATGTCCAGCATGTGCTCACTCTTTTATCTTTCTCACTGCAAGCGCATAAGCAACATATTTATTGACGCCCATTTTTATTAACTGTTCCGCTACAAACTCTCTCTTCTGGGCCCTATACCACTTCTCGGGAGGCATCTGCACCTTCTCGAGCAAATCCCTGTATTTCTCCAACCTCTTGTTGAGCCTCTCTTCGAATTTTTTTATAGCCCCCTCTCTTCTCTCAGGTTTCCACCTTTTCATGTTATCATTTTATTATCCTGAATGCGATTGCATAAGCAGTATACTTATTGATTCCCCTTCTTTTTAACTGTCGGGTGATTAGTTTCCTTCTCTTGAGTTTGCCCATTCTCGCGGGCGGTATCTTCAGGCCGGCAATTATTTCACCGTACTTTTCGCCATAAAACTTTGTTGTTCTGGCTTCCGCCCCCTTGATGTACTTTAACCTTCCCCGCTCCTGTCTCCTCGCTCTCCTGATTGCCAGTTCCCTTCTACTCATGTGGTTTCCCATAGCATCACTGCGTCGACCGGGATTTGAACCCGGGCCATAAGCTTGGCAAGCTTACGTCCTACCGCTAGACTATCGACGCTTTTTATATCTTAAACACAGTTCTTTAATGGTTTTCGCTGTTTTCATTTTGGCGGCTTGTTCGGGCGTAAGACGAAGCAGAATCTCCCCATTCTTCTCAACAAATTCAGCCGCTTTTTTGTGTTCTTCATATTTTTCCCGGATATCCCCCTCAACAACAACTCGGACTCCGCCGGGCGCCCCCAATCCAAGACACTTTTCTCCAAGCGGCACCCCGCTAATGCAGTTGACTCCGAGACGTTTGAGGTTTTTTTCCAATCTTTTCAAAGCCCCTGGCGATTTTTCTTTTTCTACCCCCTCGCCACTAAACATACGAAGAAGGTCATCATGTTTTCTGCTTCTTTTTGCACTGCTGAGCGCGACAGATTCTTCTTCGCTAAATTCCAAGCGAGGCATCTGCTTCTGAGATTCAGCCCTCTTTCTCCACAAATCTTCCATTTGTTTCCGCCTTATTCTATCTACCCTCTCTCTTCTCTGAATTTTACTCATATGGGTCCAGAGAGAATCGAACTCTCGATCTCGACATTGTAAGTGTCGCGTATGTTAGGCAAAGCCTCTTAACCACTGGACTATGGACCCTGATAAGTTTTTATACATGGAATACTTTTTAAACGTTAGGTGAACATATGCACAGAGTAGTGATAATGAGGATAGGGGGCAGGAAGCTGCATCTCTTGAAGCTCGCAGGAGCCTTCGTAGTCTTTTGGGCAGCCCTGATGCTTCTATCGAGCGTCTTCCAGATGTTTTGGGTAGCGCAGATAGTCCAGTCGGCTAACGCAGGCACTTATGAGGCCGTGACGATGGAGTTAAACGGGGTCATGGTAACAAAGCCGATAGTGGCTGGAGATGGAAGCACACAAGCAGGTCTTTTGCTTCCTCCGATAGCCAGCATAATGTTCTGGAGCGCCCTGCTGCTAATGGGTGGAATGGTTTATAAGGCAGGAGGAATAATCCTGCCAATCGACGAGCAGATGCAGGACGTCGCCGAGAGACCTATAAAGAAAAACAGGAAATGGGCGTAATCACTCCGCTGTGATTATCTCCACATTTCCCTTATTCTCTATTTTTGTAGATTTAATCGCCGCTATGTACTTTATCCCCCTGTCGTTCGCCATGTCGACCAGCCTCTGGGTTACAATCCCGTCAAAGACTATCGCATGGATATCCTTTCGTGTCTCTATCTCTTTCGCCAAATCTCTGACGTCCGTCTCTACTACTACCTCCATCTGGGAGTTCAGCAGAGCGCCTTTGAGACTGCCCGATAGTTCTCTTAGGATATCGACAAAAGGAAGCGATGGCTGTGCTGGCCTTCTCTCTTCGACAGCAACTGGCGGTTTCACTGCAAGAATTTCTCTCTCAGCAGGCAGTGGCAGATTAGCCCCCACCGGCTTCTGATAGGGTCTTCTGTGGTCCTGTTCATAATCGCGGAAAGTCCTGGACATGAACTGGTCAAGGGGCATTTTCCTTCTTAGGGCTTTGATGATTTCTTTCTTGGTCAACTCCTCGACTTCCTTTCCATCAGGCGCTTTGGCCACGAAGTCAACTTCCGCTATGTCCGCCATCTGCTTTATAATCAAGTCTCCGCCTCTGTCTCCATCGACAAAGACAGTGACCGTCTTCTCTTTTGTCAAATCTATTACTGATTTCGGTATGTTCTTGCCTTGGAGCGAGATTACGTTCTCTATATCGCATTTCAGCAGGGTCAGGACATCAGCTCTGCCCTCAACGACTATGATGTGGTCTGCTGTCTCTATGTTCGGACCGCACGGCAGCTTCTCTGGGCCATAGTAACGGACTTCAGACACCTTGACTTCGTCTCTCACCTGCTCGGATATCTCCTTGCTCTCAGGTACCACGTCCGTAATCATCGAAGTCAGGATGGTCTTAGCCCTGTTGACTAATTGATCTCTTTTCTTAGAACGAGTGTCTTCTATCTTTTCCACCGTTATTTTCGCCTCGCAAGGCCCGACCCTGTCAACGGTCTCTAGCGCTGCGGCCAGTATGGATGTTTCCACCCGGTCCAGAGAAGAAGGTAGCATTATATGGCCGGATGACTTGCTGCCCTGCGCGTGCAAATCTACCTCTATCCTGCCTATTCTGCCGGATTTCTGTAACTCTCTCAAGTCCAACTCATCTCCTAAAAGGCCTTCAGTCTGACCGAAGAGGGCCCCCACCACGTCCGGCTTCTCCACTACCCCATCTATCTCGCAGTGAGCGTAAACCATGTACTTTACTGTGTCTATGTAAGTTTTTCCCATTTCCATTACCTCCAAATTTCTCAAGCAATTCGTTATATTTCACAACCAATTCCTCGATTTCATTTATCTTAGCATATTTCCTCAAGCCACGGCGATAGTTCAAATCAACGTGAATTGACTCATTCTTCAGCAGGTCGGCAATCCTCTTGGCGATAGTCCTACCTGTCCTGTCGAAGTCAACCAACAATATAGCATCTTGCTTGATGCTGCTTGTCAGTTTTGGCAGCGAATTACCATGGACCATCCGGATATTGGTTATGCCGAAGTACTCCAGGGCGCGCTTGTCCTTTATCCCCTCGACTATCTTTACCCTATTGTCCTCTCTGAGCTCCGATAGCACCCTATTGAGCCCCTCGAAATCCTTTGCTTCGAGCTCCACGGTTTTCACTGGTTCTTTATTCGGTAACAAAACTAGATATCACTCTATTTACAAACCGTTTTTATGGATATGTAATTCAATTAGTATCACCAATTATGTAATGACATCCACGTGAATGTTACCAAATAAACAATGTACGGCGCGGTGTTGTTACCAGATCATAGCGGAGCTCTCTGGAATTCACCCCCGCACCGGTTAATATTAGGAAAGCACCCCTTTATATGTGTTTTGTATAATTATTGCGTTAGGCTTGTTTAGCGAGATAATTGACATAGCTGTGGTTGGTGACTATCCCGAGCATCTTATCACCTTTCTTGACCAACAGACTACCAATCCCTTTCTCAGTCATCACTTTCGCCCCAAAAGCCGCATCCATCGTGGGCTGTATCGAATATAGGTCTCCTTTCATCAGGTCCGCCACTATCAGAGGATAGGTGTGGATATGCCTGTGCAAAGGACCATGCTCCGCCTTCCTCAGGAATATGACTTTCGATGGGCGTAAGCCGAAAGAGGCCAGGCTGATATCCCTGTCTGAAATAATGCCCACTGGCTTTCTGTCCCGCATAACCACCAGCCTGTCAATCGTCTTGTCCTTCATGAGCTTGGCCGCCTTGAATATCGAATGGAACTCTTTTACCTCGTGCGCCTCCCTGTCCATTATGTCCGCTATCTTTAGTTTGCTTTTGTAGTTCTTGGAAAAATAAGACACCAGGTCCCGGCTAGTGACTATCCCGTCTATCTTCCCGTCGATCAGGATAGGGATTCCATGGGTGTTGTTCTCGTGCATTATCCTGGCTATCTCTTCAGGAGAGCTTGTCGAGGGGGCGGTCAACACTCCCTTGCTCATGACCTCGCTGACCCTTATCTCATCTATAGCGCGTCGTTCCTCGAAGAAGACTTTGGTTAGATCCTTTTCAGTTACCATACCCAGAGGTTCTTCATCATAGACTAGCACGCGAGAGATGCCTTTCTTCATGAACAGGTTCCTTACAGTGGCCAGGTTGTCGCTGGGTTTGATTATATAGACGTCTCTCGACATTATCTCAGAAGCGGTGACCATGAAATCACCTGCAGTCTTCACAGAGATAGCGGCCGTTGACAAGCCTCAGGGTCTCGGAATAATTCCCGCATTCCTCGCACTCGCCAGATAATAGCAACTCTTTCTCTGTCGGAGGGATGTGCTCCAGATTCCCTTTCTCCTTCATCAGGTCCAACAGAGCCGGCTCAGCCTTGACTAGGTCCCTTTCAGTGACTATCCCCACCAATTTTCCTCTTACAGTCACGGGCAGGCCGGAGATGTCGTACTTGTTCATAGTCTTTATCGCTTCTTCTATGTCCGTCTCCGGAGTTATGGTCCTCACTGGATACTTCATGACTTTGCTGATCAGAGTCTTTGGCGATTTCCCCTCGGCTATCACATCCTTTATTATGTCCTTCTCGGTTAGGACGCCAATAATCTTACCATGGTCCGTCACTATGACTCTCCCGATTCTAGCTTTCTTCAGGACTTTGGCCACGTGCTCTATCGTGTCAGTCTTTCGTGCGGTTATCACTCCTTTCCTCATTATCTCGTTAACAGGTATGCCTATCATCCGCTCACCTCGCAATATAATCGTCGCATTCTTCGTTCAGCTTGTGCACCTCTAAAAACTTTCCAAGCTCTATATGCCTCTCATCCACCTTCAGTATCTCCGAATCTTCCTTTATCTCTTTCGCGTATATTGGAGAATAATAGAAAGAATAGACTAATAAAGGTTTTGCCCCGTACTTTTTTGCGTCCTTAACCAGCTCGCCCAGCTTGTATATGTATAGGTTTTTTCCCTTTTTACCTGTCTTCTTGCACTGGATTAGGAACTTATGCTTCTTGTCAAAGGCTATAAGGTCGGAATAGGACTTAGAGGCGGGCGAGCGCAGCACCATATAGCCGCTTTCTTCCATTATCTTCTTCGTCTTCCATTCGAGAGCATAGCCTCTTTTGTAATTGAGAGTCATTCTACCAACTTCAGATTGCCTGTGTATTTGTCCAGCTCGTCCTCGTAGTAGGGGCCGATGCCCAAGCAGGTGACAGTGCCCGGGTCCAGATGCGTCTTGCCCGCGTCCGTAATCATTACTTTAGGTATAACGTCCGGTATCCGATGAAAGAGTTCGAAGATGTCTTTCGTCTTCTCGACGTAGACTATGACTTTCTTCTCCCCCTCTTCCTCCCAGATATTCACGTAGTGGGGATGCTTGGCCTTGGTCAGCTTGTACGCAGTTAGCGAGGCGTGGCATGCCTGCGCCGCCATCTTCCCTTTCGTAAGCTTTAATTCCTTTATCATCACTATGACTTGCTTGAGCATTTACTTCCTCACCTTCAACTGGCTTATCTTCCCTAAAGGTAACCCATCGAGCAAATATAACTCTGCCTTTTTCGGGTCTATCTGCTTCTTCATCGGCCCTAAAAGAGGCTGACGCACATCGATTCCGCCGAGCAAATCATTGAACGCGGGCATCACTATTACTCTATCTGTCCTGATCCAGACTCGCTCAGACAGACGACCTCCCAACGAATCGCGAAACTCCACGATGGGATGCATATGGCCAAGTATGATTGTCTTTCTCATCGCTTCTTTTGGTGGCTTGGCATGGCCGTGCATTATCCAATATCCTTTATAGTCAAAACCATATGTAGGATGGACGTTAGAGACGTAATTCTCTATGTTCCCGTCGTGGTTGCCCTTGACTACATGGACTTTGGTTATCTTCTCGAGCGGCCTAAAGAACTCAGAAATCTCCTCCTGCTCGGGCCACGATAGGCGGGCTATGGTATGTTTGACATCTCCTATTATGATCAGCTCTCGGCATTTATTCTCCTTGAGCAGCCGTTTTATCCTCTTGAGCATCACCTCTCCCTGGCTCGGCACATTGAAACCGCTATGCAAGAGCTCATATTCCAACCCTATATGCAAATCAGCTATCACCAGAGTTCTGTCAATCATCAGCGCCGGCTCATTGACTATAAACTTGAGCATATTACTATTCTGCATAGAAACCCTTAAAAATCACTCCTCTCCTAACTATACTACCTCCGGTGAAAGAATGCTTACTCGTTTTGAAAAAGCAAGAGCGATGTCTGCGAGAGCCCTTCAGATAGCGATGGGCGCCCCAGTCTTGGTAAAGATACCGAAAGAAGTCCAGAGGATAGAAGAGATAGTCAAGATAGAGTTCGACAAGGGAGCTCTGCCCTTGACCATCGTCAGGGAGATGCCCGATGGATCGAGGATATTTTTGGACATAGCAGGTGAAGAAATTGGGAAAGCAGAGAAGTAAGGTCCTTAGAAGGAAGGCGGAAGAGATTTACAAGATGTTTCCGGACAAGTTCTCGAAAGATTATGAGAAGAACAAGAAAGAACTGGATGCGATGAAAATCTTCCACACCAAGATAGACCGAAACATAATCGCGGGCTATATGGTCAAGTTGGTCCAAGAAAAAGTGCTCTAGTTCTTTAAATCCTGAAAGAGTAATAGTAGCATGCTAGCCGCCAAGAGGAGATTCCTGCGCGTACTGAGAAAAGTGCCGATAGAGGTAGACAAAGAAAAGATAATGCTGCGCCCCACCAAGCTGCTCAGGATAGACGTGAAGTACAACAAGAAGATCAAGCGATGGGAGATTATAGACATGGTGAGGCGGGACGAGATGGGCTCTGTTTTCGTCCAAAAGCACATGAAGTTTTACACGGATGGCGAACTCCTTCAGCACTATCCAGAATTAAAGAAGATAATAGAGAGAGCTAAGCGCTAGTCTCCGCGACTATCTTTGTCGGTTCGTCTTCTTCCTTGTTCCGTTCCAGCCGATAGAGATAACCAGAAGCAGCAGATTCCAGTTCCTCTTCATGCGTTATGATGAATATCTGGTCGACTATCTTCGGCAGATGTTCGCGGAGAGTCACAGACAGTTCTTTAATCGCCCGCCTGTCGAGATTGTGCGTCGGCTCGTCCAGGACCAGCCACGACAGGTTTTGCGTTAGTACTAATGAAAGGGCTATCCTTAAGGCCAGGCAAGCAATACTCCTCTCCCCGCCGCTTGTGGTGCCCTCGACGTTAATCCAGATACCGTCCCTCCTCTGCAGCTGGAGGATATAGTCTCCGGCCTCGTCTATAGCCAGTTTCAGGTTGACATAGTCGGCATATGGGTACAGCTTTTTCCAGATGTCGGTTAAGGCAAGATTAGTCTCGGTAGTGAATTCCTCCCTGAGCATGCCCTGTACTTTCCCCAGGCCGTGCTGTAGTATTTCGAAAGAGTCTATCTTCCTGCTCAAAAACTCCATCTCACGCTTGCCTTTCTCCACGTCGTCTCTAATCCTCTTCAGGTTCTCCAGCCTCTTCCTCTTCTCAACAATCAGGTCGGACAGGTTCCTGCACTCCTGGCAATAGACGGCCAACTCCTTGTCGAGCTCCTTGAACTTGTCATAGACTATTTTCTCGTCCTCTTCCTTAAAGCCCAGTTTCTCCAGCTCTCTCTTCAGCTTGTCCGTCTCAAACCTGGCTTTCTCCAGCTCCTTCTTGTAAATGAAATAGTCCAATAGCTCCTCCAGTTCCTTAACCTCTTTCTCCAGGGCCTCCTCGCTCTTCTCTATCCTGATCGACTCCAGCTGTTTGACTATTATCTCCAGGTTCTGCTTCGTGGGCGAGATTTCTTTCAGCTTCTTCTCCCGCTCCTTGTTGGCCCACTCAGCTTTTTCGAGACTGTCCTTTGCCTCGCGCAGCTCCTCCAGTTCTTTTTCCAGCCTCTTCCTCAGCCCGCCGAATTTCGCGATTTCTCCTTCCAGCTCTTGGCCCTGTTTATCCCGCTTCTGTTTCTCAGTCCTCCTCTTTTCCAGAATCTCCCTGATCTTTTCCTCGTTCAGCTCGGAATCGCAGGTAGGACACTTCTCCGTTCCAGTCTTCAGGTTCCTAATGCTCTCCTCTATCTCCGCGAGCCTAAGGTTAACGGAATTGTAGTTAGTCACCGTTTTCTCTAGCGTCTCCTTGACTTTCTCCAGGCCTTCGGCGCATTCCTTGAACTTGGCCGGAGCGTTCTTGTCGTACTTCAGCTCCTTCAGCACCGAGTCGAATTCAGCTATGCTCTTCTCATGGCTTTCTAACAGGGCCTTAAGCGTGTTCCTTTCCGCCTCCCGTTTAGCCCTGAGGTCAAGCGCGCCTTTCAGCTCTTTCCTCTCCTCCATCTTCCTTTTTATCCCGTTCTTGAGCTCCTCCTCGGATAGCCTAACCTCGCCATAGCTCTTGAGTTTCTCCTCGAACGTCTCTACCCTGCCTTTTCCCTCCTTTATCTTCCCATCCAGCTCGGCAAAAGCGCTCCTCTTCTTGAGTATCTCATTATAGTTAGCTTCAGACATTTCCCTGTCCTTCTTTTTCGTGAGCAGACTGGCTTCTTTCCTTTCTAGAGCTTTAGCCTCGTTATCCAAAGTTTTCTCCAGCCCAGGTATCTCGCCGGTGTCCTGCTGATTGGCTACCGAGGCATTCTTGTCATTTATCCTGTCAGCTAGTCGGGAATTAACCGTGGTCAGGTTCTTCCTCGCCGATTCGAACCTGTCTATCTTCAGGAGTTCGTCTATCTTCTCCCGTCTTTTGGCTTTCGGTATCTCCAAGAAATAGTCTATGTTGTTCTGCTCCGCGTATACTGCTCTCGAGAACAGGTCGTAGTTTATCCTGAGTATGTCGGCTATCCTCTCGTTGACCCGCTGGTTTGCTGTCTCTATCAGCCTGTCGCCCAATCTGATCTCGGCGCTGGTCTGGCCTTTCCCTCTTGTGATTTCTCGCTTGACCGTATACTCCTTCCCGCCGACCTTGAACGACAGGACTATCTTCGCGCTGGTCTTCCTCTCAGGCCTGTTCATTATCATATCGTCTAACTTCAGCTTCTTCTGGTTGTGGCTAGGAAATGTCCCAAAAAGAGCAAAACTGATAGCATCCATGGCAGAACTCTTCCCGCTTCCCATGGGTCCCACTAGCACGTTGGTCCCTTTCCCGAACTCGAATTCCGTGTTCTCATGGGTTTTCCAGTTCTCGAGAGCCAGCCGGGTAATCATCTAAATTTCGGCAAGGATACCCACATTATTCATAAGTGGGAGGAATTGCCGAACACCTCCATTATGTTTATATGCTCTTCCGACCCGTATTAATACGGTTGGAAGTATGCAACGAGCAATATTATTACAACCAGATGCAACGAAGCACAAAACTGAAGTTCTGAAAGAATTTAATGGTAGAGCAATCTCTCTTGCTAATTTCTTACTTGCCAATCGCAAATCAAAAAGGCTTATGGATTTACATGATGAAATGTATTCAGTTTGCAAGAAAAATACCCCCTTTAATAGTCAGGTTATCTGCGATATTGAACGGAATGTAGTCCGAAGCAAAGGCAAGGAAATCAAAGCGATTACTGTCAAATTTAATGTTCCCCGAAACTGCAAAACATTCAGCACAAAGTCCAATTTCTTCATTGGTTTTGGTCTGTATCCTAAAAAAAGAATTGCAGTTCCGATTAAGCAAAACAGGAACTATCGGAGATTTCAGGATTTGATTGAAGATGGGTGGATTTGCAAGACCTTTGGCTTGACTTCCAACCTTCAAATCGTTGCTTATCTGTCCAAAGAAAAAGAAATCAAACAAAGAAGGAACATTCTCGGCATTGATGTTAATGCCAAACATTTTGCCATTAGCGTTGTTTCTCCCGATGGCAAGGTTCTCTATCAAACCTATTTCGGAAAGCACATCTGGGTTAAGCGAAAGAAGATAATGAAGAGAAGGGCAAAACTCCAGTCCGTTGGCTCTGAAAAGAAACTCAAAAGGATTAAGGATTATGAGAGGAATTTCGTCAGAACTAATCTGGGGCAGGTCATCAAGGAGATAATCCGAATCGCCAAGAGGTTTGATGCTGACATTTCCATCGAAAGACTCAAAAAATTCAAGCCGACTGGAAAGAGATTCAACCGAACCGTTATGCGTATTCCTTTTTACAAGTTCAAACAAATCCTTGAGCAAAGGTGCTTCGATAATAATATTTTGCTGAATAGCGTGGATAATTGGCATACGAGCAAATGGTGTTCCCGCTGCGGTGCTGTTGGGAAAGGACATGATGCCAATTACTCCCTGTTCAAATGCAAATGCGGACAGATAGTTAATTCCGATAGAAAGGCAAGTTTGGCTATCGCCGTCAAATCCCTGTTGGTGCGGACTGAGCATATTTCCAACCAAAATAATGCTTTCTTCCAGTTTACCAATAGGCAAGTCCCTGTAAACGGACTCTTGCGTTCCGATGAGACTTTGAGTGGTGCTGTGCATAATGCTCAATCTTTAGGAATGCCCACACGCTTTAGAGGTGGGTAGTTTACGTTATTATTATAGTTCCTGCCTAATAAAAAATGTATGCTGACTATACGAGAGATAAGGGAGAAAGACCTCGATAGGCTTTTGGAGATAATCAACCAGCCCAGTGTCATCCGCTATATGCCGTTAGAGAAGCCGGTGAAGAGGGAGAAGATAGAGAAGTGGTACCAGTCATTCATAGTCTTCAGGTGGCCGGCTATCTTTGTGCTGGAGCTGGACAGGGTCATAGGGACATGCACCCTTTCCGAGAACGGCAAAGTGACTATCTGGGTTGACGAGAGAGAGCAGCGCAAAGGCCATGGGACAAAGGCTATCGAGTGGCTGAAGGACTATGCCAAGAAGAAAGGGATGTCGCAGCTCTGGCTCGAATGCTTCAAGGACAACGCGACAGCCATAGATTTTTATCACAAGGTCGGTTTCAAGGATACGGCTGAGAAACAGGAGAACATTATCATGGAGATGCAGATATGAAATTCCTGGCAGATGCGATGTTAGGGCGGCTGGGTCGCTGGCTAAGACTCTTGGGCTATGACACGGCGATAGCGACAGACATACTATCCGATGACGAGGTCCTGGAAAAAGCGAGGAAAGAGAAGAGGGTTCTATTGACGCGAGACAAGGACCTTTTCCGACGCTCTAAAGGAGTCGTTAGGGCGCACTACTTCAAGTCGCGCGGAGTCAGGAACGAGCTTAAGGAGATAGTAAGAGCCCTAAAGTTGAAGGTGAGATTCCCGGAAAGGACTAGATGCTCTATCTGCAACGGAAAGCTTAGGAAAAGGAACGATTTCTGGATATGCTCTAAGTGCAGCCAGACCTATTGGAAAGGCTCGCACTGGAAGAGGATTAAACTGGCTATAAGGGAAATTAAGAAATAAGAGTCACATCTAAGCTCTCTACTTGTCTAACGCCGGGTATGTTCTCCATGTACTTCTCGAATTCAGACGGATTGTCAGCCTTGTCGTCGTATATAACCCCAACCTTAAGGACAACCAGGCTGAAGGCTACTGGTTCTTTCTGTATTGCTCTTATCCTCTCGATTTTCTTCAGTTCTTTTACTATCTCATCCAGGTCGTAGTTCTCTTCGGGATATATCCTATAAAGAGCCATCACTTTTCCCATTTATGGTCCCTCGAATCCACAAGACTTGCATTTGTACTTGGCGACTATCTTGCGGCACTTCATGCATCTGATTATCTCTTCCTTTCCGCAGTTAGGACACTTGAACCTAACATAGTCGTCCGTGACTTCTTTTTGGCAAGAAGAACATCTGAGCATTTTATTCCTCCAAAAGCAGTAGTTTATATTTTATCGTGCGCCTATATAAAGACTATCCATGCCCCCATAGTCTAGTGGATAGGACACGAGCTTGCGGAGCTTGTAGCCGGGGTTCGAATCCCCGTGGGGGCGTGAGAGGTTTTAACTTTTTAAGAGAGAAAAAAGCATATATAGTCTAATGCGTAATATATTGGGGATTAAACATGTTGGCTGAGACAAAAACTTTGAACAGACTTGAGACGGATTTAGACTGGTTTTACACACAATCTGGGCGTCTGAAGAAGGAACATCCGGATGAGTTTTTGGCAATAAAAGAGAAGAAGATAATCGCTAAAGGCAAAACGATGGATGAGGTAGTTCAGAGATTAAAGGAGAAAAAAGAGGACCCATCCGAAGTTTTGATAAAATTTGCCTCGACCATACCAATGATTTTCTAAAGTTAGTGAATGCATGAAAATCCCCCTAAGATACAAAGACCGCGCTATAGTCGCGGCTCTTTATCTCGATATTCCTCGACTGCAGATTAGACTAAAAGCCGTACCGGACGCAATCATAGACACAGGCAGTCCGGAGACCCTCATAAGCGAAGGGCATGCGTTAAAATTCGGTATTCCCGTACACAACTTGAATTTTGTCGAGCACATCAGTTTAGGCGGAGCGAAATTCGAATTATTTGAGCTGGGCGAAGCAACAATTAAACTAAAAGATGAAAAAGGGCAGTTTAATGATTTTAATTTTAAGCGTCTTTGTCTTGCCAAATCAACGAAACGAGACCAAGCTTCAATACAAGCGTCGCACGCTATGCCCATGATAATAGGAGTCAACTTTTTGGAAGAGCACAAATTATCTCTTTACTTCGCACCGCATAAAAATATAGTCTTTCTGGAAAAGGAAAGTTAAGCCGGTTATTATTTCTTCTTCTTTTTCTTGGAAGGCCCGCAGCATCCGCATGACATGTTTAATCACCAAGGAAATAGACTCAGTTCTCGTTTTTAATATTATTCCCTAAAGTAATCCTCAAGCGCCTCTTTTTCAGAAACGGTCTTCTCATTGACCAGTATTTTGGCTTTCTTCACGGGGGTTTCGAGATGGGATGGAACAAGATCCTTCTTCAGCAGGGACGGCAGCATCTTGGTCGCGGAAGTAAATTCTCTCTTTTTCCAGGCGTACAGTCTATCGCCTTCGACCCAGGCCTCTTTGTTACTTTTCCTGAACTCCTCCGCATTCTTCGCCAGGCTGACAGGAGGACCAGCATGCTTCTTTCTCTCGCTTATCTCCATCTCCTCCAGCTCTATGACTATCGCGCATTTCTTTTTCTCATCAGTCCAGTGCTTTACCCTGTCGACCTTGAAATCCGCCAGCTCTAGTTGGGTTTTGAGAGAACTAGCGAGTTTCTCCAACTGTGACCAGATTATCTCTTCGACGATAGCCTTGGGATAATCAAAAACCAGCATTATCAGGTTCTTCCCTTTAACCTCCTTTTTTAGGTCTAGTTCCTTCTTTTTTGGGAAGAAGAACTCCTCGCTGGGCTTCTTCAGGAACTCTCGCGCCCTTAGTATGAATTTCTCGAGGTTGGTCTGGCTAACCGCTGCTGCCACGTTCCTCCCCGAATCGACCGGGTCAATAAAGATTATGGGCTCTTGAAACTTGGAATAGTCGTGCTTGCCGAAATCAAGGACGATAGGCAGTTTCCATTTAGCCACGGCCTCCAGCGCGCTTTTGAAATCACCGTAGTACAGAATTAGCAACTCGCAGAGATAGCCGGAAAAGCCGTGGGTCTTCTGGTCAGCGCCATAGAGTCTCGTGCCTTTCAAGAACTGCTTCAACAGCCTGACCTCGTTTTTCTGGCCCTCCTTCATGGCCGCTTTCAGGTATTCGTTATGCAGCGGGCTCCTATCGACAGCAGAGATTATTTTCTTCTCGACCTTGTAGCACGGGACTATTTCTACCTTGAATCCGTCGACCACGCCCCTCACGTAAGGGTGCTCTGCATAATGTACTATCGGACTATAGCCGGACAGGACTTTCTTCCCCAGCTCAACACCTTTCTTCTCGAACTCCTTCCTTGGCGTATTGTCTGGGAAAAATACGAATATGTCTATGTCTCTATCCCCTTTGATGAACGTGTTCCTGGCAGTAGAACCCACTATGACCGAATTATAGCCCTCTTTCTCTATCCGCCCCATTATCCTCTTCGCAATCTCCAGAATTTCCCCGTGTTCCTCCTCACTGGGCACTATCCGTTTTAGAATGCTATTGTACATCAAAGAATTATATATTTGAACTTGTTAATTAAGGGTATGGAACTGATAGCCGAGAGGAAGTCCGGAAAAATCTATAAGGCAGAACCATGGTGCTTCTACGAGGTCAAGATTCCGTCCCTGAGCGAAAAAGAGAAGGACCTCGTAAGCCTCATCAGCAAGGCGACCCTGGAAGAGGTATCCCCCTCCGATTTGGCTATCCTATTTATCGAGAACAAGCAGCGAGCCAGTTTTGTCGAGAAAGTCAGAGACCTGCTATCCCAGTTAGGGCCGTATTATGATAGGCTGTTGGAGGAAAAAGAGGAAAGCAAAGCCATAAAGATGGTCGGAGAGTTCGTGACCAAGGTAGCCCCCTTTGTGACCCATAAGGAGCAGGTGATATACTCGATAATCAAAAATCTGATAGGGCTGGGGAGGCTCAGCTATCTTTTGGACGATGATGAGCTGGAAGAGATCATGACCAACGGAGCGAAGCAGCCCGTCTTCGTCTTCGACCGGACCTACGGCCTCTGCAAGACCTCAATATCTTTCGATGATGACCGCGACATAATAGCGATAATAAATAGGGTAGCAAAGTTCACCTCAAAAAAAGTCTCTAAAGAACTGCCACTGCTCGAGGCAAGACTGCCGGACGGTTCGAGAATAAACGCGACGATACCGCCAGCCTCGCCGAAAGGGCCCACCCTAACCATCCGTAAGTTCAGGAAGAGGCCCTTTACCATAACCGACATAGTAAAGAACAATACGATGAGCTCGGAGGTGGCGGCTTTCTTGTGGATGTGCGTGGATGGACTGCATTCCATACCGAGGAACATAGTAATAGCAGGAAGCACCGGAAGCGGAAAGACCACGACTCTAAACGCCTTGATAGTCTTTGTCCCCCAGAGAGAGCGGATAGTCACTATCGAGGACACGTTAGAGCTCAATCTTCACGGTAGGGAGAACTGGATCCAGCTTGAGGCCAGGCCAGGCATATACGAGACGCCACTCACCATGGACGACCTCCTAAAGAACACGATAAGGATGCGACCTGACCGGATTATAGTTGGAGAAGTCAGGGGGTCTGAAGCAGAGACCATGTTCGTTGCCATGGATATAGGGCACCAGGGAGTTATGTCTACTATCCACTCCAATTCCGCGAGAGAGTCGCTGCTCAGATTGCAGAGCGCGCCGATGAATGTCCCCAAGTCCATGTTCACTCTTCTGGACCTGATAGTGATGCAGCACAGGATGTACGTCCCTAAGATGGGAACTATAAGGAGGGTGACCCAGCTCGCAGAGGTGAGCGTGATGGACGAGCACGTTCTGCTAAATGACATATACGCCCGCGACAGGAACAAGGACGAGGTGATTAGGACAGAGATACCCTCGCAAACGATCGAGACTTTCGCCTTCTATACCGGCATGACCAAGATGGAGATACAGGAGGAGCTATTGTCGAGGCAGCTGGTCATCGATTTCCTGGTAGATAACAACATAACCGAGGTCTCGGACATACAGAAGATAGTCACCGCCTATCAATCTAATCCGAAAGGCGTTCTGGACAAGATAGAGTCTAAGAGAGTCACATGATTTTCCTTATGAACTTCTGGTCGGCAAGATAGGTTATGCCGTCTTCTATGAGCTCTTTGGAGTAGTGCATGACCTCCACCATCTGCGAGACATTGACTATCCCATCCTTCTCCTTAATCCTCTTTATTATCTCCTTCATGAACGAATCATCTATGTCCTCGTTCAAGACCTCGTACTTGCCGTCAACATCTAACCTGCTCTCCGCAATCCTGCCCTTCTTTGCCATTAATTTGTTCAATATGACTTTCTTGAACTGGAATGCTATGACAGCCGCACAGGCAATCAAGATTATTATTATGAAATAGAACAAGAAGCTGACCTGGCCGATTGTACTTATCCAGCTAGTGCCGTCATTTATCCTCTTCTCGGCATTGTCAGAGAAAGGCATGACATGGACCCCTGTCTTCGGTTCGAGGTATAGTGTCTGATACGAGGGAGCCGTTTTCTCATTACTGTAAACATCCAAGTCAACCCAGTTGCCGTTATAGGCTCTTATCCAGGCGTAGCTTAAGTCACCAGTTTTTCCTATCACCAGCTGGCACGGGACATCGTTGTTTATGCACAGCTGTTTGAAGTACACGCTGGCATCGAGGCTGTCGAACTCCGGCGCATCAAAATTTACATCATGCAAAACATCGAACTCAGCCCCTCTCTTGGGAAGGTTGCCAACAGCATCCATCATTGACTTTATCTTGTCGTCAACACTTCCGCTCCATATCCCGGTTGGAATAGAGCCAGTTGTCTTTATCAGGGGCTCGCTCATGTAACAGTAAAGGTCATTAGGATAGCCGGAAGTGGTCTCTTCCTTCAACACGAAAGGATAGAACTTGATTTGCAGCGAGAACGTCTGGCCAGGCCCAAGGTCAGATACCGTATACGAGACTACGTAAGTATTGCTGGTGAGCAGGTTGACAAAATTCGGTTTCAACCCTTGGGACGATATCACCGCAAGCGCCTGGCCCTCGTAATCCGGCTGTATCAGCACCAAATAATTGCTCGGGTTTTTGGTATACTCTTCAGGAGAGAATAAAGCAAAGCTCCTGCCCTGTTCCGCATTGATAGTGTAGGCTATATCTACAGTCATCTCATTAGAGCCGGTATTTTTTACGCTGATGTCCGATACTATCTGATTCCCCTCGATAGAGACCTTTGCCGAGATTTCCGCTTCCGAAACTATGTCCCGCTTATCAACGACATAGCTTCCTGCTGGATTCTTGAATGCATCCTCTGGCGGGATTAGCGGGAAATCGAGTTTTGTGCCCCCCACCGAGATGGCTGGAACCAAGTTAGCCGCCCACATGTTCTGTATTACGGCCGGTTGTGAAAAATCTACCGGCACCTTTACCACGTAGTTATCTGACACCAACGCACTATAATCTTCATAGGTCCCAATGTTAGTGATTGAGAAAGCGGCAGACAACATCAGTATGAGTGCTATAATCGTCTTCATAGTCTCACTGAATAAATTTTATCATATTTTGGACCTTTTGGACTAAGTCCGCTCTTCATGAGATGGACTTCTTCCACCGTTTGTACTCCGAAATTATCTTCAGAGAGCAGCGACTTTATGCCCTCGACTTTTCTGGCCACTCTTGCCAGCGTAACATGTGGAGTATAGGACGTTTCTTTATTAAAACCTACTCTCGTAAGCTCGCCGTCTATAAGTTTCGCTAATGCCACGACTTTATCTGATTTTACTCCGATCCAGACCACCCTTATAAAATTGGCGTTAGGAAAAGCGCCAACGCCCCTGAGTTCTACCTCAAAACTGCCAAAGCCTTTAGCAGAATCCAGAGCATTCTTAATTTCCTCCATCTTGCCCTCGTCGACCTCGCCAAGGAATTTCAGGTTTATGTGGAGGTTCTCTTCAGCCACCGTCCTGAGGCCGAGTTTTTTTGTCTCTGCCAGAATTTCCTTAATTTTCTCATTAGGTTCTATCGTTATTCCAACGAATAATCGCATAATTCTATAAGGCAAGAATCCAATTTAAGCCTTTTGCGCCAAAAAGAAAAGTAGAGGGGACAGATTGGCTGGGTGAGCCGTTACCCCTCCAAAGGAACAAAAACAGTTTGCTTTCGGAATCATTTTCGCAAACTATTTTCGACATTCTATTTACTCACGCTTTTTATAATAAGCTTTGGTTAGAAATATTAACTAAAACAACTTTAAAAATAGGAAATTCTTATCTTTTGCCAGACTTTTATTACTTGTTTCGAAAAATGCTCCTGCGTTGCAATGGGCCTGCAGGTTCTTGACCAAATCGTAATACTCCCCCTCTAACTTGGGAGCCACGGTGCCGGACATCTTCGGCTCTATGCCAGCCCTCCTGTTGAATTCGCAGAATCTATCGACAGCTATCTTGTCCTTGTTCTCGCCCAGGCAGAATTTCAGGCCATCATCATTCTCGAATTCCCTGAACTTCTTTTTAGTGAATCTGAACACCTTCTCAGAGAGTTTAGAGCACTCCGTATCGTAGCTGCTCTTTTTTAGGAATATCTTGCATGCCTCGGGCAGACCGGCGAAGGAGATGAGATACCTGAACTCATCCAGTGCTATGTACTCTTCGTTTTCGAACTTCTGGGTCAGGAATAGCAGTATCCTGTCTTCATAGAGTCTCTTCTCGATTATCCTCTTTTTGACCTCCATGGTCTCACGCGAAATCTCCAGCTGTTTCTCAATCCCGCCGAAGAAGTCATGCTCATTCATGGAGGCGGAGGCTATCTTCGGCATGTTGATAGATACAGACTGCATTATGCCGGTTCTAAGGCCGTCCTCCCAGTTCTTGCTCGAAAGCGCGTTGCCATAGACCAGGCTCGATGTCTCAAAATTCTTCTGGTTGATCAAGAAGATGGGGCTAGGCACTTCGAAATCTATGTCAATGCTTCTGTTGTACTTGATACAGACGTTGGGCCACATAAAGCTCTTCTTGCTATGATCCCCCTCTATCACGGTCTCGAGAAATACCCTGAGGAATGTCTCGGCCTCATCTTCAAAATCGCCATAGACATCCTTGCCCACTTCGCCAGCTAGTACCGCTTTTTCGTTCCTCAGGTACTTCGGAATCTTGGTGTCAAGGTTCACGGAGAATGAGTATTCGCCTTGATAGTCCCGGTTGACTTCGTAAAGGAAAGTCTGGGCGACCTGCTTTACCTCTTTCTGCGTTTTTTTGTAGAGGTAAGGGGCGATGAAGATGTTGAAGAAATCGAACCCGACTCCGCCCGCAACATAGTCGCGGGAGGTCAATAGGGCTCTGGCGGCATGTGAAGCGGCGACCTCCGCTTTCTTAGCCGGTCCCGTTCTAACTACCCCTTCCAATAGGAACCCGTGCCTGAAGAACCAGCGCAAATCGTTCTGCAGCGAGGTCGGGCTGGTTATGAATTTCTCCAATGAATGTATATGGACATCAGCGTTGAGATAGGCCTCAGATATCTTGCTCGGAAGGATTTTGGTCAAGGTGTACTCCTGCATCATCGAGTTGCCGAACATCTCGTTAAGCAGGTATGGCGAGGCGAGTTTATGCTTCTCTATTATCTCGTTGATATCATAGACGGGCAGCCCGACTCTCGTGTACTTGACCTTGGCCTCTGTGAGCTTTCGTTCGAGCAGCTTGGTGTTGACTATCTCCCTAATCAACGGCGAACTGATGCTTTTCAGTTGCAGTCTCCTGACGTCGTTCTCAACCTCATCCGCTATCTCTTCCGCTATCATCCTGGGTAATCTCGTCTCCTTCATGATGGAATCGGAAATCCTCTTCTTGCTGAACGGCTCGATAGTGTTCTTGGATGTCCTCACGTGTATCGAATGGTAATTCTCGAACTGTATCGCCGCATCTATATCGTATTTCTTGAGCGACTCAGCTATCTTCAGGTTTATGTCATCGTCACTAAGCCGTTTAGAAAGCGTCTCTTTTATGTCCAGCGCAGCTTTCGATGCTAACCAGAAGTTGACACCCGCCTGCTGGCACTTGTCTATAACTATGTTCGGCGAGATTTTTCCATCCATGTTTATATTTTGGGTTAGCTATAATAAATTCTATGGAGTTAGACGACCTGGACAGGAAGATTTTGGACCATTTAGAGAAGGATTCGCGCGTCTCCTATACCACCCTGGCGAAGAAGCTGGATATTTCTGATGTCGCCATAAAAAAGAGGATAGACAAGCTGATAGGCAACGGCATAATAGAGCGGTTTTCCATCTCGATAGACCATAAAAAGCTGGGCATGCCGCTCAAGGCCTTTATTCTGGTCAAACTGCTGCCCGCCGAGGCTAGCCAGATACATGAAGAGCTCAAGAAGATGCGCAACGTCACTAGGATTTTCCCGACCCTGGGCTCATACGACGCCATATTAGAGCTAACGTGCAGGGATATCGACGAGCTAAAAAGCCTGACTGACGAGAGCATCGGCAACCTCCACGGGGTTACTGACATCAGGACGCTGGTGGTCGTGTGACTTTCGAGAGGCTGGAGCGGATAGAAAGAGGCTATATAGAGACGGATTTGCTGCCGACAGAGGACAAGAAAAAAGTCCTGCTGGCATTGAACAACCTCTTCCCTGATTCTAAATTCAAAGAGGACAGCGATAGGTTAATCGGAGAGGTTAGCCTGTCCCGCTTCAAGGAACTGCTCGAAAAAGAAAAGATAAGAACCGCTATAGAGGCTATTTTGGATGAAAACCTGGTGGGAGAAAAGGCTTTCCTGGACCTGAACAAGATAGCCGCTCTAGCCGGCCGAGTTGCGATAGACGAGAGCTCCCCAATTGGAAAAATAAGGTTGCAAGTGCCGTGGAAAAAGGCATAAACTTATTAAAGGAAATATTCTAATTATAGTTATGCTGAAGACATTGTTAGCTTATACCGTGATATTCTCCCTATTTTTGACACTCGCCTCTGCCAGCATTCACATAACCTATCCGAAAGACGTGACATATAGTGATATTGTCAAGATAAGCGACCAGAGCGGAGAGCCCAACTACCTGAAGAACGAAAAACTCGGCAACATAGCGCCTGGCCAGACGTTCAGGCTAACCATAGACAGGGCCAGCGGAACAATCTTTTTCTGGGACAAGCTAGACCTCATAGTGCCGGAAGGTTGGAAGAAAGTCGGGTCAAAATATGCCTCTGAGTTCATTTACGAGGTCACCGTGCCGAAAGAGACGGCGACAGGCTCTTACAAAATCATATTCAGTGCGAGTGGCGACATCAAAGTCATGACGCCTAACCTACTCAATCTGACAGTCGATGTTAGGAACGACGTCTACTCATTCAAGGTGATGCCCAAATACAGCGTGTTCATGGATACTTCGAACGCATTGCCCCTTTCCGTCAAAAGCGATTCCCTGGCCACTGATATAGTCTATCTCTCGCTAACGGGCATTGCATCAGACTGGGTCACGAGCAAAAACATGGTAATAGCACCCAACGAGGAAAGGAAGACGTTCTTCTTGGTGGATCCGAAGAACGAAGGAACTTATGACATAACTTTCAACGCAGTCAGCAGCCTTGAGGGCGCGGCAGGCTCGGCGGATTCAAAGTTAGTGGTCCAGCCGACCTCGCTGAAGTCGAAGCTTGAGGTTCTAAATGAAGGATTCTCCATAGTCACAGTAATTCTCCAACCGTTCTATTCACTGCTTTCGCTGCTCGGAAGCGCACTCTAGTTTTGTGATCAGATGAAGCACTTTGACGAAATCTTGAACCAGATTGTAGCAGGGAAAATCAAGGACAAGATGAGCCTGCAGAAGCTCAAGAAGAAGATAGCGACCAAGTTCCATCTCAAAGAGTTGCCGTCAGATTCCGACCTGCTGGAGAAGGCAGGCGGTTATCGTAAGCGAGTCCTATATATCCTGAAAAAGAAACCCTCCCGAACTGTTTCCGGTGTTGCTGTCGTGGCTGTCATGACCAAACCATCCAAGTGCCCCCACGGCATGTGCATTTACTGTCCGGGCGGAGTCGAGATAAACACGCCCCAGAGTTATATCGGAAAAGAACCGGCCGCCATGCGAGGCATCCAGTACAAGTTTGACCCATATACCCAGACAATCTCTAGGATAAAGCAGCTCGAGAATATGGGGCACTCATGCGACAAGATAGAGCTGGTCATCATGGGAGGGACTTTCACCGCGCAGCCCCTAGCCTATCAGCGGGATTTTGTCAAAGGCTGTTTCGACGCGATGAACGGGAAAGTCTCTCGCGACCTGATTGACGCGCATAAGCTGAACGAGAGAGCCAAGTATCGCTGCATCGGCCTGACTATCGAGACAAGGCCGGATTGGTGCAAAGAAAGGCAGATAGACGCGATGCTGAATCTCGGCTGTACGAGGGTCGAGCTGGGCGTGCAGAACCCGGATGACGACGTCTATAACCTGGTAAAGCGCGGGCACACGGTGCAAGACGCGATAGACTCCACAAAGTTGCTGAAAGATTCATTCCTGAAAGTCAATTACCACATCATGCCCGGTATGCCTGGCTCTGACTTTGACAAGGACCTGAAGATGTTCAAGAAAATATTTGAGTCGGACAACTTCAAGCCGGACATGCTCAAGATATACCCCTGTCTTTTGGTAAAGCCTGAATTCGGCCAGCCAGAGCTCCACAAGATGTATGAGAAGAAAGAGTGGACGCCGTATACTGATGACCAGGCAGCAGAGCTGGTAGCGGAGATGAAGACAGTCGTCCCTAAGTGGGTCAGGATAATGAGGATACAGAGGGACATCCCAACGCCCTATATACAGGACGGAGTCAAGTCTACCAACCTCCGCCAGATCATCCAAGCAAAACTAAAGCAGAAGAATGTCAAGTGCAACTGCATACGCTGCCGCGAGATAAAGAATGAGAAGCCGGCTGAGGCCAAGCTGCTGCGCGAAGACTATACTGCCTCCGGGGGCAAGGAGATTTTCCTGTCGTTCGAGGACACGGTTAATGATAAAATTTTGGGCTTTCTGCGACTGAGGCAGCCGGGGAAACCGTTCAGACCAGAGATAGACGAGAGGACCATGGGCGTGAGAGAGCTGCATGTCTACGGTCCAATGGTCGAGATAGACAAAAAGCCCAAGAAAGAGACGCAGCATAGAGGTTATGGCGAGCAGCTGATAAGAGAGGCCGAGAGGATAGCCAAGGAGGAGTTCGATGCAAAGAAGCTCGCGATAATCTCCGGCGTCGGAGTCCGCGAGTACTATTACAAGCTCGGCTACAAGCGCGACGGCCCATATGTCTCAAAACCACTATAAGTTTAAAATATATCTCAGCATTATTATATTGGTGCCATGTATAGTAAAAAAATCCAAGACCTGTTGAAAAAGGCTAAAGTCGGGGAAGAGCTGACTGTCGAGAAGAACGGTCGAGAGTACAGAGGCGTCTTGTTGCCTAGCACTGACTTCTCTGACCCTGATGTGCTTATTCTGAAACTTAACAACGGCTATAATATAGGAATTCGCTATGATAGGACGATGGCTCTAAAGAAAGGCGGGAGAGAGCCAAAAGAGGTCAGAGAAGAGGTCAAGATAGAGCTAGGGAAGGCGAAGCACCTCAAGAAACTCAGCTTTGACCCGAAAAAGCCGAAGATATCCATTATAACCACTGGAGGCACGATAGGATCCAGAGTCGATTATGAGACAGGCGGAGTCACTGCGCTCATGTCGCCGGATGAGCTCCTGAGCCTGGCCCCTGAGCTAGCCGATTTTGTCTGTGTCAGGGATATCCTAAGGCCGTTCATGATAATGTCCGAGAACATGAACTATAGACATTACCAAGAGATGGCCAAAGAGGCGGCGAAAGAGCTGAAGAAGAACGAGGGAGTGGTGATAACACACGGCACGGATACATTGCATTATACTGCCGCTGCCCTGTCGTTCATGCTTCCAGACCTGTCCAAGCCAGTTATACTCACCGGCTCGCAGAGGAGCAGCGATAGGGGCTCTTCAGACGCCGCGATAAACTTAATCTGTTCCGCTAATCTTGCCGGCTACTCAGACATAGCTGAAGTCGGCATCTGCATGCACGGTACCTCAAATGATG
>Ga0315279_10000525_pt1 | contig 75520 bp, 68 predicted proteins | sample YL17G06_20_MG_FD_203694 | JGI IMG/M metagenome (GOLD analysis project Ga0315279, IMG submission 203694) | Sediment microbial communities from Yellowstone Lake, YNP, Wyoming, USA - YL17G06_20 | ecosystem: Environmental > Aquatic > Freshwater > Lake > Sediment | place: USA: Wyoming | collected...
CAAGAGAAATCCGTCTTGAACTGACGGAAACCAACGCAAAGGAAGTAGTTCATGCCGCAATACAGCAAGTCAAAATACCGGCTAACGTCAAGATCAGAAACCTGGCACAGCAAACACCAAGCCTACTAGTCGACGCAGGAAAAACCGAGCGGGTTTTTGTTAACCTCATAGGGAATGCAGTCGACGCTATGCCTGCTGGCGGGGTTTTGAGCATAACAAGCACAGAATCTAACGAAATTCTAGAGATCAGATTCGCAGATACAGGTGAAGGAATCCCTGACAACGTGATGCGAGATCTCTGGAAGCCTCTGAAGACGACCAAATCAAAGGGAGTGGGACTAGGACTTGCGATCTGCAAACGCATAGTAGAAGCCCATGGCGGACAAATTGAAGTTGAAAGCGCCCCCGGAAAAGGAACAACTTTTACTATCAGACTTCCTCTCAAGCACAATGAGTGTTCCGCTTCTCCAACAGGTTAGTTGAACCATGTCGTATGTAGACATTCTCCGGAAACTAGTTGAATTTCCGACTTATGAGCCAGAAGGAATGCACAAATGTGCAGAATTCCTCTCGAGCGAATTGAGCAGGGCAGGTTTCCGCGTTGCTGTTGACAAGTTGGGTAATGTATACGGGACGAGGGAATTCGCTCTTGGCAACGGCACGTTTCTGATTGAAACAAATTTCGATACAGCTCCCTCCACAGCGAATTGGACTAGGAATCCATTGTGTCTATCCGTGGAAGGCGACCGATTCTATGGACTTGATACGTCAACGAAGGGAGGAATTGCGGCGGTCCTTCAGGTCCTAAAAGACTTGGGACAGTGCAGGTTCAGAAAACTCGAGGTACTCTTCTCGAACTTTGAACACAGCCCTGTGGCCATGGACGGGAAACGCCTGGCCGAACAAAGTGGCACACAATACTTTCTGGCACACAACAAAGTTGAGGCAAGAATCGGAATCAACCTCAACGCAACCGTACAGGGAGATCGGTTTATGGTGTCGCTCGGTTGTGGAGGGCGGGTAGGATTTACTATAACAACCATTGGAAAGCAAGCGCATACGATGGAGCCTTCCTGGCGGACTCTAGCCCACAACGCAATCTACGACATGATGAAAGTCATCGAGGCGCTACGAAGGATACCCCCAGCTAGTATGATGCTTGACGACTGTGAGGTCTGGACCGAATTGAACGTGAGCATGATTGAAGGCGGAGCTGCAATCAACATCGTCCCAGGTGAATGCAAGATTACTTGCGAGCGACGTGTCCTCCCGAACGGGGATTGGGATGAGGTCAAGAAAGAAGTTGAGAACGCATTGAGTACGTTGCGAGACATACAACTCAAAGCATTCTACTTCCCCCCTGAGAGGCCATATTTAATCGACCGAGCAAACCTCGCAGTGACCCTTGCTGTAGATAGTGTTCAGCATGCGCTTGCGTACACGCCAAAGCTCGGAGTCCAAGCGGGGATAACCGACTGCGCGATCCTCGATCAGATGGGCGGTGTGAAGACGGTCATTATGGGACCAGGCGACCCGTTTCTCGAACACAAACCCGATGAATATGTGAGCGCCAAGAGAATAGAGGAGTTTAGCCGAATTGTTCGCTGCATGCTAACAAAAACCGGTAACTGAACATCTCCCAGGAGTCAAATGTTAAGTTAGAATCGATGAGAATTATTGAGGTTTAGAGCTGTTTTCTACCCTAATTATCTCACTATCTAACTATCTCACCTAACTCCCTGATTGGCGGTGAGAAATGACTAATTAGGCTTTTGAGAGAGGGAGAGTGTGATTCCCGCAAGAAGAAAATTCATGGGGTACCCGGATTTGCTTGTTATGCTTATGCTAGATCATATGTGACTCGGCCAATCCTCGAAAGTGAGGATCGCCTGTGACAACTTTTCCCTTCCTATTTCGTGCTGTCGACAGAACGATTGAGTCAGCGAGGCTCCTACCCTGAACTTTTCTTTTCATAGTCACGTCGGCCTTCGCCGCTTCGACAGCTAGCTCTTCCGTTAGTGGGATGAGCGTGCTTCTTGACTTGATGAATGCTCTCCTGAGTTCAGCGTTTTCTTTATCCTCTATCTTCACGACTAGCCCCACCGTGAATTACAATTGTCCCACCGGCCCCACCACAAATTCTCGCTGGGGCAATACGGAGCTTCTAAAAGGAGTCTTGCAACACTACAGATTAAGGCCGGACAACTTCACGACTGTCAGGTCATCCTTTTTTCGCCAAGGTCTTTTTCTCGTTCTTCTTCTTGCTCTTGCTCCTGACAGGGGTTAGACCAATCCCTGCCCGTTTCGCTCTGCCTTGAAGCAAGGTAAGGTCAAAGTCAACCTTCTTCCTTCTCTTGCGGCTAACTTTACTTTCCTTCCATCCCAAGATGGGTCACGACCAATAGGCAAACATCCTAGATTTAGATTCCGGCATAGGAGATGACACGCCAGGGTAGATTCAGCAGCTTCAGGGAGTCTAATACATCCTTGATATTTCCAGTCTCCAAGGCCCTTTCCGCTCCCGAAACTACCGGAAAAGAAGGTCAAGAGTGAATTTGATTTGGAGCGAGCGTTTTCATATCGGATTGATATCTCATTCATTCGTGTGGATCATGCGCGAGAGAGAAAGTTTTCGAAAGAGAAATCTGCTGACGAAGATTGAAAACCTTATCGCCAAGAGAGAAGCAGAGAAGGATAACCTGCCGTATGAGGAATACAAAACGACCGCACAATACATACAAGGCTACGTTGCGGGTTTAGAGGAAGCGCGACGGATTATCAAAGGTATTCCGTCGGGCGGCTGGCATCCATTGGCAGTTCATAAACAGCTTATCGAAGGAAGGAAGAAGGCGAAAATCCGGGCAGCAGGAGAAGCGTCTCGGATAACTTCCTAATGTCATAACGCCGAACGAAGACGGCCCAAGAGCGAAAACAGGGACGCCACATCTCTTACATTCTTGCGTACGCATCATGCACTTTTGGCCGTTCGATTAGATGTACTTTGATACTAAGCCGAGTATGCCGCTTAGGGTGGTCGCTTCCGCCGTCCCTTATCGTGTTCACGTTCTTCCTCATCTTGTTCCCGCCTGTCCTCATCCTTTTCCTTTTCGGCGCTCTCGTCAGCTCCTTCCTGTTTCAGCTCTTCCTCGTCTTCCTGCTCCCGCTGATCTTCCTCTTGCGATTCCTCACGCTGCTTTTCCTCTTCCTCGTTAGACTCTTCACTCAACAGTATGTCTCCTCAGCAAGTTCCTGTCTGGTTCACTTCTTGCTCTATCATTAATGGCCTTTTCCTCGTTCTTTTGGTTGTCAGACGGGGAGAGATCAACTAGGTTTTGCTACCAAGTTGACATCCGGAATATGCGACACCTTCCTTGCAATTTGCGTGACGCTGCCCTAGGAACATTCAATATGAGCTTTCCACCTCCCACTGTGAATATTGCAGAGATCAAGAGAAAATACGACGCCGCCGAAGAATGGGAAAGGAAAAACTAGTGAACATAAGCCCTGTCACCTATCACTCACCTGACGAACCACTAGAGAACCAGCATCGGCCTAGATGCTGACGTGCAATGCGATTTTTTCTCCTCCAAAAGTCCAGATTCCTACGCCTATCCGTTGTTACCAGACAACCCCGTTGTCGGTGACGAACTACCTTTGACCACGTATTCCTTGTTTCCATGCAGGTGTGATTCCATGGAAGTTGTGGGTAAGTCTACTATTACGGGGAAATATCAATTGACGCTCCCGAAATCGGTAAGAGAATTCCTGAGAGCTGACAACGGCGATCTAATAGTGTTTCTCAAAGACCACAATAAAATTCTGGTAAAACGAGGAACAGTGCAGATCGAGGAATGAATCTCTCAGGGGCTGACGCATGAATTTCTTGAAGATCCGCTGATTGCGTTGGAACAGCCACAAACCAGCAAAGAGTTCAATGATGCTCTACTCGAATCCATAGACGAGACCATGACTGCACTTCTAGGCAAGGGCGTGCTAGATTCGTTATATTTGCATCTGGAGAGATTCTGCGCTATCACTAAGGATGAGTTACCCAACCGCCTAGAGGCTTTCTTCTCCATTCTAGAGAAGACACTCGGTTCAAGCGGGAAAACCATAGGCAAAGCCATCGCCAAGAGATTCTACTGCAAGCTCCAGCTTGAGTTCGATGAGAAGGCAAACCACAGCCTCCTGGAGTACGTTGAAGAAGCGAAGAGAAAGCTACAGACCTTACCTCCCCATGATTGAATGGACAAGTTGAGCTGAGAAATTTGAAGAAAAGAAAACGAAAGGTCGTGAAGGCGAAAGCTTTGACAACCAAGAGCAACGGTGAGCGCAAAAGCAAGCGCAACGAATACGAAGAGAAATTGATCGCGCTACATCGACATGCATCGCAACTTAGCTCCGCCACGAACGTTGACGAGGTAGTGAAGTACACGCTTGATGCTATGGAATTCACACTTGGATTCAGCTCGGCTAACTTCTCGTTGGTCGATGCGGAAAGAAGATGCCTTCGCTTCAAGGGAAAGCGGGGGACAGCTCCGTCTTTCTCGGATTTGCCCTTAGACGGTCCTGGAGTTACCGTGAAGGCTGCGAACACAGGAAGAACCGTGACCGTCTCAGACACAAGGAGAGAGGAAGCATACGTTGACGATGAAGGACGTGCAGGGAAAGAGGCATCCCCCGCAAAGTTATCCGAACTAGCAGTACCCGTGGTCATCGACGAGACAGTTGTCGCCGTCCTAAATGTCGAAAACAATCTCCCTAATGCCTTCGTTGATGATGACCAAAAACTCCTCGAAACGCTGGCCACTCACGCAGCCTCAGCGCTAAGGCGCCTAAAAGAAGAGGGCCTGTTGCGAGAAAGCGAGGAGCGGTACAGACTGATGTTTGAGAATACGAGTGACGCTGTGGTCATCTACCATGCGGTGGATGGAGGAAAGGATTTCGTCTTCAAAGCATTCAACTGCGCCGCCGAAGGAATAGAAAAGGTCCGACGGGAGGATGTGATCGGGAAGAATATCGCCGGAGTATTCCCAGGCGTGAAGGACTTCGGTCTCTTCGAGGTGCTTGAAAGAGTCTTGAGGACAGGGAAACCAGAGCATTACCCTGCCACACTGTACAAGGACGAGAGGATTGCCGGGTGGAGAGATAACTACGTATACAAGCTGCCCTCTGGAGAAATTGTTGTTATCTACCAAGATGTCACCGAACGCAAACACGCGGAGGAGGCGCTGAGAAAGAGCGAGGAACGTTACAGGTCACTGTTCCAGAATATGTTGGAGGGTTTCGCTTACTGCAAGATGATTCTTGACGACGACGGCCGTCCAGAGGATTTTGTCTATCTTGATGTTAACAGCGCATTTAGTCGGTTGACTGGTCTGAGAAACGTAGTGGGCAAGAGAGTCACCGAGGTGATTCCCGGGATCAAAGAGGAAAACCCAGCGTTGTTTGAGATCTATGGGAGAGTTGCTTTGACGGGCAAACCAGAGAACTTTGAAGTTGACTTGAAATCTTTGGGGATGAGTCTGGCCATCTCAGTTTCCAGCCCGGCGAGGGGAAATTTCGTTTCGGTTTTTGAAAATATCACTGATCGCAAGCGGGTCGGGGAGGCGCTGCGCCACCGGGTAGGAGAGCTGGCTGTGCTCCAAGAAACGGTGCTTGAAATTACTGGCAGGCATGACTTGCCAGAATTGCTGAACAGCATCGTGGAACGAGCAGCCCGGCTGCTAGGCGCGACCAGCGGAGGAATGTACCTCTGCGATTCCGAGAAGCAAGAAGTACGTTGTGTGGTTAGTTACAATACTGCCGTGAATATTGTTGGGACGGTGATCAAGTATGGCGAAGGTGCAGCTGGTATCGTGGCGACGACTGGGAAACCGTTGATCATTGACGATTATCGAACTTGGCCAGGCCGTGCAGCTGTCTACGAGAAGGATCAACCGTTCAGCTCCGTCCTCAGCGCACCGATGATCTGGCAGGGTCAAGTTACGGGGGTGATCCACGTTCTAGACAATAAGGAGGCCAGACACTTCACGCAGGCGGACCTCGAACTGCTAGCTTTGTTCGCCAACCATGCAGCCATCGCCCTTGAGAATCAACGAAGCTTAGAGGCTCTGCGAGAAAACGAAGTACGATTTCGCAAGGTTTTCGATGAAGCACCATTTGGCATGGCTCTCGTTCGCCCGGATTATCGTTTCGCAAGAGTGAACAAGACCTTCTGCACGGTGCTCGGGTACAGTGAGGAGGAACTAACGACCCTCAAATTCACTGACATCACGCATCCAGACGACATCAAACTAGGCGTCGAGCTTTCGCAGAAACTGTTTCGAGGAGAAATACCCAGCTTCAGCGTTGAGAAGCGCTACATCAGGAAGAATGGTGAAGTTCTATCAGCAAGGCTCACCGCCTCGTTCATTTGGGATGGGGAAGGTAACCCTATCTATTCAGTAGCCATGATCGACGACATCACCGAACGCAACCGTACAGAGGCGGCACTGCGAGAGAGCGAGGAAAGGTACCGGGCGATGGTGGAGAATTCGCCGAACTTCATCGGGATTCTCCAAGATGGAGTTCTGAAGTACGTCAACAGCGTAGCACTCTTAGATTTGGGTTGGACCCGCGAAGAACTCCTATCGCCTTCTTTTAACCCAATAGAGAACGCTGTGTCAGAAAAATCCAGAAGTGTGCTCAAGGAAAACATAACCAGGAGGCTACGTGGCGAACGCGTAGCTCCTTATGAGATAAGCCTGACAAAGAAGGATGGCTCTGAAGTGCCCGTCATGGTTAGAGCGGCGAAGATCACTTACCACCAGAGACCCGCGATTGAGTTCGTTTTCGACGACATCACCGAACGCAAACGGGCTGAAGAGGACCTTCGTCAATCGGAAGAACGATATCGCTCCCTCTTCGATCGGATGCTGGATGGAATATACCTCAGCACTCACGAGGGCCGGTTTGTTGACGTCAATCCTGCTTTTGTGAGGATGTTCGGGTATTCGAGCAAGCAGGAAATGTTGGACATTTCGGACATCAAGAAGGAACTGTATTTCTTACCCAAAGAACGGGGAAGCCACATTCTGGATACAGGTCAGGAAGAAGTGGAAGTATACCGGATGCGTCGAAAGGATGGATCCGAGGTCTGGGTGGAGGACCATGGTGGTTACGTTCACGACGAACAGGGAAACATCATTTACCATGAAGGAATACTCCGCGACGTCACCCAACGCAAGCGATTGGAGGAGGAACTGAAGCACTACTCTGCGCATCTAGAGGAGCTGGTTAAGGAGAGGTCTGGCAAGCTAGCTGAGAGCGAAGCACGATACCGTCGCCTCTTTGAAGGCAGCCCAATCTCCCTTTGGGAAGAAGATTTCTCAGAAGTCAAGAAATACTTAGATGACCTACGAAGCAGAGGGACTAGGAATCTTAGAAGATACTTCATCGAGCATCCGGAGGACCTTGCCAAGTGTGCAACTATGGTGAAGATCCTTGATGTTAACGAAGCCACGCTCAGGCTGTACGGCGCGAAAACAGTTGAAGAATTGAGGGGTGAATTGGGCAGGGTTTTCACCCACGAGTTCCACGACAAATTCAGAGAAGAACTCGTCGCCTTGGGTGAGGGAAAGACACAATTTGCGAGCGAATTTGACAATCAAACTTTGACAGGCGACACAAAGCACGTTAGCGTGATTTTGAGCGTGATTCCAGGCTACGAGGATACGCTTGCGAAGGTTTTGGTCTCTACAATTGATCTCACCGAGCGAAAAGAAATGGAGCAGCGCCTTCAGCAAGCTGATCGGCTGGCTGCCGTAGGCGAAACAGCGGCCATGGTTGGACACGACCTTCGCAACCCGTTGCAAGGAATAGCTGGAGCGGTCCACCTCCTGAAACAAGAAGCATTGACGGCGAAGGAGAGAGATGAGATGCTTCGACTGATCGAGGACAGCGTTGGTTATTCAGACACCATCGTAAGAGACCTCACGGAATACTCGGCAGAAATCAAATTGAATCTGATCGAGACGACTCCGAAATCAATCGTAAGAGAAGCATTAGGAAAGGTCAGTGTTCCACGGGTGGTTACAGTACATGACAGGTCGGAAGAGCGCCCGACAATAAAAGTTGATTCGGACAGGATGAAGAGAGTCTTCATCAACCTTGTGGATAACGCGATCGACGCGATGCCACAAGGTGGCATACTCACGATAAGCGGCAAGCGATCTGACGGTAGCGTGGAAATCGAGTTCTCAGATACGGGATCGGGCATGCCAGAGAAAGTGATGAAGAATCTCTGGAAGCCGCTCCAAACCACTAAAGCGAAGGGGTTGGGTTTGGGGTTGGCGATCTGCAAACGCGTTGTGGACGCTCATGGAGGAAGCATATCAGTGAAAAGCAAAGCTGGTGAAGGCACAACCGTAACAATACGCCTTCCAATCAAACCTGACGCAGCGGAGGTGACGCAAGAATGACGGAATCAGCCAGAATCCTTGTAATCGATGACGAAGAAAGCATTAGGAGAACGGTTTCAATAACCTTAGAGCACGCAGGCTACGTGGTGGACACCGCAGAGAACGGGAAACAGGCCATCGCGAAGGCTGAGGCGAACTTCTACAATCTCGCTTTGATAGACATTCGCCTCCCAGACATGGAAGGCACCGAACTCTTAACCGCCCTGAAGGAAACAACACCGAAAATGGTCAAGATCATACTGACCGGTTACCCCGCATTGCAGAATGCCGTCAAGGCGATCAACAAGGGAGTAGACTACTACCTAATCAAACCCGTAAACACAGACGAACTACTAAGGGTCATCAAAGAACACCTCGACAAGCAGAAACAGGAAAAAGAATACAGTCAGCAGAAGGTAGTTCAATTCGTGGAAACCCGTTTCAAGGAGCTAGAGACAGAGGAATTCGACACCTCAAAGACGGCAAAGAAAGAGTGACTCGGACGATAAAGATTGGGACAGGAGGCACAGAATTCGTCTCATGACGCTGACCAATCGAGGGACAGAGAGACTCCCGAAGGGGCTGTACAGTCACTAGCCATTCCACTTTGTTTCAAGCACTGCAAAGGAGCCCGGACGAATCGAAAAAGAGACTTGGGCAAGCCGCGGAGATCTTCAGATCACTCGGGGCTAAACGTGACCTAAACAGTCAAGAGCAAACTCGTCTCGAACTAGCACACCCTGCCGCTCCCAAGGCCCCGTGCACTCTTATCGCAAGTCGTCGATGACAAAGACGTCAGGTCGATTGTATCCAGGCTTGTTAGGTTTTTGCATCGCCACACCTTGAAAATCCATGTGGAAACCACGCTCAATCATTACGCGATAGGCTTCATGGCGTGCCACATTCATACCAGCGACAAGTCGCGACATCCCTCTTTCAGTTGCAAGCATTTCGCATGCGTCTAGCAGTAAACCGAAATTTAGCCTAACGTTCTCGCTGGGTCGAACTGCCCCGAACTTCACGTAGCAGTTATCGCTGCCCGCCTCTGAACCCACACCACAGTGGCACACCGCCAATCCAACGAGTTTCTTCCTAACCCACAGCAACAGCGTTTCACCAAGTTTCTGAGCGGCGACCGCCTGAATCTCCCGCCTCACATCGAGTCCTTCGTAGATCTTGCCAGTAAGGTCGCTGCAGGCATCGAGGCACTGCGCCCGTTTCTTCTCCTGCACTTCAGAAAACTTCGACCGTTCCACGAATTGCGGCTTTTGCTCTACAGCCTTGGACATTATGGGAGTGAGGAATCGTGGCCAGAAGCCAAACTTCTGGTAAAGAGCAATGTGCTTTCCGCTGTTTGCAAAGGTGAGAAGGGCGATGTGCTTTGTTCCCCATTTGTCGAAGAGCTCCATCGTCCTTTCAAGCAGGCGTTCGGCAATGCCTTTGTCCCATAGGTCAGGGCGCACTGAGAGCGGTCCGAAGAATCCGAAACTGCCCCAACTCGTTGCGAAAATTGAACCTGCAAGTTCGCCGTTAACCTCGGCGCCGAAGGCGGCGTCCGAATCAGCTAACCAACGGGTCCGTACATATTCAGCATCTCCAAAGACCGTCATCGGGTCGGGCAATTCAAGAAACGTGCCGTAAGCGAGGCGGCAGACGCGGTCAGCCTCCGGAAGGTCATTCTCTCGAAGCGGACGAACTATGATTTCAACGTCTGCCTGCTTCGGACTCTGTGCCGACATAGTTTCAATCAGTCGTTAAGGTTTTTCAGATAAGCCTTTTCGCATTTTAGAACATCCGGATTTCAGGGCGAATTTCGTCAGTGGTTCGTTCTAGTTTTGCTCAAGCCTGCTCAGTACTCGCATCGCCTTCGCCGATTTAACCTCTGGGTCGTCGTCAGATTTTTCAAGCAAGTGCGTAAGCGTGAGATATCGGATCGAAGGCTGGGCTTCTTGGAGCAGCCAGTTTAGAATCGTCTTAGATGTGCCTAGTCTGTTCAATCTCGCCTGAACCTTAATGTTAAGGGTGCGCGAGCATTCCTCATACTATTTTGGCCATGAGGTCGCCTCTTCTCGACGACCCCCACCTAGGTAGGCCTCTTTCCTGCAAGACGAATAATGTGCCCTTACGCGTCTTGGGCGGAACACGTAGGAAAGCGGTTGAACCATCCAAAGTACTGATCTGTATTTCGGTTCCGTTTCTTAGTTGAGCGGTTGATACAGGCACTTCACAGTAGATGTTATCCACGTCTCTTCGAAAGAGTCGATGTGGTTTAACGTTGATTTCAACGAAGATGTCGCCGCCGAAGTTTCCGCCTCCTGTCAATTTGAATTGCATGCCATCTTCGACTCCAGCCGGGATTGTAAGCGGAACAAATCGTACTTCCTTTCTGATCCCGGTTCCTTGGCAGTGTCTGCATCCAGTTTTCTGGCCGAGCCCTTCACAGAAACTGCAAACGATTCTTCGACTTATCGAGATTGTTTTTCTTGTTCCTATTGCAACTTCTTTCAGGGAAACCCACAACGGATAGTTGACGTTCCCCTTTGCTCCTCCTTCCACGCTGAGGGTTCTTCTACCATCGCGCAGGTCAGGAATGAATTCTTCACGTACTAAGATTGGACCGGGTGTCCAATCTGTTGTCTCTTGTTCTATGGCAAAGCGTTGATGTTCTAGGGCTTCGCATGCATCTCGGTAGGCCTGTGATATTTCCTTGAACTTCTCTTGCGCTTTGGGGTTCTTATTCCTGTCAGGATGGTATCGGAGGGCAAGTTGCCTGTAAGCGGCTTTCACTTGTTCTTTTGTAGCATTTTCCGGAACACCCAAGACTTGATAATAGTCTCTATTGGCTCCGGTCCCAGTCACACTTTCCACGTACCGTTTCCTTTTGAATTATGAGTTAGTAATAGTCCATCGGGCACTATTCGGATGTAGACCTGCTCTCGGAGGTCGAGTGGAAACTCAGCGTCATCAAGTAAAATCTTGGGGATTGTTAAGCGAACAATCTTCCCGGTCTTAGTCTTTGACTTCCTAATCCTAATGGGTGCCACGTGGGCCATCGAAAGTGTCCCCCTCGTTCTATGGCGGTAGGCTGGGAACGCCGGTTTGTTGTTCAGGTATCCGTCGTACTTCTCTTCCCCTTGGTATGCCAATGAAGGCAATGATGCTTACCACCGCGATCAAGATGACCATAATCAAGACAATTGGCCATATTTGACCGACACCGGCTCGTACAAGCACCGTAATCGGTATGTTTTTCGCTGCGGAAACGCCAGTAGTGCTTACGATTGATACAGAGTAAGTGCCTGGTTGAATGTTCGACCCAGCAACGATCGTTAGGATCACTGTGATAGGGCTTGATTGTTGTACTTGGAGATTTGTTGGGCTGAATGAATCTGTGAAACCGGTTGGCAGATTCAAAGTCGTGAGGTTGATGTTCGATTTGAAACCGTTCTGCGGGGTGATCGTCAGCGTAATACTCTTTGATTCGCCGACTCCCGTGAATGACAGTATAGTCTGATCTGCCTGTACGCTATAATCCCCCTGCGGTTGAAGTGTCAATGATACTGTAGCGGTGTTGGTTACGCCAGCAGCCGTAGCCGAGATCGTTATGGTAGCAGTCGTGGGGAATGTGCTCCCAGGTGCCTGAATCACAAGGTTCGTAGATAATGGTTGGAGGCCGTTCGGGGTGAGGGGATTATTCTGGAAGGTTGAGATCAGTCCGGCAGGTAGGCCTTGGACTGATAGAACTATGGGGTCGGTTAAGCCTGATGTTATCGGCGTAACAATTATACCCAATTGTTGAGAAGGCCCGCCGACCAACACGTTGAAAATTGTTGGGTTAGCTGCGACGCTGAATGCTGGCGGGATAATGATCGTTAGGGGCACGTCTTTGCTGACGAAGTAGTTCTGGTATGACGTATAGGCGTTAAGTAGAGGACCCTGCATCAAGGCGTTTATTCCAATCGCGAATATGTAGGTTCCCCCTGCCTGGAGAAATTGCGGGGTCATTAGGAGATTGATTATCACAGTCGTAGTCTGACCTGCAACTATGTTCGTGGTCGTGGGCGTGATTGTGAAAAGTAGCCCACTCGGAATATCATATCCTACTATGGTCGCCGTGAGGACTGTTTGTCCAAGATTTGTAGTCGCGCCCGACGTTAAAGTTAGTTGGACGGTGGCGCTCTGGGATTGTGTTATAGTGGCTGTAGTTTGAATTGTGTTCGGCTGAAGGGTTAGTGCAGTGTCAGCTAATTGAATGGTTGACTGCGTGCCATAGAAAATGTCTGCAGCCAGCGGTACCGATGTCGTGATGCCATTCGCGGTCGCGGCGACGTTGAAGTTGATCGTGCTGATTGTGCTCGTGCCAAGAGTAACGTACTGTGTGCTAATCGTTAGTGTGAGCACTGCGTAGGCCTGACCGTTAGATGCCAGTTGGAGCGTGCCAGGTTGAAATGAGGCGTAAGACCGCGATTGGCCCGTCTGAGAGAGACCTGTTACAGCCAACTGAACTGCTCCAGAGAACCCGTTTATTGAAGTGACTTTAATGACGAAGCGTGCTGTTCCGTCCGTACCTATCGTTGCGTGCGACGGTTGCGCGCTGACTTGAAAGTCTCCCGTCTGGGCTTTGACCGCGATTGCGGGAATGAGGCTGATACTGACGATGACTAAGGCCAGTATTAGCAGTAGCTTGATGTTTCTCATCTTAAACACCTTGGGGTGCTCCGCATGCCGGGCAGTAGGATGTTCCCGGTTTCAGTTCGGCCCCGCAATCTAGACAACGAATGACAGCGCGTTTTGCCGTTGCGGGAAGTCGTTTAGGCTCGGCAGAGTAGGCTTGTGGTGCATATGTTTCAGTGGTAACGTACTCGGAGTATTTTCTTACAGTTACTCCGTGAGTCATCAGGTAGCTTAATCCAAGCAAGCCAGTGCATATTCCGAAGATGAGTAGCCACGCGACCATGCCGTACAGTACGAATGTGGAGTCCAAGGCAGTTACGGCATAAGCTGTGTACACGCCCAGTACAGTTCCGATCGCTGCCCAACCAACTAGGACTGCAGAAAGCCGTTTTGCAATGGTTATGCTCCATTTTGCTCCGGTAACCATTCCGATGGCGACGAGAAAGATGATGCTGCCTAAGGAGAGCAACGCTACTCCCTGTCCAATGAGCAAGTATTGAATGTCGAAAAATGTTTCATAGAATCCCTGGTTTATCGCCAGAATACCGATCATTATGCCGGATAATCCGCCTACCCAGTAAAGCACAACGAGAATTCGCATCCCGATTGGCATGTAGATCTCTAATATTGACTCGCGTTTAGCGGGTGTGCGTCTGCTCAACTAAATCATCCGCATGGTAATCATTGGCAATCGCTTCCAATAAACTTAAAGTCGAAACCCATCAGGGACAGCTCAATTCTTAGGCGCATCAGAACCAACTAAGCTCTCTAAGGCCTTCAAATCTTCTGAGATAGCATTTACCTTCGAGTCATCCTCTGCCAGTCTTTGGCTAAGTTCAATCTTCCGCTTATTCAGACTTCGGTTCTGCTTGTACCAGGGAACGTTGTTAAGCTCATCGAGTTCTTGCTTGTGAATGTTTCTCGCCTTGACGTACTCCCGCAGGCTGTTCTTCGTTGCCGCGAGCTTCGAGCGCAAGTTGACGAAACCCTCCAAGCTACTAAGCGCCGTAGCCAGTTTTTCGATATTCTCTCTCGATCCTGTGACCGGGAGAACGATTTTGTCAGGCGAGAAAGAATACTTCGGCTGGTCCAGTGAAAGTTCAAACTGAGCAATTAGCCTAGAAAGTTCTGTATTCCAGTCTCCGGTCCCTTCGTAATTGCAAACAAAAGTGTGAGTAGTCTGTTTATTCGCAGCACGCAGTTCTTTTGGTTTTGACGCTGGGTTACGTATGCGTGCCTTGTCGGATCGTCGTCTGATCTCATGCTGCATCCCGAGCCTCTCTCTGTGTAAAGATTCGATAGTCTCTGCTTCGGATCTGGTAGCCTTCTCTAATTCCTGCTTCTTAGTGGCAAGCCCGTCGACTTCATTTGTAAGTGCTTCTTTCCTGCTCCGCAGTGATTCAACTTCACGTGCTAAAGGTTGCAGAGCATCCGTCAGCGTCTTTATCTTGTCATCTAATGATTCAAGCTCTATTTTTTGAGTTAACTTTGCCTTCTCGGAGGAATTCTGTAATTCCCTAATCTCACTTTCCAGCGCGGCCTTTCGGCTCTCCAAGGAGCGTACAGAAGCGGTCTGGTTATCAATATTCTTCTGCATCTCAGATCGAACCTGAAGAACTCGACCCATGTCCTGGGGAGTACCGCACACGTCACAGAATAGGGCGTTGCTATCTATGAAGTTATGACAGAAAGAGCAGACTTTGCGCTGCCCCGTTTGTGAGTTCGCCAATCGTAAATCACCTATGGCCACTGGAAATCACGTAGGAACTTATTCAAAGCCGAAACTTAACCATTACCCGGAAGATGCAACTCCTGTGGCAACGAGAGTATGGAAAGCTTGGAAGTGTTGCTTTGGAAATGCAAAGTGGGCTGAGCAGTTTACTTGGAGTTTTGAGGTCTTTCGAGGGAATACAGGCTTATTGCTTCGACTTCAGATGCAAGGATTGGGTAAGTTCTCGGTCGCCGGAAAGGCCTTTGTGTGATAGGTGTCAACGACGAAGGCCACAGAGGGCTTGGAGTATTGCAAACGTGTATACAGCCATAGATTTCTCCCTATGGACTGAGGTGGTTCGGTGGTTGGCCTTGCTGGTTCTTGGAGGCACTTTCCGAACCTGGCCGGGTCGACGATGAACTCCCGGAGCTTTTTTGGAGTCATTCCACCTTCGGCTCTTCCCTCGAGGGTGATCCCAGGGGCACCATCGATTTGAGCAAGCATTCAGGCACCGATTGATTAACCTGCGTTGTAGGCGTATGTCCGATATCGAAGGGGCCCGATGTTCCTTGAAAATAAGGCAGGCGGACTCTCAAGAGCATCTTCAAGAGGTCAAATCGCTTTTCTTGGAATATGCTTCCTCAGTTGGGTTCGACCTATCCTTCCAGAATTTTGAGGAGGAGTTGGCAAATCTACCCGGAGAATATTCCCAACCGACAGGGGCGCTATTGCTCGCTCTTGACCGAGATGGTGTGGCTGGTTGCGTGGCTTTGCGAAAGTTGGCTAATGACGTTTGTGAGATGAAGAGGTTGTATGTGCGGCCAGCATTTAGGCGAAAGGGAATCGGCAGAGCCCTGTCAGTGGCGATCATCGAACAAGCAAGGAAACGTGGATTCTCTCGTATGCGCTTGGATACTGTTGGCTCAATGGAAGAAGCTATCCGACTCTACCGTAGTTTAGGTTTCAAAGAAATTCAGCCCTATCGCTACAACCCTATGGCAGGAGCTCTGTTTCTTGAGCTCGACCTATAGCCGGAGTCGTGTTCTACTGCTTCGTTCAGAAAGACGGATTTTTCCTTTTCAGAGTTACACCGGCTAACGTTGGAATAAGTGCGACTGCGTTGAGGGCTGCGAGCCATGTCAAATCCTGATCAGAGCCGGGATTCTGTTGGCTCCGTAGAGTCTATCGTCATTCTTATTTCGTGACTTTGATGTTGAAGTTAGGGGTCTGGTTGACTGCCATCAACCGTACCCAGAGCGCCAGATACATTTCTGTTCCTCTGGCTGTGCTTATGTCCCCGAGGTCAATAACAGATTTCCAACCAAACCAATCTGTAAGGATCTCGCGAACTTTGGATTTGGCGTTTGAATCATTTCCGCTCATGAAGATGTCGTGGGTTCCAGGGATGATGTGTGGCGTTACCATTACGTTGCAGTTGATGGTGTTGAGTGCTTTGACAACCTTGGCTTCGGGGAAGGCTCGCTGTATTTGCTCGCCGAGCGAATCTGTATTGCAAACCGTCAATGTAGGTGGCATGCCTTTAGAGAAATCCAAGGGGTTGGATATGTCGACCAGAATCTTTCCTTTCAGGTTTTTCGCGCCAGCCAATTTCAAGGCCGCGAGTGAAGCTGCGCCAGCGGTGCAGTTGAAGATTATCTCGGCGAATTCTGCGGCCTCAGCGAACGGGCCGTTCGAGGCCTTTGGGCCGTTTGCTTTGGCCCATTGGACAGCTTTCTCGTTTCCTGACGTGCGGGAACCCATTTTCACTTCGTGGCCCAATTGAGTCAGTTTCGTAGCGATTGTGTTCCCAACCATCCCAGTTCCCAAGACTCCGAGTTTCATGGTCGTGCCTCGCTTGTTAAGCGGAGAGAGCCAGGTTCTACCTATTTATTGACTACTCAACGATGGAGGGTTTTCGTCAGAAGGATTTGGTGAAGAACCAAGCTGATACAGCCAAGCCGATTGCAACGACAGTTAGGTGCAGAAGGCGTGGGTTAACGTGCTTCGCAAGGCGTGCGCCTGCGTATCCGCCGATAATCGCGCCTGCCATCATGAGAAACGCCAAGTACCAGACTACCAGTCCTTTGAATGCGAAGAAAACGAACGCTGTTACGTTTATGATTGCAGCAAGGGGCGTTTTCATCGCATTCATTTTATGTATGTCGCGTAGGCCCATGAGGCTGAATGAGCCCAGCATCAAAATCCCTATCCCCGCCCCAAAGTAACCGCCGTATGCGGCCACGAACAGTTGAAAGACGACGCCCCATATGCGCCCAATCTTCGTCACACGCTCGACGTCAGCGGGGCTGTGTCGAAGTCTCCTGGAAATCAGGTCCTGTGAGGCAAGCATTAAGGTCGCGAAGAGAACCAAGAATGGGACGACGCGTCTGAAAAGCTCAGGCGCCGTAAGAACAAGAACCGCCGCTCCCGTGAGTCCCCCGATAAGGCTGGGGATGGCGAGCATTATGAACAAGCCACGCTCGACTGGTGTATCCTTTCGGTATCCGAGAGCACCACTAAGGGAGCCAGGCCACAACGCTGCCGTGTTCGTAGCGTTGGAGACTATCTCTGGTTCACCGAAGGCTACGAGGGAAGGGAAGGAGATCAGAGTTCCACCACCAGCCACGGAGTTGATGCCGCCGGCAAGCATGCCGGCAAGAAATAGGCCAATCAACCCGACTAGATCGCTCATGGCTGGTTCGCGGCTGTTGTTCGTCGGTGGGTGAGATACTTGAACATACTCGGCACAAGTCGCATTTGTGAATCATTGGACAAGCCTACGCAGCAAGTAAGCTGCGTAGAGGACGCCGAAGCAATTGCTGCTTGTTCTTGGAGAAGCTAGTTGTTTCCTACTTCCTTCTTGAAGGCGTCAGATAGGTTTCTTCCCCAATCGCCGATTGGTTCGAGTCTTCCGTCGAAGAACCGGAGAACTGGAGGCTCCCACACGAACTTCAGCCCTTTGACAAGGTCTCGGTGCTTGTAGAGCCAATTTATCCTGTCAATAGCGTATTCTATATGGGATATTGAGTAGACTCTTCTTGGAAGTGCGACCCTAGTTAGTTCAACGTCAGCTGGGACTTCCTTCCCTTCCTTGTCTCTGTCCATCGAGACGCTTCCTCTTTCCATGCTTCTGATTCCCGAGGCTATGTAAAGGGCGGCTGAAAGGGCGCCAGCTGGATACTGGGATTGAGGTATGTGCGGTAGAAACTTCATGGCATCTAGGTGGCACGCCAGCCCGCCTGGGGGTGTAACGACTGGGACGCCGGTTTCACGAAGCCTGTTCACGAAATACTTGATCTGTTCAACTGAACAGCCTGCGACCGAGGGGTCCACCATTTCTCGAACTCCAACAGCCATGGCACCTACCTCTCGCATGGACATGCCCCCGTAGGTGTAGAACCCTTCATACACGGGGAGCCAGGGCCTGATCTTGTCAAACAGTTCCTTGTTGTTGGTCGCTATCATGCCCCCTCTAACAGACGTGTTCTTTCTGCCGCTCATGTAGAAGAGGTCAGGAATGCTGCAAATCTCGCGAACTATTTCAGCAACAGTCTTGGTTTGATATCCTTTCTCTCGCTGCATGATCAAGTAAGCGTTCTCACAGATGAGGCTTCCATCCATAACGAGGATTAATCCGTGTTCATTGCAGATCTGACGAATCTCTTTCAAATTTGCCATGGAAAACGGCTGTCCACCAATCAGATTGGTGGTCGCTTCCATACGAACAAATGCGACCTTATCTTTTCCGTACTTCTTTATCACGTTCTTCAGTTTCTGTGGGTCCATGTTCCCCTTGAAGGGGTTCGTACTCTCTGTCTTCAGGGCGTCATCATAGTATATCTCCAGAACTGAAGCGCCAAAAAGTTCGATGTGCGCCCTAGTGGTCGTAAAATGATAGTTCGTCGGAACCACATCGCCAGGTTTGATGAAGACCTTGGCCACCAGATGTTCCGCTGCTCTCCCCTGGTGAGTATTCATAACATACTTGTAGCCTAGAACATCTCGCACTGCGTCGGCGAATTCGTAGAAAGTCATGCTGCCGGCGTAGGCGTCGTCCGCTCTCATGAACTCTGCGAACTGGTTATCGCTCATAGCGTTGACTCCGCTGTCGGTGAGCATGTCTAAGAATATGTCCTTCGTCTTGAGCAGGAAGGTATTGTAGCCAGCTTCTCCAATCGCCTTGAGCCGTTCTTCGACGGGTACGAGTGTAATCTTCTGCACCATTCGCGTCTTGTGCATCTCAATTGGAATTTCTTTTCCCGAAGACAACTTGATCGACATTAGAACACACCACAAGTATTTCTACTGCGAATTCGGGACGACAAACTCAGGTACTTACGCATTTGGATGGGTTCTCTTGACCGGAGATTACCAGAGGGTTGACGAAGGCAATGTCCTGTGATGCGCAACAGTGATGACGCGGTTCGATAAGCATCAATGAGGCCGAGTGAGAAGCTGTGGAGATTCGTTTCCTCTATTCAGAGCAATGCCCTTCACATGACGAAGCGATTCAACGGTTACGCAAGGTCCTTGAAGAGGAGGGCGTAGCTGCAGAGATTGAAGTTATCAGAGTTGAGACCTTCGAGGATGCGAAGCGGTATCATTTTCCTGGTTCGCCCACGATTCTGATTGATGGGCATGATATCGATCCGATTCCCAGCCTTGAATTTGCTCCAACCTGCAGAGCCTACGCCCTTGAAGATGGGCGTATCTCTCCATTGCCATCGGTCTCAATGATTCGGAAGGCCGTTTGTGCTGCTAAGGAGAATCTTAAGAGTAGAACCTAGCCCTAAACGATATGAAGGGATGAGGAGACTGGCGAACTTGAAGATTGGGGATACGGCCTTACCTTTCACCTTACCCGACGTCGATGGTAAGAGCCACTCGTTCGCGGAGTATTCTGGAAAGAATGCGGTGGTGGTTATTTTCAGTTGCAACCATTGTCCGTATGTTCGCGCTTGGGAGGACCGTATGGTCCAGATACAGGCAGATTATGGCGTGAAGGGTGTACAATTAGTCGCGGTGAACGCGAACGACGCCTCGAAGTATCCTGATGATAGCTTCGAGAAGATGAAGGAGCGGGCAAGGGAGAAGCATTTCAACTTTCCATATTTGCGTGACGAGAGCCAAGAGGTAGCACGGGCTTATGGAGGTGAACGAACGCCCGAGGTCTTCTTGTTCGATAAGGCGGGTGGGCTACAGTATCATGGCGTGATCGATGACAACTATGATGACCCGGCAGCTGTCAAGGTGAAGTTTCTGCGGGACGCCCTCGACGCGGTGCTGGCGGGGAGAACGCCGGTAACCGCTGAGACCAAGCCTGTCGGCTGCACAATCAAATGGAAATGATTGCGGCGCTCTTACTCTCTCAGCCTCTTCTGCACTGAAGTGCTTGTCAATTCGCGCAGTGCATCTGAAGCGATCCACCGCGCGCTCTTGGAGGGCATTTTCCGGATTTGTTTAGCGGTCCTTACGGCTGCTCGATTGAGCTCAAGGTTCCGTTTTCCAATCTGCCTGAGGGCCCAGTTGACTGCTTTCCTAACGAAGTTTCGCTCATCGGTGGCTTCTCTTTTGATTGCCTTCAGGAATTTCAGGAACTTTGCATTCGGCGCTTTCTTGTCATGAAATGCTAGCGCAGCCATCAGAGCGAATCCTGCCCTCTTGGTGAACTCTTCGTGCCGTAGACTCCATTCGACCGCTTTTTGGTAGGCTGCTTTCGTTTTGTCGAACAGGTTGCTGCAGGATTGGTCGCAAACGTCCCACGAGTCGAAATCCCTAACCCACTTATCCATCTGGGTTGCCGTGACTTTTTCTGGAATGTCAATCATTGAGGCGAGTATGCGGGCTTCGTGGATTCCGGATTCCCAGAGTTCCAGGCTGAGGGAGTGATTCCTACCAAGCTCTCTTGCTATCTTTCTGAGGGTGGGAATGGATACGCCGTACGTATTGTTTGGGTTTATTCCGAATCGGGCCATTCCCTTGGCCGCTTCAGGATTCGAGTGGGACTTGAGTCGTTTCAAGACCTCATTCCTATCCATCTAAACCGCCACGCAAGTACGACGGATGGTCAAGCCGTAATTAGGCTTCAAGGGCGGCTGGCTCAACTGGCCACATGCGAAAGGCGGAAATTAGAGCTATCCCAGATGGCTCAGTGATTCAGTATGCAAGAACAGTCACCCAAGGTCACTTCCGGGGGCTGGGATTTCCGGCTGCATCCCGCGAGCTCTAAGGTTGGAATCGTCTTGGTGCACGAGATATTCGGCTTCGACCAATATGTAGATTCCGTGGCTGCGCAGCTTGCGCAAGCAGGTTTCTCGGTTGCGGCAGTGGATCTTTACCGCGGAAAGCTTGCGTCATCTGTTGAAGAGGGGTTCAAGCTCAGGTCGGCTTTGAAAGAACAGGAAGTCTTAGATGCCTTAGGTTCAGGCCTTCAACTTCTTGTGCAGAAGATCGGCCAGGACGCGAAGGTCGGTTCAATGGGGTTCTGCATGGGCGGAGCTTTTGCGCTCTTGGGCGCCTGCAACTTGAACGTGGCCTTTTGTGTAGACTACTATGGCATGATCGAAAATGTGGAGCAGGTTAAGGGTGTTAAAGGTCCCATTCAACTCATGCTGGCTTCAGAGGATGAAAGAGTAACGCCGTGGGCGTACCAGCATTTCCTCCCCGCCGCAACCAAGTATAAGAAAAGAGTCGATGTACACCTCTACCCGAACGCGCAGCACGCCTTCCACCGGCCGAACTGGGAAGGCCATAACGCTGAAGCCGCGAAAGACGCTTGGGGAAAAACGCTAACCTTCATCTCCCAGTTCAAACGATAGAACGCATAAGCGCCGTTATTTCTTCGTCACCGAGACCTGCTCCAATAAAGCTGGTATCTGTTCCCAACTTTCGACCCTGAAGATTCGCGGCATTTCTGTGGCTTTTCGGTTCCACGGTTGTGTGTAGAGGACGCCCCACCTATCGAAGCTGGAAGCTACTAGAGACATGAGCTCAGCAGAATCGTCTATGAAGACATCGTAACTCAGATTCGCCTTTGCTCTGGTGCTGGCCGAGCGGACGAACGTGTCATACGGCACTTTCTGTTTTTCGAGCCACGATTTCGCAGCCTGAACCGTCGCTTGACTACGCCCCGTAACAACATCGACTCGCCCGAGCCCACGTATTCGGCTGACCCGCGCCCCGATATCTTCCTCTACGGGCGGAATGCTCTCCCACTCAAACCATGCTTCGTCGAGAGTCCGAAAGAACTCCTCCTTTGTGATGTGAGCTATCCGCCATGCGTTCCATTGAACGAAGGAGTTCACCGTGAATTGTGTCGAGTGGCGTTGGTTTAGGATTCTGCAAAAGGCTACCATGGTGTCTGCTAGGACACCATCCAAATCGACCGCAATGCGCAAGGGCAAATCAGAGTCGGCCCCGTTAAGAGACCGGGCGGTTCAGCTCTTTCTTTGCTTTCTCAACCTACGAACGGCGTATACTATGAGGTAGGTTGTGGCCAGCGCCGTGGCGATTTGTAAAGAAACGAACAGTGCGGCCAGTATGAGAATCAATGCTACGATTATGCTGACCTTAGCTTCAGTTTGCGAACCTTAGTCCTCCAAATAGGATTACTCAAGGCATTGACTCCATTCTTATGACTTCTTCATGCACCTTCAAAAGGTACCCTTCCGCCGTTAAGCCCCGCTTTTTCGCGAGCTTGCGGATGGCATTCTCAACTCCGGTCCCATGCTGAATTGCCTTTTTGCGGCGCCATACCATGTCCTCTGGCAACCCCATCTTTTTCGCCGCGCTCCGCAGAACCCACTTCCTCGTAAGGTCATTCCCGGGCCTAACCTTGAATTCGGAAGGAATTGACAACGAAAATCTGATGACATCTAAGTCGGCGAAAGGTGTGCGCAGCTCTACGCCAAACGGGGCAGTGGCTTGGTCATCCCTCTCATAGTTCACTTGAGCCGAATCCACGACGCTGCGGTAGAGCTCGGCAACGAGTGCCTTTCGTCCTTTCTTATCTAGCGTTCTCGCGTACTTGTAATAACCTCCGTAGAGTTCGTCGCTGCCTTGCCCGCAAAGCATGATGGAGCATCGGCGTTTGGCGGCGACAATCGCTGCCCAGTGAAGGGGCACAGCCACACTAACCTTCATCAAGTTCGGCTCCTCGATAAGCCACACCACACGCCGAACGTATTCTTCGAGCGAATCAAGACTGAATGATTCTAATGTAATGGGCAAATCAAGTTCCCGCGCAAAATGTTCAACGGCAGAGAGTTCTGGGGACGCGGGAAGGCCCACGCTGACTGCTTCCACGTTAGAACGCGTCTGGTTGGCAAGTAGTGCAGTTATGGCACTGTCGAGGCCGCCTGAAAAGGCAACTGCAACCTTGTCAACACCATGCGTTATTCTTCGAATGGATCTCTTCAGCAGGAGAGAGAGTCGTGATGATGCTTGGTGAATGTTCATGTTTCTCACGGCGGGCCGGGGAATGTGGGCTAGGCGGGTTTCGCTGAACCTGCGGTCCGTAGTTGAGTAAAGATATCCTGGATTTACTCTCCTGACATCACTCAAACCGACCCGCCAGAGGGCTTTTCTCTCCGAAGCGAAAACGGTCAGATTTCTGCTACGCGCATAATACAATGGTTTTAGTCCGTTTAGATCTCTGAAAGCACACAGCTTACCTTTCTGTAGAAATGCGCAGGCGAAGGCGCCAGGTTCCTCAAGAAGCAAACTTGCAGTCTTGGCTACCGACTCTTTTCTCGTTAGGCGTTTGTGGACGAATCGAGCCGCGTCTGGAATTCGGAAGATTGAACCATCGAGCATAGTGGCAGCCCCGTTAGCTTCAAAAACATGCACTTCAAGCGCGCTTCCAGAAGAGTATCCGGCCGACAGGTTGACGTTTCCGTCTTCAGTCATCTTCAGGGTCTTCGAGTTAGTTCCCCGGTGGCTCAAGGAACGAAGCATATTCTCGACGAGCGCCTGAGTATCAGTCCCGTCTCTGGCGAACGCTGCGGCAATTGCACCCAAGCTTTGTCGCTTCGGTTTTTCCACTCGTCGTATATCAGGTACGCCACGGTGACAAACAAGAACCGGTCATGATGGGTATGTAGACCTCAAGTTCGCCTAGTTCTCTTTCTGCCAAAAGCCCCAATCATCATGAACATACATAGCAAAAGTGCTACCAGCACGATGCTCGCGTTGACTGGAAATTCTGGAATGTCATTTTGCCCGACGACGAGTATCGTGTGCGTACTGTGCGTGTAGGTGAAGCAGATGTAATAGTTGTTGGCGTCTGAGGAGTAGGCAGTTGGAAGGGCATTTTGGTCAAATAAGACGACCGGCTGTCCGTCAATGGATGCGATGGGAATGGCTAGGTTCATTGAACCTACCGTGCCGTTCTGGCCCGTGATTTGGAAGACATACTCCTTGCTTTGCGCGTCATACGGGTTGCTGCTAAGGACCTGGCTGTCTGTCAGAAACTGTGCAGTTCCATAATTTGATTGGAGGGTGCTCAGGGTTCCCACAGATTGAGTGTTGAAGAAGGCAAGGATGTCGGCCAGGATTCTGCCTTCGACATCGGTTCCGATCCATTGATGCCCATAAGTGAAGGCGTCGATACGGGCAAGATTGTTCTGAACATGCTTCGCCCACAAGAATGCTGACTGAATGCTTGTCGTGCCACCATCGCTAATGCCCCAGATGAGCAAATGCGGGATCTTGACGCTCTCCGAGGATTGGGCGGTATTGAAAACTGACGGCTTGGTATCGGTTTGATTTGATGTCCCAGCCACCTCCGCGTCCATCACGACTCCGAGATTGAATATGCCGTATAGGTCATGTGTGAGGACCCAAGCAGCCACTGTGCCGCCGGCGCTCCACCCAATTATGTAGACCTGGCTTATGCGGAAAGCGAACTTGAGCATGGCTGCCAGTTCGTACGGGAAAACTGGGACGTCTGTGACAAACCACGAAATCGGCGCGATCACATTGAACCCCTTGTTTGCAAGGCCGGTCAAAAGGTCTGTTGTTCCCTGATCGAGGGAACTAACGCCATGCAAGATTGGCTGGTCGTATCCTTCACTGATGTATATGATCGCGGGGGAGCCGGCTGATTGAATGTTGAGGTAGGCATTCGCGCGCCCACCCAATTGGCTATTGTACAATGCAGGGAAATCCCCTGACGGGGAACCCGATGGCGGGGGATAGGTGCCCGCGACGGTTGTGGTCCAATCAATGGCGGGATCAGTCATAGTCAACGTGAACCTTATCGTATTTGGATTAGGGATCACCGGTAAGGTGGTGCTCAGATAGAATGCTCCATTGGCATCTGTCGTAGAATTGCTCAGGCTGGTTCCATTTCTGACCGCAGTGTCCTGATACTGAACAGTCACATTGGGATCCCCACCACCATATTGATCAGTGACCACGCCGGTGAAATCGACTCGTTCCCCCGGTTTCGGTTGCAAATCACTAACTACGAACGTATACTCGCAACAAGGCCCGAGTGTTGCTTTGACTTGATGCGGCGAATAGGCGAGAACAAGAACGATCAAAATTGCGAAGACTATGCTGCGCCGCATGTGAATCATCAATCACGCATCCGAAGGAGTATATTTGCGTTAAACCACCCGAGTTTATATTACGTACGAACGCTACGTTGGCCTCGGGCTGAGACTTGCCAATTTTGCCCATTGATACCGGCCGTTATGGGTCCTCGGAAATGCGGAGAATTTTCGAAGAGGAGGCGCGTTTCCAGAGGATGCTTGATGTTGAGGCAGCTTTAGCGTGGGCGAGGGGGCAGCTGGGTGAAATACCGAAAGAAGCTGCTGAGGAAATTGAACGCCACGCGACTATGAAGCATGTCAAGTTGGATAGGATTCGCGAGATTGAGAAAGTCGCCGATCATGAAACGGCGGCCTTAGTCGAAGCTCTTTCCGAGGTTTCCGGGAAGGGCGGAGCATATGTTCACCTCGGAGCCACGTCCTCCGACATTCTTGATACCGCATTGGCCTTGCAAATGAAAGAAGGGCTGGAAATAGTTCAGGCTAAGCTGGATAAGCTGGAAGAGGGCCTCATCGTCCTGTCGAGAAAGTACAGGGACACAATGGCCATTGGCCGCACGCATGGCCAACATGCGTTACCCATGACTCTCGGGCTCAAATTTGTGGTTTGGTTGCGTGAAGTTGCCAGACATATCGAGCGCGTGAACCAGTGCAAGGAACGCGTTCTCGTCGGTAAATTGAGCGGAGCGGTTGGCACCATGGCTGGCCTCGGCAAGAACGCTCTCAAAATTCAGGAGCTGGTAATGAAACGCCTGGGCCTCAAGGCCGCGGAGGTGACGAGTCAGATTGTTCAACGCGACAGGTACGCCGAATTAGTCTGCGTTTTTGCTATCATAGCCAGTTCCTTGGACAAATTTGCCGTTGAAATCAGGAACTTGCAGAGGCCCGAGATTGATGAGTTGGGTGAGCCGTTTGAAGTGGGCAAGCAGGTGGGAAGTTCCGCAATGCCCCAGAAAAGAAATCCTTGGAGAAGCGAGAATGTTTCAAGCCTGGCCAAAATCGAGCGAAGCCTGGTCGCCCCGGCATTGGAGGGGATTGTAACGTGGCACGAGCGTGACCTATCCCAATCAGCTTCCGAGCGCTTTGTGATCCCAGAATCCTTCATACTAGTGGATCATATGTTGGATTCGATGGTTCGGATTCTTGGCGGGCTGCGAGTCAACGAGGGCCAGATGCTTGAGAATTTGATGAAATTCAAGGACCCAATGATGTCTGAGGCAGTGATGATAGCCCTCGTAAACAAGGGGATGCCGCGGCTAGAAGCTCACAGGCTCTTGCAGCAACTCGTATTCGATGGCCAGGAGAAAAACAAGGGCTTCGCCGAAGTGTTGGAAGCCAACCCAGTGATTGCGAAGTATTTGACGAAGGAGGATATCAAATCAGCTTTGAATCCCAAGTCTTACCTGGGCTTGTCGGGCGAGCTTGTGGACGCTGCGGTAGGGAAGACAGTGGCCGAACGGAAAGGACGTGGCCTTTCGGCCTAGATGCTTTCGCTATTGCCCTCTCTATAGTCGGTTAGCAGGCTTTGTTCAGTTGTCTCAGCGGTCTTCGAGTTCAATCTTTCCCATTCCTCGGCCTTGATGAGGCCGCCTACCTGTTCCTTGATTTTCTTTGCTAGCGACGGGCCGATCAGTGGGACGTTCATCAGGTCCGTTACCGAGGCGCGCTTTAGGTCGTCAAGGTTTCTGTAGCCTCCGCTGAACAGGGAACGCGCCCTGACGCGCCCTACGCCTTCAAGTTCGACTAGGGGAACTAGTTCGGCTTTGACACCTTTAGCGCACCGGATTTGCAGTTCGTACGCCTGCGCGAGAAGGTCCTTGTGGCCGAACAGTTCAGCGAGTTGGTAGGTCGCGTGCAAGAGCCATCTTGCAGTGTCCACCATCCTGAGTATGTCGCCTGGTTCAACTTTGTGAACTTCGAGTATGCCGTCTTCGCTGGTTTCATTGATCCATTCGTACAGGACCCTTGCGCATTTGATTTCGGCTAGGAATTCCTCATAGGTTACGCCGTTGGTGTCGCCGTAGTATTCAGGGGTCTCACACATGAATTCGTCTTGGTGCTCCTTGGCGAAGAGGTCGAGCATTTCATCTTCCCCGCGGCGTGGGTACAATTTGGGTGAAATGTCTGGCGTTCTCGAGATCAGATGCAGGAAGCTGGTTTCGGTCACGTGTTTAGCGCGTGTGTATAAGCCGTCCCGTAGGACAACTGCGGATACTGGGTCTATGTAGAGTTCGGAGACACGCCGGCCGAACCTCGTAGCCTTCAGCTCTTCGCCCTCGAATTCAACCATCTGCTCTCTGTGGAGGAAGGAAAGTATGTCGCCGAGTTTTCCTCTGATCATCTTGGGGTCGTATTGGAAGGCATAGAAGGTCTTCGCGAAAAACCTGGTCAACCCATCTTCAGTGGTGGCAAACCGCGTGGCAATGGTCGCTAGCACATGCGGCCTGAGAACTTTCTCTGCGCCGAGTTTGGACCAGATTCTTTCAGGTTCTGCGAGGGCGTAGTTCTTCAGAAGGTAGTCTTGTTCATCTTCGGTTCGGGCTATGAGGATGGCTTCACCGTACTTGTCGTACTTCGGCCTTCCCGCGCGACCACAAAACTGCTTATACTCCAATACGGAGATCGGGTAACGTCCGTACCCAGGTTCGTACCTTTCGTAGCTGCTTATGATGACCGTACGGGCGGGGAGGTTGACTCCTGCCGCGAGGGTCGGAGTCGCGGACAAAATTTTCAACCGTCCAGCTTTGAATGCATCTTCGATGATTTTGCGGTGTCCTCCGGGTAAACCTGCGTGGTGGAAGGCAACGCCGTTCAGTGTCTGTTCGGCTAACACTTCTCCTAGCCGAGTTCTTTCGCCGGTTGCGAGGATTCTTTGGGCTATGTTCTCCAAACCCCTACGGTCCGGCTTGGGCAGGTACCTTCTGAGAACTGTCGCAGCTTTCTTTCCCATCTCCACAGCCGTGCGCCGAGTTTCAGCGAAGATTAGGACCTGGCCCCCCTCGCGCACAACGTCGAGTGCGGTGTCAAAAATCGGGTTCGTGTCGGTGTGCGGGATGAAGCGCGAGGCCCCGTCCTTGAATTGGATTTGACCGTCGTAATAGACGCCTTCTCTAAGCGGGACGGGCCGCCACTCGGTAGTGATGGGGATGCCTTTGAGCCACTCACCCATCTCCGCAGCATTCTTGATGGTGGCGCTCAGTGCGATGACTTGAATTCGTGGGTTGATTTTCAGTAAACGCGTCAGAACGACCTCAAGGGTTGGCCCCCTGTCCGCTTCGGTGATCAGGTGAATTTCATCAGCGACAACAACCGAGATATCAGCAATCCATGGCGAGCGGTGTCTTAGGAGCGAATCGGCTTTCTCGTTCGTGGAGATTATGACATCATAATTAGCGAGATAGATGTCGGACCTGTCGTAATCTCCGCTAGTGACGGCGACTCGAACGTTTCGGCCCGGCGCCTTTTCGACTGATGTGTACTTTTGGAAGTCTTCGTACTTCTCGCTCGCTAGCGCCCGGAGCGGGGTAAGGTAGAGTGCTTTTCCGCCCTTCTCAAGTATCGACTTGAGAATTACCATTTCTGCGACAAGCGTCTTGCCTGATGCCGTTGGGCTTGCGAGAACGATGTTCTTCCCGTCCAAGGCGCCGGCTTTGATAGCGTCCTCTTGGGGAGGGTATAGTACGTCGTACCCCGCCTTAGCTAGAACAGCCTTAACAGCGTCTGGGATGGGGAGTTCGTCGATCCGCAACGAAATTGCGCCTGTCAGGCTGCTGTTCGCTTCAAGTGCCCAGCCTTAGGCGAATAAAGGATTCCTTCCTTGACAAGCTGGTCGACCAGCCTTCTCGCGTCTTCGTCGGTAATGTCAACTTTCCGTGACAAAGCCTGGTATAGTGTCGAGTCTTCGACGATTCCCAGTTGCTTCTCCAAATCAGCGAAAGTGCTTAGCACGACCTGCATTTTGTCTCTCAGGCTCTTTGGCTTGCCCGTCATTATGACATCAATGTCCATCTTCCCAGTCGTCGTGTCGATGCCCACATCCTGCAGGGACAATGTCATTAGGCGAATTATTGCACGAGCGTCTTCCGCCTCGACACGGTCACGCAAAAAGCTCTTCGCCCTAGCTTCAGATAACCTAACCAATCCCTCAAGCTGCCTCGGGGTTATGACTATGGGCGACTCGCTAGAGCCGGACATTGAACGCATTTTCAGGTAATACTGCCTAATCTCGTTCACAGCCTCATCCGACAAGGCCGGTTCGATGCGTTTGGCGTACGCAATATACTTGCGTAGAAGCTCCGGTAGAAGTGGTGGTTCCTCCGGGGTAGTTTTCAGCCGGTGAAGTGTGAGGATGTGCTCCGACATTCTACTGTCCGAATCGGCTTCGGGGACGTCCTTCATGATGAAGAGGAGGTCGAAACGTGACAACAGGGTCACGGGCAAACTAATGTTGTCCGTGATGTTCCGGTAAGGGTCATACCTACCCAAACTTGGGTTGGCAGCAGCGAGGACAGCGGCCCTAGCATTTAGAGTTGCAACGATTCCTCCCTTGGCTATGCTGACGGTGTGTTGCTCAAGAGCCTCGTGAATAGCCACCCGATCCTCCGGGCGCATTTTATCCACCTCGTCGATGCAAGCGACACCTTTGTCAGCTAAAACCAGGGCGCCTGCCTCTAGTACCATGCCCCCAGTTTTTTCGCGGACTACTGCGGCAGTCAGGCCGGCGGCTGTTGTTCCGCGGCCGCTTGTGTAAAGCCCTCGTGGGGCGATCCTTGCAACATATTGGAGTAGTTGGCTCTTAGCGACTCCTGGGTCTCCAACGAGGAGGACGTTGATCTCACTTCGTATTGTGACGCCATCAGGCAGTCGTTTGGGGACGCCTCCGAATAGGAGGTAGAGGACGGCCTCTTTGATGTCGCCGTAACCGTAAATGGACGGGGCGAGCGAGGCTATGAGTTTGCGGTGGATGAACGGATCTTTCGCGAGCTCTCGTATCGCCCTCTCATCCTCAGGCGTTATCTCAACGACCTCAACCTCCTTCCCGACGACGTCAACATAATTTGCGTCGAGGAGCAGTTCGAAGGTGCGAAGCCTAGCTTTTCTCCCAACGTATTCCTGCTGGCCCCTCGCTATCCCAGTTATGGATACACGGTCGCCTGGCCGTGCAATATCGACCAGGTCTTCAGCGAGCTTGATGTCGATGGCCCTGGGCAGTTGGCCTGGAGGGAGGTCTTCAGGCCGTTCTTGGATTCGGATATCCTGTGAGTTCATGAAGGTGGACTGTTTTTCCATGAATTCGAACACTTTGCTTCGGCAATGTGGGCAGACTCCGGGCCCGCGCATCAGAGTTCCCGCCTGCTCGACGTAAGTCATCGCGTTGCATTTGCGGCATTGAAACGCGGCCTTAATGAGAAGGGGCTTGACCGACGTCGACCTCACGATTATTCCGTCGATCGAGAGTAACCTGCCAATGTTCTCCGCCCCAATCTTGCGGAGTAAGTGTTTCTCCGGTAGTTTCCTGAACCTGACGCGAAGCCGTTTTATGACTTCGGCATATTCTGGGTCCTCAATTTTCAGTTGGGCCCACGCGCTACGGTCCATATACTCGAGGTATTCGTCTGGCTTGTCAAGAATCGAACGCGCTAGGTCTGCGTCGTGAGCTATCAGGTCTTCGAAGTCGACCACGATAGACCTTGAGCCAGTCAGGGCAACGTGGCCAAGGCGTTTTCGATATTTGTATTCGTCTTCAGCCAGGAAAGACCTGAGGAAGTCCTGGAAGCGTTCCTCGGGGTTCTGTAGCGTAGTCAAGCGTTTAATTCCTGTCCAAGGAGCTTCGACTTCCAATCCTCAATGGTCTTGTTGAGAGTCGAATAGAGGGTTCGCTCTTCGTACGTCAAACCTTGAATGAGTTCCTCTGAGGGCGTTGGGGATGCGGCGATGGAGACGATCTTTCGAACTCTACAGTTAACAATGTCGCGCACTAAGCTTTCGGTCCTCTCAAGTTCCCGAAGCTTCACCTGGTCCTGTTTGCTCTTTTGATGAAGTTCGTCTAGGTGCCGCCTGAGCATGCAGTAGAAATTTGGTTGGAGCGCAGGTAATTGTCTCGACGCAGGAATAGTTTCTCGCCAATGTATTTTTGAAATCGAGTTATAGTTGAGGACATCCTCCTCTCTGAACTTGGCGTACCCAAGCTGTACAAGTTCCTTGGCTGTCCAATAGGGAACTTCAAGTTCCTGCCCGACTTTCGCCGAGGATAATTTCGGCATCCTGGGCGTTTCAGGCAACTCCCGGGTCACAACTACCCTGATCTGAGAGTTTTCAAAGTCAAAGTCTATGTCGCCGACCGACATCAAGGCTTCCGCCAAGAATGAAACACCAAACCGCTAACCGCCCTTTTCCAAGTTAAATGCTTTAACTCGAATTCTTTTTTCTATTCAGTCGAGATTTCCATTGGAGCGACTTGCGCGTGGGGAGAGAAGGATGAAAGTATGATGGGTGTTTTCGCGTACAGCGACTACCCGCAGCTCTGCTTGGGCCAAGGCTTTTGAATGTGGTTCGTAAACTCAGCTGCACTGGAAATCGAACATGAAATTGCGCGCGGTGGAGAAGTATTGAGCCAAGCCAACGTCATGTGGATCGAGAAGTATAGACCTCGGTCTCTCGATGAGGTCGTCAATCAAAAGGAAACAGTTTACGGAATCAAAGCGTTGCTCAAAACGCCTGCAACGATGCCCCACTTCCTCTTCGCGGGCCCGCCTGGGACTGGGAAGAGTACAGTTGCCCTTTGCATAGCCCGTCAATTGATGGGTGAAAGTTTTCGCAGCCTAGTGTTGGAGTTGAACGCGTCCGATGAACGTGGTATCGGCGTCGTTCGCGAGAGAATCAAAGGGTTCTCCCAGATAATCCAAACCACCCCATCAGGCGTTCAGTTTGGGCTTGTGATCCTCGACGAATGTGACGAGATGACAAGAGACGCCCAAACCGCGCTGAGGAGAATAATGGAAACGTCGTCCAGAACCTGCCGCTTCATTCTCATCTGCAACTATCAAAGCGGCATCATAGAGCCCATCCAGAGCCGATGCTCAGTCTTCCGATTCAGGCGATTGGAAGAAGCCGAAGCTATCGAATACTTGGCAAAGATATGCAAATCTGAAAAAATCGACGCAGGTCCCAAAGTTGTTGAACGAGTCTTCGAACTCTCAGAAGGTGACCTTCGTAGGGCGATTAACTACCTCCAGGTTGCGGCCACAAGCACGAAGGGCGGAAAGTTAGACCTGGCGACCCTCGAGAGGGTCATGCCAGAGGCCCAGGGTGGACTCATTCGTGAAATGCTGAAGCTTGCACTTCAAGGGGATTTCATGAAGGCACGAGATGCCATGTACGAGTTGATGGGCAAGCATGGTGTGAGCGGCAGAGAGATAATCCGCGGAGCGAACCGGGAGGTCAGCCGCGTCTCAGAGGCTAAGGGTGACAAGCAGGCCGAGGTTGTGCGTGCACTCGGTGAATGTGATTTCAGGTTGACGCAAGGTGCAAATGAGGATATTCAGCTCAGTGCCATGCTGGCTCAGTTGAGCGTGATTGGAAGAAAGTAGAGTGCAAACGCTCCACACAGTTGCTTGGACTGAGAAGTACCGTCCCCTGTCCACAGCAACGCTTCTAGGCAACGAGGAATCAGTCGAAGCATTCAAGGCTTGGATGAAGCAATGGACCTTGAAGAAGAAACCCACGAAGGCATGCCTCCTAGTCGGGCCGCCTGGGGTTGGGAAAACAACGCTCGCTAGAGCCGCCGCGAACGATTTCCACTTCCGAGTGCTTGAGATGAATGCAAGCGACATTCGGACTGAGAAAGCCATCAAGAACCTGCTTGCTCCCGCAAGGTCCTCTTCAACGCTCGACAGCTTCACCGCCGATGGTCGAGGAAATATGGTTCTCATGGACGAGGTGGACGGCGTTTTCGGGCGAGAAGACCGCGGAGGGTTGGGAGCAATTCTTACAGTAATCAAACAGTCGCCCGTACCAATAGCCCTAACAGCTAACAACGTAGACGACGAAAAATTTGACGACCTCAAGAAGGCCTGCATCGTCGTTCCGCTTGTTGAAATTCGCCCCCGACTGCTACTCATGCTGACTAATCATATCCTTGCCGAAGAGGGGCGCTCAGTTCCTGAAAAAGTAAGGAAACGAGTTGCCAGCGAGAGTCACGGGGACATAAGGTCCGCCGTCAATGATATTCAAACCATCGCAACCAGTGGCGTAGCAACCCTACGTCCGGAACGGACGAGGGAGCTGGATGAAAAAGGAACCTTAAGGGGCCTCTTCGCTTCACGCGGATTCGGCGAAGCTAGAAAGGCCCTCAACGAGACTGAGATTCCACTCTACCGCGACGAGTTGCTATTGCTCATTCATGATTTGCTCCCCTACCTGTACACCACGCCTAGCAAATTGGCGAAAGCCTACGACAGCTTGTCCCGCGCAGATATCGGGTATGGGAGAGTTGGTGCAAGCCGTTCTCGTGGGATGATGCCGCCCCCTTTCAACCAGCCGCGCAGGGATGCTGTGCCGGAATGGAGTCTACTGCCCGTCGCGTTGAACGAATTGGCCTCGGTGGGAACGGAGCCGGTCGATAACGACATAGAGCATGCGATGGATGTAGCCCCATTGCTCTCGAGGAAAATCGTGGATCGTTATCAGTACCGACTTTGGGCGTTGGACCACCTGTGCCGCAGGATAGCCAGGACATGCCACATGTCGAAACGTAAGGCGTTGTATGAAGTTGTCCCGTTCCTAGTGGCCATTTTCAGCTCTGATGGGGAACGTGGGCGGGAAATTGCCCTGAGCCTGGAAGCGGAGGAGCGGGACATAGATTTCCTGGTTTCGGAATCTAAGACGCAACCAACCGTGAAAGGCCCTGAAGAGGTTCTTGACCCGACAGGTTTCAAGTTGCCTTACATGGGCAAGGACAAGTTCATCCAAATCATGCGGGCCGGTATCAGCTACGATAGGAGCGGCGGCAAATTCGCTGTCCGCCGACTCGATAACCTAGACTCAGTTGAAGAAAGGCTATCGGACATAATGGCCAGGCCTATCAAATTCCGGCGCCCTGAGCAAGCTGCGGCTGAAGTGGAGGGTAAGATCATAAAGGAATGCTATGTCGACGGGCAGAAGATCACATGTGAAGAATGTGAGTTTGTTGAGAACTGCCCCAGCCATCTAATCCCCTCCCTGAAATTCTGCATATGCGATCAAACACTCGTAGATCCGAAAGGTTACGAGGAGTACGTGGCAAAGAACAGCCCCGCTGTCTCACCAGCAAAGCAGGCTAAGCCTGCTAGGCCAGTTAAGACTGCTAAGCGGGCGCCTGCTCGTAAGAAGCGTTAATGTTCCTGAGCTACGCCGATGATGTGCCCTAGTTCCGGAAGAATCAACCTCTCCACCGCCGTTTGAACTGCATCTGGGGAGCCTGGAAGACAGAATATCAGCTTCCCCTTACTCGTTCCCGCGAATGCGCGGCTGAGAAGGGCAGGGGAACCGATAGTCTCGAAGCTGATTTTTCTGAAGAGTTCCCCAAAACCGGGAATCTCCCTCTCAACTAGGGGTGTGATGCTCTCAGGGGTAACGTCCCTCGGGGACAAGCCGGTCCCGCCGGTTATGATAACCGCGTCAACCCCATGGGTCCTGAGGGCGTGGTTTGTTGTTTTGGTTATCATTGGTTTAGAGTCGGAAATCAATTGGCGTCCTTCAATCCTGTGGCCCGCTCCTCGGGCAAGCTTCTCGATTAAGTCTCCAGATGTGTCGTTGGGCTTTTGGCCAGCCTTGAGTTCCTTGAATTTTGATGTGCTGCAGGTTATGATGTAGATTCCGACTGATTTTGGTGCCGATGACTTGTGAAGTTCCGGGACTTTGGTCATTTATGTTCGCTTGATTTTCTTTGTTACTTTGAGGTTTGTGATGGTGGTTGTTGGGTATTGGCCCATGGGGTCTTTCTCGTACTGTTTCACCATGTCCCAAATCGTGAGAAGATAGGTTGCGGCAGCAGTTAGCGCTTCCATCTCAACCCCGGTTTTCGCCAGCCCCTTCACGTACGACTCCACCCTTAGCGCATTTCCCGCCAAGGAGTGCTCGGTTCGCACTGTTGTTATCGGAATCGAGTGGCAGAAAGGAAGTAGATGGGGCGTACGCTTCGCGGCCATTATTGCCGCGACCTCTGCGGCAGCAATAGGGTCGCCCTTCGCGATTCGGCCGCGTTTAATGCGTGAAATTGTGCTTGTTTTCAGCACAATCTCGCCGACCGCTGTTGCCTCTCTAACTATTGCGTCCTTCGGTGAGATGTCTACCATGGAGAAACGGCGCATCCGCAAACAAACCTCAAGCCTGACATTAAGGCCGTGCCGGCAAATTAGCCCTTGCGCCGTGTCCGGGGCTATTGTTGCCGCAAATCACGACTCCGAGTCCTGGCGTTTAACCCGATTTCGGCTCATGACTATCTGTGGGGGTGTTTTCCTGGCGAAGCCATGTGGATCTACATGAACACAACTGCAACCTTGCTCCCGTAGTAGTGCGTCCACGCCGCTTAGCCCGTGAGTCATGGCTTTCCGCCATTTCCATCTGCACTGTGGGTTCTAATGACTCCCCGGTAGCATTGAAACCTTGAAACTTTGTGATACTCGAATCGCGCCTTGACGACTACAGGCATGATTCTAGCCGGTCACTGGAAGCGGGTTTACTTTCGTGGTATACGTTTCTTTCGTGTTGTGGTTAGGGCGGCTTCTAGTTGCTCGCGCATGGTTGAGGCTGGTATGTTTTGTAGGCCGAGTAGGGTTGTTTTGCCGCGTACGCCTTCGCCTGATTTTTCGGCCGTTATTACGCCAATGGCGCCTAGGCCGCGGGCGTACTTCCAGATTTGAGTGTGCTTCCTAGGTTGGTCATTATACTCTTCACAAACGGCCTTGTACTCGCGTTCAACGACGCCTATGGTAGCGTAGGCTTCCTGTGATTCCCCTAGAACCCTCGCTAGGGCGAGGAGCATGTATTTTTCGTGTGGTGATAAGGCGGCTATGTATTCGCCGCGGAGCATCGGGTAAACGCTTCCGGCAGCCTTCCGCACATGGTCGGTTAGAATGTGCTTTGCACTGTCAGAGTCGGCGTATTTTCCGGCGCGCCAGAGTAGTTCGATGGAGTATCTTGCGTCACCGCTCTGGCCTCCTATGTCGGCGACGAGTTGAAGCGCCTCGTCGGCCACGGTGTTCTCTTTGAAAGCTAACCCAATACGGTCTTTGAGGATGTCGATTAGTTGTCGGGAATTGTACTTGTCGAGTTTAACGATATTCCGTTGCAGTGTGTCGATGGTGCTTTTGTCGAGTTTTTGGAGGTATTCAATTTCGCGGAGTATGAAGATTAGTGAGAGCCGTATTGGTTTGCCCACCCTTTCCTCTTGGATGCGGGTTAGGTTGTAGATTGGGGTGGATTCTTCCATTCTGATCAGGTGCTCAAGCTCGTCGAGTGCGAGTATGAGGTGTATGTTCTTGTCATCGAGCATGTCCATGAGGGTGTGGAGCAGTTCCTCAGGCGCGAAACCGCGTTTCGGAAACTCAGGCTCGAACTGAGTCAGGACTCGTTTCATGATCATGAAGAGGCTGCCTTTCGCTTCGCGGCAGTTCACGTGCACATAGTGCAGGTTGACCTTGCGGTTTCTCGCAGCCTTGACAAGGTCTGTTCCGAAACGTTGGGCGAGTACAGTCTTGCCAGTTCCTACGTCGCCCGTGATGAGGACGCGTTGGCTTGTGGAGAAGGGGCTGTCGAGCGTGAAGCGGAAGAGTTGGGTGAGAAAACGCATTTGCTCGTCGCGGTGGGGAAGCTTTCGGGGTATGTATTCCAGTGAGAGGGGCGCTTCGTCTTTGAAGACTGTGGGCCTTTCCAAAGTCTCCTTAACAATATCTGAAGACAATTGAACGAGAGCCCCTACTCTCGACATGGCTTAGCCTACTCCCATCTTATCTGCTTTTGTTCTCCGATGCAATAAAAACAGGAGAGCCGGGTGAAACTGATTGACTAAATTTCATCATTTGGTTCGGTATGATTCGATGACCCTGTAGAGTTCATCCCGCTCAGACGCATGAATCCCCTTAGCCTTCCCGTTATGTAAGATCAGCTTCCTCCCTCGCCTGCGTTGCGTCATCACTCCTATGATAGAAGCCTGAATCCCATTCGCCTTCAAGCGACGTAAGATCAGACGGCTCCTCCGTTTGTCGGCAGATATGAGTAGACAACCCGAGCTCATCAGCCGCAACGGGTCCACTTTCAACGCGGAGCATATTCGTTTCGTTTCCGGACGAATTGCGATACGTGACTCGTGAATCAGGAAACCAACCCCGGATGCTTCCGCAAGTTCCCAGACCCCCTGAAGCAAGCCGCCTTCCGTGGGGTCGTGCATTGCCCTAACTCCCCCCGCTCGGACAGCGACTAGAGCATCTTCAACAACGCCAATCGAGCTCTTCATGAGTTTTGCCCGCTGGAGTAGTTTCCCACCTATCTTCGGCCTAAGTTTGTGAGCGAAGTCCGAGGCTAGCACAGCGGTTCCTTCGATGCCTACTGTCTTCGTCATGATGAGCTGGTCGCCTGGCCGCGCACCGCTCGATGTTACGAAACGATTTCTCGGGACGACACCAACCATGTAGCCTACCACAATCGGGCGTTTCAGCCCAGGAGTGACCTCGGTATGTCCTCCCACAACGGCGACGCCCACCTGTTTCGCAGCCTTGTCGACCTGTCGCATAATCTTGCTCACCAAAGTGACGCCAGACTTTTCAGGGAGCAGGAGGTCGCACAGAAACCATCTTGGCCTAGCACCTCTACAGGCTACATCGTTCGCGTTAACGTGGACCGCGAGCCATCCGATGTCAGACGCCGTCCCCGTGACCGGATCCGTTGTCAAGACGAGTACGTTCTTTCCCAGCGAGACTAGCGCAGCGTCCTCGCCTACGGAGGAGCCCATGATTACCGTGCGGTCTTTGATGCCCTTGTAACGAAACACGTTGCGGATGAGAACGTCGGTTGGGATTTTTCCAGTCCGGAAGGGGGGCATCTTGTACCAAGCCCTAGAAGGCATGTCATGCTTTAAGTAATGACTCTCAATAAGTGTGCGTTGAGGATGGTTGAATGATTAAATCGATAATTGACATAGCCGTTGTCGTGTCCAACGCAAACAAGTCGGCTGATTGGTACAAGGAAAAACTTGGCCTCGAAATACGCGATAAGCAAGACCACTGGGTCACGGTCGCCCCGAAGGGCTCAGACCCGGTTCTTCACCTTTGCGAGACAACCCCGCTAGAGCAGGGAAACACCGGCATCGCCTTTCGCGTAGACGACCTCGACAAGGCCTACAAGGAAATGAGCGGCAAAGGGGTCGAGTTTACTGTGAAACCGAAGAAAGAGGAATGGGGTTACCACGCGATGTTCAAGGACCCCGACGGAAACGAATTCTGGCTTTTCGGGGAATAGTGCAAGAGCGCTTCACTCACGAAACTGTCTGCCTAACTCTCCAATAGTTTTCGACTCTTCCTGCGCGGGCTGCGAAAGGCAGTGTCCGGCATGTCGGAAAGTGAACTTGACTTTCATCGAAAGATGGGTGAGAAATGTTTCAACGCGGCTTGGGACTATTTTGACAAGAAACGTAGAGACGCTAATGACGAGCAGCAGATGCTACATCTGGCACATGCCTCCCGCTACCATTGGACGTTCGTCGGAACCCCCCGAAACCTGGCCGTTAGTGACTGGCAGATTTCCCGAATCTACGCAGCCCTCAACGAACCCCATCTCGCCCTCCATTTCGCCGAATCCTCCCTAGGAATCTGCGAGAAGAAGGGCCTGTCAGACACTTTGCATACGGCGTACGAGGCTATGGCGAGGGCACATGCCATCGGCAGGGATAACAAAGCTGCCCAGAACTACCTCGATAAAGCTCGCGAACAGCTCGACCGATTGACCGGACTGGACGAAGAAGACAGAAAAATCTACGAGGATCAGATTCGAGAAACTGAAGCGATGATAGGAAAATAGCATGCCGCTTTACGCTTCAGGATAGCAGTAACTGCGGGCTCCCGCACTCAAGATCCATCTCACTTTACGATCAATTGGGCCAGACTCGTCATCGCCCGCCCATAGAGCTAGCATGACACCCGCTAATTTGCATATCTAACACAAGCAATTTGCAAGCTTATGTTCAACGCGACCAGTAGTCGCACCTAGAATCTCTGAATAAAGGTTGATGCGGAAAATTGCTTGGGGTGCGAATAGTGCCGGTCGGGTTTGAAAGTCTAGGTGTGAGGTCGATGTGCACTTTCATCGAGACGCCCGACGTGAGAATCTTGGTCGACGCAGGCGTCGCGTTGGGGCCACGTTTCCGAAAACTACCCCACCCGCAGGAGTATCGTGCCCGGGACCAATGTAGGAAGCGGATCAGGGAATATGCGGCGAAGGCTGATGTCGTAGTCATCTCCCACTACCACAACGACCACCACACACCGAACTACACCGAACCTGTCTGGCTTGGGAGTAGCGCTGAAGAATCTGAGCAAATCTACCGGGACAAACTTGTTCTTGTGAAGGATATTCGAAACGCCATCAACTTCAACCAGCGCAGAAGAGGATGGATGTTCCAGCGGTTTGTGAAGCGGATCGGGAGCAAATGCGAGGTGGCTGATGGCAGGGATTATGAATTTGGCGCCACGACGGTGAAGATTTCTCAGCCGGTTCCGCACGGGGAAGACGAAACGGAACTCGGGTGGGTTCTCATGACTACAATTGAATCTCAGGGGGAGAAGGTGCTTCACGCGTCGGACGTTCAGGGTCCTATGTCTAAGCTGACTACTCGGCTGATATTGAAAGAGAAACCCGGCACCCTAATCCTAGGAGGGCCGCCGTTGTACTTGGAAGGCGTCCGAGTCGACAAAGCTTCCATCCACAAGGGGTTAGAGAACGCCTCTAGAATAGCTGGGAAAACCCCGAAGATAATATTCGAACATCACGTGCTACGCTCTGAGAAGTGGGAGGATCAAGCAAGACCTGTGCTTCAGGCCAGCTCAGAAGCCGGGCATGAACTGGTTACCGCCGCCGGGTATTTGGGCGACCGCCCAAAGTTGCTTGAATCTCGACGAGAACGCCTGTATGAAGAAGATCCGCCATCGCGGGAGTTTGTGAAATGGACGGAGCTTCCACGTGAGAAACGAAGGCTACAGGCGCCACCTGTCTAAGCGAACAAATGAAGTCGGGAAAAAGGATGGGGGCGGGGACTCCATGTCAGGCGCCTGCTAACTTCGTTGCCAGCCTGAATTTCTTTCCGCATTGGGGGCAGGAGAAGTGCTTGATATGTAGCGCCGGTCCTCGTCCATCTTTGGGATGCATATCCCATTCTTTTGCTGGTCCTGCAACTTCGCCGCCGCATTTGAGACATTTCACCAAGAGAATTTCACCTCTTCGCGCATTGGCGGCCCGGCGGTGGGCATGGAGAAATGGGTTGGTGGGGTTGAGGAGGATTTCGGGCTTATGACTATTCCCCCATGTCCAACCGGGCGGGTTGCCATGACCAGACCTTACATGGTTGTTGGTATATGAATGTTTCATTTATGGTACATTAATATACCTCAAACACCAACTGCACTCTCGAATCGCAATCACAGGAGGTAAGAAAACAAATGAGTGCAGAATCCAGACGAAGCTTCGCCCTAGCCCTCGCATCCTTCGCAATCGGCGCAGTCGTAGCCGGTGTCCTCGGCAACTCGAAAACACGCGAGAAGCTGCTAGAAGCGAGCAAAAAACTATCGAACCGCACAGCCGTCGCGTAGACGACTTCTGGAAGGCCTAGCGGCCTTTCCTACATTTTTCTTAACATTCCCGCAGTGTCGGAAAGACTTAATTCTGATTTGACCTTGTTTGCGCCATAGAGGCGCGTGAGTGGGGCCTCCCACCCGTTGCGCTGAACAAAACCCCGGAGTAGGGAGGTTACGTAGTGAAAAGCAAGAAATCGGTATCTGTCACTCTGACGGCAGTGTTCGCAGCCGTTTACGCAGTTGGCGTAGTGGTCCTCGCACAAATTAGTTTCCTGCCATTCCAAGTAAGAGTAGCAGACGCACTTCTGCCGCTCGCCATGCTTTTTGGTTGGCCAGCAGTTGTGGGTTTATCGCTTGGTGCCTTGGTCGCCAATATTTTCGGAGGCTTGGGGCCCGTCGACATGGTCGGCGGAGCGATCGCTAACTTTCTGGCAACCTTCATTGCATGGCGTATAGCACGCCACAAATCCAAATCATGGGGAGTCGTTGGAGTAGTCGTCGAGATCCTCGTAGTCAGCCTGATTGTAGGCAGCTACCTTAGCTACCTTTTTGCAATTCCCATCGTAACCGGTTGGGCTGAAGTCATGCTGGGGAGCATTATAGCCATAGGCATACTAGGTTCGATTTTGTACTTTGCCGTAAAGGAGCGTGTGGTCACGTTCCTCAAGCCCTACGGATTAGACTAGGGTAGAACCCGAATAACAGGCGAAGAAGACCATATTGGGGACAGCGGGTTGGGGAAGATTGAGCTAGTGCTCGGCGATATTACGAAGCAAAAGGTTGACGCAATTGTGAACGCTGCCAACACGACCCTAAGGGGTGGTGGTGGAGTGGACGGCGCCATTCACAGGGCCGCTGGCCCTGGAATCTCGGAGGAATGCCGCAGAATCGGCGGTTGCCCCACCGGAGAAGCAAGAATCACCAAAGCGTACCATCTACCAGCAAAACACGTGATCCATACGGTGGGCCCGGTTTGGCGAGGGGGAAAAGCAGGTGAAGACGAGCTCCTCCGAAACTGCTACAGAAACTCATTGAACCTGGCAGAAGATAATGGAGTCAAAACAATCGCTTTCCCCTCTATTAGCACAGGCGCCTACGGCTTCCCGATCGAAAGAGCCGCACCGATCGCCGCCCGAACCGTGCGCGAGGCCATCGAGAATACGAAGAGCATCGAGAAAATCATCTTTGTCTGCTTCTCACAATCCGACTACGAAGTTTACGAGAAGGCTCTGAACCTAGAGGGGCGCCGCGGGTCGGCGTAAGCGTCCAGTCAACCATTAAATCTGACTCAAGACGCAAAAGCTCGGCTGAGCATTATGAAGTCTGAACGGCCCATAGGTGAAGTGCGCCAAATCAATGTCAAAGCGGAGGCGCATGGTGAAAGAGGACTCCCGAAGAGGCCGGTCGTAGAATTCGCCATCACTGGCAGCGTAGGCCTCATGGGGGGAATAGGCGCACTAACCAAGGACTACGGCCTGATGGCTGGAGCACTTGTGTTACTCGCGAATGGAAGCCCCCTACTAAGCATTGACGGGCTCATTGCCAAGAAAGCAAACAAGTAAACGCCCCAATCGCAGAGGGGCGCCACCGGGTTTTTGGCCGTTCCATCGCCCTGGCACTACAATTCGAAGTCACAGTCGGGATTGGAGCATTTCCAGGTATCCGCAACCGGGAGTAGTGTACCCTCAGAACACTTCCTACAAGTCGGTAAGTTGGCTACTGTTATGTTTACTGTCATTCAATTCACCTCCAAGGCCCTGTTTGAACCAGCGTTTCTTGGAGCATACGTGCCCGTGTTAAGCAATATAGTTGGTGGTGGAGAAAATGGAAAGAACGGCAGGTCGGTTGAAACGAATCGTCGTGATAAGCGGGCAAGAGGCCTCGTGTATTGTCTCTCTAGGGAATTATTCGCGGAATTCTGCTCGTAAGACAGTGACGGCTCGGCCGCCGATGTACACCCGTTTATCGCCGACCCGAACGCGTACTACGCCGCCGCGAGCTGAGGCTTGGTAGGCCAGTAGCTCGTTCTTGCCTAGCCGGTCGCGCCAGAAAGGGCCTAGGACACAGTGTGCTGAGCCCGTTACGGGGTCCTCGTTGATGCCGGCCCGAGGCGCAAAGAAGCGACTAACGAAATCATATGGTTTGGTTGTTGCCTTGGCGGTCACGATGAGCCCGCGGATTGGTAGAGCCGAAAGGCGGGTGAAGTCAGGCCTCAATCCCCTGACAGTTTTCTCCGATCCCACTTCAACAATGTAATCAAACCGACTTCTGCCAACGTACCTTGGCTTTGCCCCAAGAGCCTTAGGAAGGCCGCGAGGGACTTTTGTCCGCTTGTCCGGGAGGGATGGGAAATTGAGTTCAATCCACTCACCTTGGCGCTGCGCCAACAGAAGGCCACTGCGAGTGTGAAACCGAGCAGCCTCGTCAGGCTTCAGAATTCCCTGCTCCCAAAGGATGTGCGCGCTTGCGAGGGTCCCATGCCCACAAAGGTCCACTTCGACAGCCGGCGTGAACCAGCGCAGGTTAAACCCGTTCCCCCGCCTCTGAAGAAAAGCGGTCTCGGACAGGTTCATTTCCCGGGCTACATTTTGCATCCAACCATCTTCACGCGGTTCCGGTAGAATGCAGACTGCGGCAGGGTTCCCAGCGAAGGGCTTCTCAGTGAATGCGTCCACATGGAAAATCGTCAGTGCCATAAATCGCCCGTTATCGAAACGTGTGTATAATCCTTTCAGGTGCAAATCGGAATGGAAGATATCACGATGTATCGTGTGCTCCGGTGACTCACGACACTCTGAAATAACAGACCAACGCACGACGTGAATTCAGTGCAATGCCTTGGAGTTCTCGTATAAGTGACAGGCGGCGAATTGCCTCGGACCCACATTAAACATCGGCGGAGGGTCAGTACACTTTTCGAACTTCTGAGGGCAGACCTTGCTGTATATGCAACCCGTCGCGGACGGTCCTAGGTCGGCCAAAACTTCCTGCTCATGTTCAGCCCGTTCGAGCTTTAGAACGTTTGCCATGAGCTTACCTGTGTAGGGATGTTTCGGGGTCATTACAACATCATAGGTCGGCCCCACCTCCACGAGCTTCCCGTAGTACAGGATGCCGAGAGTGTTGCTCATGTATTTGATGACGTTAATGTCATGCGTGATGAAGAGGTACGAGAGCGCTAGCTCTGACTTTAACGTTCTCAAAGTGTTCAACACCTGCGCTTGGATCGATACGTCCAAGCTGCTTGTGGGTTCGTCAAGGACCAGCAGTTTCTTCGGCACGATTAGCGATCTGGCTAAGCTCACGCGTTGCTTCTCTCCACCGCTCAGCTCGCGCGGGTAGGCTTCAATGCTGCTCTTTCTTAACCCAACTTTTTCTAAGATTTCCTCGGTTCTTCGCTGGAACTCTCGTTTATCAAAAGCCTTTGCGGCAATCAATGCTTCCTTCAGAATCTCTCTGACTTTCAACCGAGGGTTTAATGACCCCACCGGGTCTTGAAAAACGATTCCCACGTTCCGCCTCAAGTAAGCTATGTCCGATTTATTGCGAAAATTGATTTCTCTGCCGAGGAGTTTTATGATTCCGGCGCGTGGCCTGTATAGGCCAACGAGGACTCGGGCGATCGTTGATTTTCCTGAACCCGTTTCTCCGGCTAACCCAAAGGTTTCGCCATCCTTGACGTGGAATGTGGCGTCTTCAACTGCATTTATCGTGTTTTTTCCTCTTTCAAAAAGGAACCCTCCGCCTCCGCGTGCTCTAAACGTGACAGTGAGATTCTCCACGTCCACGATGCTGCTCATGTTTTCTGCGCCAACCAGCAGGAGGAACGGCGTCCTGGAGAAGTTTCAATGTATGGGGGCTCCTCGGTTTCGCATTTCTCCATGACCATGTGGCATCTGGGATGAAACTTGCAGCCTGATGGTAGCTTCCTAATGTCTGGTGCTTCGCCGGTGGGGGCTGGCAACGCGGGGGCGTCGGCGAATCCCTGTGGGATTGCGGCCATGAGTTTCTGCGAATAGGGATGCTGCGGTGCCTTGATCAGGTCCTCGGTTCTCCCTTCCTCCATCAGCCGGCCCGCGTACATCACGTACAACGTATTGCAGATTTGTGACGCGACGGTCAAGTCGTGGGTGATAAGTATCATGGTCGTTCCGGTGCGCCGGTTCAGTTCTTTCAATAAGCCTAGGATTCTGTTCTGGACATACACATCTAGGCCGGTTGTCACTTCATCCAATATGAGTAATCGCGGCTTCTCGATGATTGCCATAGCGATGGATATGCGCTGCCTCATTCCGCCTGAAAGTTCATGGGGGTACTTCTTCAATACCACTTCCGGCTTGTCAAGGCGAAGGTCGCTGAGAATTTCCAGCATCATGTCTCTTTCGGCACTATCTGTCAGTTCCAGTCTCTGCGCCTTACGCAGAACCTCGATGGACTCTTTGAGCTGTGATTCAGTTTTGTAAACAGGATTCAATGCGGCCAATGATTCTTGGAATACCATGCCGATACCGGGTCCCCGGAAGTGTGAAAGCCCACCGGCATCGAGCTTGAGCATGTCGCGTCCGTCGAAGAGTATTGAGCCGCTGAGAATTTCCGACGGCGGCGAGTCCAGGAGGCCAATTATCGCAAGGCCAAGGGTCGACTTTCCAGATCCGCTTTCTCCCACGATGCCTACAATCTCCCCTCTTTCGATCTGCATTGAGATATTCTGGAGTACGCGAACTCGTCCATCGACTGTAGCGAAATCCTGGGTTAGCCCCTCAACTTTCAGAAGAGGAATCTTTCCGTCCGATGACGAGGGAGAACCGTCACTCAATGCAGAAATTCAACCTCATTAACTGTCAGAATTTATCACGCCTTGATGTGTGAAAGGTGTGGGCTCCTTCCCCTGAGCCTTCGTCTTAGGTTTGAGGCCTCGTTTTCTGAAGAGAATGTATGGCCGCACCTTCACGTCCGAGGCTTCTCTCGCTCCTTCGCCAAGAAAGCTGAAACCTACCACTAAGATCATCGTTACGAAGGCTGGGAAGAGGGCCTGCCATGGGTAGGTGTAGAGCCCGTAACTGATTGAGCCCACCATTACGCCTAGCTCCGGCGTCCCAGGTGGGATGCCGACCCCTAGGAAGCCCAGGATGGAGACTTCGAGGAGTGCCGTTCCAACATCGAGGGTTGCATAGGTTAAGACCGAGGGTATGATGTTCGGGAGTATGCCTTTCATAATTATGTGCCGGAAGGACGAGTTCAACGCCTTCGAAATAGCGATGAAATCTTCCGCGGCCACTTCCAGTACACCTCCCCTAACCAGCCTAACATAGGGAGGCCACCAGACGAACACGAACGCAAGCATCGCGTTCACGAGGCCGGAGCCAAGCGTTGCAGCGACTGCGAGGACCATGATTATGGTTGGGAAGGCAAGGAACAGGTCAGTCACTCTCATTATGACTTCGTCCACGATGCCGCCCAAGTAGCCTGCCGCCATGCCGAGGAATATTCCCAACACGCTGGAGAGAAGGACGATCGCGATTGGTAAGCCCAAGTCAATGGGCAGGGCTGCGATCACCCGGGAGAAGATGTCTCTTCCCTGAAAATCTGTGCCGAAGAAATGGGCTGGGCTAGGGGGAAGATTGGATTGCTGAAGGTTCAACGCGAACGGGTCGTAGGGCGTGACTCGACCTCCGAAAATGGAGAAGCCGATCGCCAAAGCGACGGATACTATTACCACTATTAGGCCTAAGGTCGACAGGCGGCTTGAGAGGATGAGTTGGCGGAACTTAAGTGACTGAGCCACTTTTACCACCCATTGCAATCCTCGGATCAAGTAGCGAGTAAGCGACATCTGCGACGAAGTTTGCCACAATTACTCCAATCGTGAAGACCACCACAATCGGAATCAAGACTGGGTAATCGTTACTGTAGATTGCTTGGAAGGCAAACTGGCCTAACCCTGGCCATGCGAACAACTCCTCAACGACCACAGTGCTGGTCAGCAGCCAGCCGAACATAACAGCACTGAGGCTCGTCGCGTCTATCAGAGCGTTCCGCAGAATATGCTTCCGCCTAACTTCGCTCTCGCTCAGGCCTTTCGCTCGGGCAGTTTTCACGTAGGTTGACCAGCGCACATTCAGAATCGAAGACCTCACTGCTCTCGAGATTAATCCGAAATTCACGAATGCAAGGGCAGCTGCGGGAAGAATCAAATGTTGAAGGCCGGACGCAAAGGCAGGGATGTTCAGTTGTATGAGGGAATCTACAAGGAAGATTCCCGTCATAGGACGCGGGGGCGCAATTGACAATGAGTACATGCCGCCCGAGGGAAATATCGGGATGTAAGTCGCGAAGAATAGAATTGCAACGATCGCGGCCAAATACATCGGCGTCGACCAAGAGGTCAAGTAAATGATCCTCACCAGGGAATCTCCGAGAGTGCTGAAGTGCATTCCCGCGAAGTATCCTAAGCTGATTCCAACAATGACCAAAAGCGCAAAAGAAACTAGCACTAACTCCAGCGTGTTAGGAAGGTAGAACCCGATTTCAGAAAGTATCGGTTGGCCAGTCAGCGGATCAATGCCGAAGTTGCCGGTGAAAAGGTCACGCATGAAATAATAGTACTGTGAGTAAAGTGGTTCATTCAAATGGTATCTAACTGCGACAGCTAGAATTGTAGCCGCCCGCGCCCTCGGCCCAGCCCAAAGCCTTGCAGGATTAGGGTTGAGAACATGCGAGATCAAGAATATGATGGTAATTGTGCCGATCGATACCAGTATAGACCCGACTATTCTTCTTACCAAGAGGGAAAGAAAATCTCTGAAATAAACCAGAACTCGTCAACTACGAGCTGAAGTGCACCGTATTGTAAAACATGAAGTAACCCATCCCTGACCCTGCAGGGTTCGGGATCATGCCCACAACATTGCTTCTGTTCGCGGCGATAAAGTAGGGCACGTACAGCCAAATGTCCGTATAGTCGTTGTACATTGCCAGCGTAATCTGACGGAAGTTCTGAATCACCGTTCCTTCGTCAAGCGCCGTTGCAGCCGCTATCTCCCAGCTCGCAACAGTGTCGTTATAGTAGCCGGAGAACCCTACCTGTCCAGTTGTGGTCAATGCGGCAACATAGTCTATGCTCGCAGTGTAGTCTTCACTGTAGTAGCTTATCCCGAACGGGTAAGCGGTACTGTTCACGTCCTCCGTCGAAGTTACAACGTTTGCGTACTGCTTGAATGTTAGCGGAGAAAGCGCAATGTTGATGCCCACCGCGCGGAGCTCTGACGCAATGATCTCCGCGACTTGAGTTTCACTCGATGAATCAGCGTCGTACAGGAAGTTAACAGAGGGAAACGTTTTACCATTCGGATTTACCACTGTGCCGTCTGGAAGTGCAGACTTGTAACCAGCCTCGCCAAGCAAGGTAGCCGCCTTCGACTGGTCGAATTGGTAAGGCTGTAAGCCTGCTGTTGACTCATTATAGTCCGGGAAGCCCGGAGGAACTGGGCCAACCCATTGGGTTGCCAGGTCATTGAAAACTGAGTGGATTATCGATTTGTAATCAATCGCGTATGAAATTGCTTCTCTAACTCGCCTGTCTTGGAACGCTGGAAATGCGTATTGGTCCATGTACACGAAGATGATGCTTTCCGAAGACCCGAATACAGGGGGCAGAATACTCGTCGTAACACCATTCGTTTGTTGCAGAACGCCGTACTGCGATGAAGGGGCAATAACCATCTGAGCGGTGTTGGATTTCAGATCAGCAATCATGGCTGACGTGGCTTTGTAGAAGAAGCTTATCGTGTCGAGGATCGCTGGTTGAATCGCAGAGTTCAGGTCGGATGCTGGAACATTCATCCCCCAATAGTTCTTGTTCCTAACTATTGTGATACTCTGTCCCTGAACCCAGGATTGCAATTCGTAGAAGCTCGTACCCAGAGCGTGCGTCTCCATGTAATTGTTGGTTTGCCCAGCAACAACGCCGCCATTCGCCTCCACAACGATCGGGTCAACAGCCATGCCCACCGGCGTAATGAGCGTCGCCAGAAACGCAGAATATGGCGCCGGACCGTTGTATCCATATCCGAGGTGGATGGTTAATACATCGGCTCGAACGACTTGAACAGACTGATTCGGATAGGTCATGTAACCTAGGTCCTTCGTTGTCGGATTCTGGTAGTTTATTGAATTCAGGATCGCGTCTGTAATGTTGAAGTCCATACCGTTTCCAGCCGCCAGATTTTGGCCAAGAATCCAGGCTGGCCCCTGATTCATTATGAGCGTCCTGTAAATCGAGAACCACATTACGTATGCGTTGAACGGGTCGCCGTTGCTGAAGGCCACGTTCGGTCTAAGAAAGAAAGTGTAAGTCATCCCATCAGAAGAAACAGTCCAGTTCTTGGCTAACGCCCCGACGTGGGTTGTGTAATTGGTTCCGTTCGGAGCCAGTAGCCCCTGATAGACTTGCTCTACGATCTCCCATCCGGGTGTCGTGTACGTGACCGCAGGGTCCATTGAGTCAGGCTGACTTTCCTCCTCTACTACTAATGATGTGGGCAGTTGGCTAGTCGACACACTCGTGGTCGCGGTCTGGCTTGCGGAGAAATAGTACGCTGCCCCTGCTACGGCAACTAATATGACTACGATAATAATAGCGGCCTGAACTTTTGCGATGGCTCGACTACTCAAGTTGAAATCCAACTTCAAATTGATAACCGGCTTGAATTCCACTTTTAACGTTTCCTATCCACTCCGGCCCGGTGCTCCAAATCGAGCGTTTCAACGGCGAAATATCCATCTTTTCACTAATCCAACTTTGCTTTTTCCACTTCTACGCGAACGTCGAAATTCCTCGCTTTGTCCAGAAACGATTCTGCGTCTAGGCACTCCGGAACTATGACTCCGCGTGTTTGGATACGATTTTCAGCGAGCAATAGTGCACACACTGCGGTCGGTGTGCCTGTCAGGTATGAGGTGGCGTTTGATTGATATTTTCGATAAGCGTCTTCGTGCGTCATGGTTGTATGCAGCTTGAGGATGTGTCGTTCCCCTGCAATCGTTCCCTTAGCCTCGACGAGGATTCCTGCGTTGCCATGAATCTTCCCCGCAACCTGGGAAGGTTTGGGCAGGAGGCTTAATAGAACGCTTAAGGGTTTGACTTTGGTTCCGCCAACTCGGATCATCTCGGTCCTCAGTAAGCCGAGCGATTGAAAGAGCCTGATGTTTGAAGCCGTCTCATCAGTAAGGGCCAATTTGAAATCAACATAATTCGGTTTCTTGGGCAAGAATTCAGGCAGCGTATGAACTTCCTCGTGGTCCATGGCATAGACTGGTACGTTCCCGATTGGTTGCGGAAAGGGATACGTCTCCTTCATGGACATGGCCGGACTGGTTTTGATTTCTCCACCCTCATAGTAGTGCGCGGGCGATACGGCTTCTTCAAGGAAAACTCCAGGTGCGAACAAACAGACGAAAGGGTACGCATCGCTGGTGGACGTTTCACCGTCGCGAATACGAATTTCACTTACGGTTTGAAGCATGTCTACCGCGCGCCTGGCCATGATGTTCGATAAGCCCGGATCCTCGCCCATCCCTAACACGGCCAATAGGCCTGCCTTCTTCCAGGCGCGATATTGCTTCAATTGCTTATCCGGGTAGCCCGCCAGGTCGATGTAATGAACGCGCGTTCTGAGGGCCTGTTTCATGATTAGGAGGTTGAAGCGTGGGTCGGACGCGTTGATGACTGCATCGCAGCCTTTAATGAATCGGCGAACACTTTCGGGACGTGATGCGTCCAGCTTTCGTGTCGAAATCGCGTCCGAGATTTTCCTTGTTTCTGCCAGCGCCGACAGGTCAATGTCCCCAACCCTCACCCTTCCTCGTCCGGCTAGGTGGCGAGCGATGACCCTACCGACGCCTCCCGCCCCAATGACTGCGAACATTGGCGTCGGGTGGTTTGAGGAGACTCGGGTAGTTAACGTGAGTGGCGAGTGACCTTAGGCTGAAGGAAGGATGGACGTATTTATTCCACCCAAAAGCCGGAACATGCGGTGTTGACGGGTCTTCTCCTTCAAATTCCCAGAGAACAGTCAAGCCGGCCATGAATTCAATGGAAAATGCTGGGTTTTGTAGCAGAATACGCATTTTTATGTCGTGAAAATGTGGAAAATTCGCTAAATTACCATCCTACTAACATATATGGTAGGAAATGGTAGATATTGTTGTTGAGGAGTTGATGGAAATGCAGGCGATTGAACCGCGCAAGGAACCGAAACTGCTCGGTATCATTGAACCTCGAATGGAGAATACCCGCTCAACGACGAGGTCCGAACTCCTCAATGAGGAAGCCAGAAAATATCTTCCTGCAGGAGCATCCTCGAATGTTCGCGTTCACTTGCATGAGCCTTACCCGATCCTATTCAAGAGCGGTGAAGGCCCCAGGGTCCAAGATGTTGACGGCAACAGCTACATCGACTACTTGATGTCCTACGGAGCCCTGATCCTCGGCCACAAGCACCCTAGGATTGTTGCGGAAATCCAAAGACAGCTCCGCGAGGGAACAATGTTGGGAACCACAACGGAGCTGGAGATTGAAGTCGCGAAGCTCGTGACCAGTGTAGTTCCTTGCGCCGAGATGGTTACGTTCTCTAACACCGGAACAGAAGCGACCATGGAAGCTGTCCGGATAGCGCGGGCAATCACCGGGAAGGACAAGATAATCAAATTCGAAGGACACTACCACGGGCACCATGATTACGTCCTGTTCAGCGTCGACTCGCCGTCCCCAGTATCGGGGCTGGAAGCAAGTCCGACGAAGCTCCCCTACTACCCGGGCATTCCTGATGAAGTTTCGAAGACGGTCATTGTCGCTCCGTGGAACAGCCCTGCTTCACTTGAGCGTATCCTGAAGAAGCATGGCGCAGACGTTGCAGCCGTAATAACTGAACCCGTAATGGCTAATCAAGGAATCATTCCGCCAGAGCCGGAGTATCTCAAACAGCTTCGGGAATTGACCATAAAACACGATGTGCTTCTGATATTCGACGAGGTGTTAACCGGCTTTCGAATCGCCAAGGGAGGAGCCCAAGAACTCTACGGTGTGAAACCGGACCTTGCTTGCTATGCCAAAGCGATTGGAGGCGGGGCACCGGTGGCCGCAGTGGCTGGCAGAAGAGAAATCATGTCCATGATCGGGCCTGGAAGCATAAGCTTTGGCGGCACATACAACGCCAACGCATTATCCCTTGCAGCTGCAAAAGCCACGCTACAGACTCTTCTGGAGAATGACGGCGAAGCATTCCGGAAGATGACGGACATCGGTTCCAAACTTAAGCAGGGCTTAACGGAAACATTCCGTGCGGCGGGCTACCACGTCGTAATCAACGCAGTCGGTCCACTGCTGTCGATATACTTCACCAAATTACGGAAAGTTTCAAGCTACAGGCAAGCCATTCAAACGGATATCGAGAAATACAAACGTTTCAGAGACGAAATGTTGAAACACGGCGTCTACATGCATCCGGATGGCCTAGAACGACTACTACTCTCAGCGGTCCATACCGAACGAGAAGTAGAAGAAACAATCAAAGCCACGGAAGAGTCGCTGAAAGCTCTTCGAACACAAACCCTCTGAACAAGGTAAACCAATTAACGTCCCCGTGAGCGCGCTGGAAGAATAAGGCGCGCGTCACTCTTTTGTTGGCTCAGAAATGGGCGATTCTCGGGCGTGAATCTGGTATACGCATTTATGGTTGCGCAAGAACACCAGACCAACAGTAGATGGAGCCCATGGCGACGGATAAACCGGTATTTGTGGGAACTTACATCTGTCCTGCGTGCAAGCGATTCTTCGAAACGCTGGAGGAGCTTAGGGCCCATGAGGAAACAGTCCACGGCGTAGTTCACTAACTATTGCCGATTGGAAACAACACAGTAAAGAGCCAGACGTAGCGTTTGGGCTCATTGCTTAACTAGCCATCAGCCCGGTGGCGCCGGCCATGGAGATTCAAAGTGGCTTCCTCAACTGATAACTCGAAACCAAGCGAGATGAAGGCCGATTGGATCTATTCCACTTTACCCATCAACATCGCACTTGGTCCGGTATCGACGTTCGTTCAATTGTACATCTTGACACTTCATGGGTCAGTGATCGACATTGCCCTTGCAACTACACTATTCAATGCGGTGACAATCCCAGCCGCAATAATCTGGGGGTTCGCAACAGACCGTTCTGAACGAAGGAAACCGATCATAGTTCTGAGCTACGCTGCTGTTGGGGGAACCCTGATTCTATTTCTCACAGCCCGGACGATCTATGGGGTGGACATCCTTTACTCAATCTTCTCACTCGTGTCATCTGCGGCCGCGACGCCGTTGAACTTACTGATAATGGAGACTCAGCCGAAATCACGATGGGCTTTGGTCTTCGCTCGCTTATCGATGATGTCAAGTGTCGGCGTTGTCGTAGGGTTGTTACTCGGTGTTGCTTGGGGTGATTTCCTACCATTCACCCTTTTCGTCATCCCGTTGAGCGTGCTCTCAATACTTTCGGCTGCAATGTCGGCCGTTATGATCAAGGAGCCTGGCTTCGTCTTTGAACGCGAAATGATCGTGATGTTCAGCCGCAGCTTCTTCCACCGGCTCCTAGCGTTGCCGCTGTTTTTCTTGAAATTACCGAGCTTGATGGATTTCAGGAGATTCTTCAAGGGCGGAAAATCTCCCTTGACAAGGGAACCCGTACTGCTCTACAGTTCTATAGCAGCATTTTACTTTGCCAGCGGGATATTCAACACGTCCCTCGTTCCATCCTTGTACAAAGCCAATATTTCAAAGAGCGAAGTCTTCCTCGTATCCCTAGTTTCCATGATCGTCCAAACAATTTCGTTCATTTACTATGGGAAACGTATGAATGAGCAAAACTTGAGGCAGAGCGCCGTCGGAGGGCTCGTGTTACGCTCACTTAGTTATCTGGCGATTGGAGTCGCTGCTTTCTTCTTCGTAGGACTTCCGTTCTTCGCGTATACGACAGTGTTCTATACATTGGCCGCGGGGCTTGCGTACGCGGTCTACTACGCGGCTTCCAATGTGATGGTCTTTAACACGCTCGGCCGGAGTGGGCAAGGGTCCGCTTTGGGGATCTACAGCGCATTCGTTGGTTTCGCAACAATGGTAGGCTCATTCATCTCAGGGTTCATCTCCTTCTACATAGGGTTCTACGTAACCTTCATTGTCGCCGGTCTATTCATGGCCAGTGGGGCAGGCTTCACATACTTACTTAGCCCTTCGAACCCTTACCTCCATGAGGATATTGCGTGATGGTTGCACCCTGACTCATGCCTCGGGATAGGCGTATGACGGGTAGATTCGTAACGGCGTCCCACGCCTGATGACTGCTTGGGCTTCAGCGTTCAAGACGACAAGCAAGTCGAAGCCACCGTCAGACAAATACTCAACAACGGGTTTGACGACGACGTACGCTACCTAAACGCCAAAATCAAGTAGCTGGGAATGCAGGCGCAATAGGCTTGCCTTTCCTAGCCCACAACTTTTTTCCGAAGAGGCTTTGTGTTTTAAGACCCAGGCGCTTAGCCTTCCTTCCACTTCTGATAAACGACTTACTGTTTTGCAGCTATTTTTTCAATGAAGTTCTCTAGAATTCGCTTGCCCGCTTGGTTCTCTTCGTTCCATCTCTCGGGGTGAAATTGCACGCCGTACACAAGTTTCTCCTCATGCTTCATTGCTTCGATTTTCGTGTCCTTTGATTTTGCAATTCGCACGAACTTCGGCGGTAGGCGCTTCACTTCTTCATAGTGACTCTGCATTACCCTGATCTTCGCCGTCAGGCCGGCAAGCAGGTGGTCCTTATCTTCGAGTTCAACCGTCCGAAAGCTCTCAATATGGCGCGCCGACTTTGCCACTTCGCCACCGTACGCAATCGCAAGTGCTTGATGGCCGCCGCATATTCCCAAAATTGGGACATCGACCCGTGGTAAGAATTCGAAGAGATTCTCGAACTGTTTTCGGTCAGCCGTACGGGTGAGCAAGGCTTCTGTGCCGCTGAGGATAATGCCATCGCAGGACCTGGTGAGAACCGACGGGTCTGAACTGGACAAGTCATCCTGGTCAGAAGTTGAAACTTCTCCACCCGCTTCCCTAACTCTCGCAACCAGTTTGTTGAAGCTCAACTTACGTTTAGGGCCGAGGAAGAGATTGACTACAAGAATCTGCTTCATCTGTCACGGCACCAGCGCCATTTTACACAGCGCTCTCTCCATTGACAGCGCTGTTTTAGCGAGGGCGCTAGCCGATCGTTTCGGTTATTTTCTTTGCGATTGTATTTTCAACGTGCACGGTCCAAAGCATTTCAGGGACGTCGACGGCTAGGAACAGGGCTGATAGCAGAATCGCCTCAGCGGCTGCAACCGCTATGTTCTGCACCCACTTTCCTATCCCGATTTTCACCGTGAAATCGTTTGGCTGCCCGTTTATTGCAATTGTGAAACATCTATCAGCGGTTATGATATCGCGCAGAATCCCGGCCTTCTGTGCCTGAATCACAAACCCCGGAGGACTCACTGAAGATGTGCTTTGCACTTTGTACCCTTCGTTCTGAAGGTTTTGGCCAATTTGCTGGGATAGTTGACTTAGATCTTTGTTCTTTCCTTGAAATCGCATGACTTTCTCGGTCACCATAGAACTCACGGCGATTGTTGAAGCGAGGGAGCATAAATAAGAGTTGCTGAAAATTCTGTTTCCATTGTGCACAATTCAGTCTCTAGAGAAGTGGTACGGCCGCCGGGATTCAGGCCGGCTCGTTGGCTACGTTAGTCGAACGTGACTTTCGTTCTGACGGGAGGTTCGAGGCTGCAGCGATTCTTGAAGGAATCTTAACCAATTGCCGGCCAGTATGTTATCGATCTCTTTGTCGGTAAAATGAGCTTGCGCAAGTGCGTCAGCTATCTTTGGAAGGTCGGCCGCGGTGTCCATTTCGAGTGGAATGCTTTCCATACCTAAGCCCCCGTCGAAATCCGACCCTATGCCCACGTGGGTCGTGTCCGCAGCGACGTCGCATATGTGTCGAATATGCTTGACCATGGCGGCCAGCGTAACGTCTGCTTTTGGTCTGTGGTTTTTCTTCCAGTCCGCGAGCAAGAAGTCGTTGTAAGGCACCACACCAATTATCCCGCCGCGTTTGACCAAAAGCTGAATCATCTCATCGCTGAGCTGCCGGTCAGTTGGCACATAAGCGCGGCAGTTGGAATGGCTGGCGATCACAGGGCCTTGAAACTGGTCCAGCGCTTGAAAGAAACTCTCTTCAGCCATATGTGATACGTCAAGAATCATTGACCTGCGAGCCATTTCCGAAAGCAGTTGTCGGCCTGCTTGAGTGAGCGGACCTGGTTGACCCGTGCCGCCAGCGTACTGCGTTCCCCGGTGAGCTGGGCCGATAATGCGTACTCCGCTGCCCCACCATTCGTGAACGTGCTGGGGTGTGGGGATTGAATCGCCTCCCTCAATGGACAACACCAATCCCAACCTTCCGCCGCCTGCATTAATCACGCCTTCAATGTCTTCGTGAGCGGTTATCAGTTGGATACGTGGGTCTTTCGAAAGCGAGAGATAGTATGCCAATTGCTTCTTTGCTTGGGCATACGCCTCTTCCTTTGTCGTGTAGCATGGAGTGACTTTCAGGTCTGGATAATCGCAGGGTACGGGCCAGATTGATGCGAAAACTACTCTGACGTTCGCTTGCAACAGCTCGGGAAGGCCGAGGGTTGCCGTTCCCACTTGTGGGTTAGGCGGCCTCTCGCGGGCCCGTTTATCATAAGCTGAGCTGAGAAAATCACGCCCCAGTACGACCGAATTAAACGAAATGTCTTCGTGGGCGTCTACGATCAGCCTTTGAGGTTTAGATGTTTTTGACAAGGTCAAATCTCTAAGGTAATCCGGTCCAACGTTTGTAGAGACTATGTTCGATATGGAGGGCATCCATTATTTTGCCTACGATATGGTCGACCAGTTCGTCTATCTTTTTGGGGGTGTGGTAGAAGCCTGGGCTGGCTGGTAATATTATCGCGCCCGCCCTAGCCAGTGTTAGCATGTTCTTGAGGTGAATTTGATTCAGCGGGGTTTCTCTGGGGACTAGGACTAGTGTTCGTCGTTCCTTCAGCGTTACGTCTGCTGCACGGGTAATCAGATTGTCGGAATAGCCATTCGCGATCGCTGCCAATGTCTTTGTGCTGCAGGGGACGATCACCATTCCATCAATGGGGAAGGAGCCGCTTGAGATGGGGGCTGCTAAATCGGTTGCCGGGTAGACGTGCTTCGCGAGTTTTGAGAGTTCGTCTGCTGTCATTCCTGTTTCAAGTTTGAGGTTGATTTCTGCGGCGGGTGAGATTGTGAGGTGCACGGTCACTTTTGCGTCTTTGAGCGCCTTGAGCAGGCGTACTCCGTAGATTGCTCCGCTGGCTCCTGTTATGGCCACTATGATTTGCTTCATTTTGTCCTTACTCGGCTAAGTCTGCCTACAGAATCTCTTCGGATTGTAATGCGAGGCTTGTTCAGTCTCACAGTGCGCGAGTTGTGTCCATGAGACCTATGTATGTTAACGCTTCGACTGCTTGCCTTCGGTAGGCGGCAGTCCCTCTAATGTCGGATATCGGAGAGGATTCTTCTCCGCAGGTTTTGGCAACTTCTCTCATTTTCTCGGGCGTCAGCGTTGCTCCCACCAGCATCTTTTCGGCTCGCCTAGCTCGAATTACCGTTGGAGCCACAGCGCCCAACGCAATCCTTGCCTGGCTAAATGTGTCGCCGTCTCTTTTCCCCCAAAAGGCCACACTCGCGACCGCTATCGCGTTCGCGTGACGAAGTCCCAGTTTCCTGAAGAATGTGAGTTCTCCTTGTTTTACGGGATGAAAGCTGACCTCGCCGATTAGCTCGTTTGGTTTACGAACGGTTTTGCGGTATCCAGAGAAGAACTGTTCAATGGAGATTTCACGTTTTTCAGACTTGCTCTCGAGCACTACTTTCGCGTCTAAGACGAATAGGGGAGGTATAGCATCTCCGGCTGGCGAGGCATTTCCCAAATTCCCAGCCACCGTCGCAAGATTTCGGATCTGCGGCGATCCGATCGTCTCGACTGAGTCAAGTAATATTCGAGCCCGCTTCCGTAGGACGCGGTTTCTGACGCAGTCTCCGTAGGTTGCTAAGGCGCCGATATGGATCATTCCATCTTTTCCGGCTTTGATGTACCGGAGGTCATCAAGGTGTGAAAGGTCGAGAAATCTGCTTTCCCGTATGTGCGCATCCTTCAACATGACGGAAATATCTGTCGAACCCGCAACTATCCGAATGTCTTCGCCGTAACGATCCAGCGTTTCAAGGGCATCTACGACCGATTCGGGAGAGATGACTTCCACGTGAGAGTAGAGAATATGAAGTCCCCCCGTTACCTAGCTTTGCGAGCGACCTTGGCGACGGCATCTGCGATTTTTGAGTAACCGCCGCATCTGCAAACATTCCCGGAAAGAGTGCGACGGATCATGTCAAGTGTGGGGTGAGGATTCTCGTTGAGCAATCCCCTGGCCGCGACCACGAAACCCGGGATGCAATATCCGCATTGCACCGCCCCTTGGGCCACCAACTCTTGAATTATTGGATCGACGCGTCGTCCGCTCGAAAGCCCTTCAACGGTCGTCACCTCGCGTCCATCCGCTTGAGCGGCGAGGACCATGCATGAGGTGACTGGTTTACCATCTAGAAGAACAGTGCATGCTCCGCATTCGCCGGCTTCACAACCAGGCTTTGCCCCCGTCAGGTCGAAATCCTCGCGTAGCAGGCGAAGAAGGGTTTTTGCCCGGGGCGCTCGAATTGAAACGGGCTTTCCATTCAATTTGAAACGAATACTCACGGCGTGGGCATTCTGCTGAAGCGAGACTTGACGGGTCATCTAGAGCCGACAATAGCTGAAAGATAAATCAGTTTAAGTCTTTCGGGAAACGAGAGAGCGTTTCAGTCGGAAACAAGTGGTGCGGCCGCCGGGATTCGGACCCGGGTCGTTGGCTTGGAAGGCCAATGGACGCGTAAACGCAATGTCCTAGACCAGGCTAGACTACGGCCGCATCGGAAACTCGAACGTAGCCCCTACTCAAATAAGCCTTAAGGCTACAATCTGGCATCAGCCATCATTCTCTAAGCGCAGCCTCAAGAAGTTCGGGGATCTCAGCGGAATCGTTCGCAACGTGCGCACTAACCAGGCAGACGGTCTTGTCAGGGGCCGGAAGGTAGGAAGGCAGAACCAGTGGATATCAACACAAAGAGGCAGAAAGCAATCCTAGATGGCGACAACGGACATTTCCTAAGATCATAGTTCTCCCCACTGACTCAAGGTTGCGTTAACCTTTGAGAGCGGAAATGTCACGTTTCTGGAGATTACCGGCTGTCTTTGTGGAGGTTCTTCAACATGCCCGGTACGATTTCCTGGCTTTGCTTGATTTTCTGGACTCGGTTGATCTTTTGCAAGATACGGTTTCCACAATTCGGGCAGGTGTCGATGTTTTCTTCAGTCTTCCAGCCGCAATTTGCGCATATCCAACAGTACGGCAGCACAGTCAACACTGTCGAACCATATCGGCGACTTAGTCAATGACGACGTGGCGATCTTGACTGCAGATATCGCAGTGCCATGTGAAGCGGGTGGGATGCGCTCGATCGCGAATTTGTGACCACAACTTTGTGAGAGCGGTCGCCTGCTTACTGCATCCATCGCATGCCGTTATTGTGACCTGATCGGTCTGCAGCATGTGTTTCATACAGACGTGCCCCGTGTAATCTGGTTCTATAGTTTTTGATCCACTATTAGCTTATCGCAACGCTCACCGTTAGAGACTTTGAACAGGTTTGGTGGTCTAATCTTGCGCACACAGACCGACGAATGTTAGGCTTAGATGAAGTCAAGCTAGCGAAGGATATGCCATGTAGCTGTTATGCGGGAGGTCGTAACATTTCCTTGATTTACCGCAATCTTCACACGTCTCAGGTTGTAGAGTAGTGAGGAAGCTATAGCTTTCATGTTTTAGGCTGCTTTTTCGCTGGTAACTGTCGTGGGGCAGATCGTAGCAAGTTCCAAACGTGCCGGACATCTATAGCTGGTTGTAGTTCATGCATTAGTTGAAAAATGATAATTAGAGGAATGAGATTTAGGATATGGGGAATCACATGTATCTCCGTTCTTACTGCTTGCAGTTCTCTGCTCTGCCATATTGTTAGCTCGGCGCAAAATTCACAGAAAAGCTACTGTAATTTAATGGCAAAGAGCCCGTTCATTTGCCAAAGATTAAGGACAGATAAGATAGGTGTTCCGACCGCTCTCCGTTATATTTCAGTTTCGAGTTCTGAATGTTACGAGGTGATGTGCTCTGGTAACCAAGACCGACGAAATGACGATAAGAAAAATAATCCGCGAGGAATTGAATGTTCATGGCCCTACGTTCACCAAAGATACAGCCCAAACACGGGACAGTAACCCGATCCAAGTCCCTGCTATACATCGCGAACCCTGAAGAAACCACATTTGAATGCCTGAACAATTTACTCATGATGATGATTGAGCTCATCCTTTTGGAGAGCGTTGGCGCCTTACAAGTGATCCTCTCAACAAATATCCTACGATAGCCCCCACGGCTCCTACTGATGCCAATTGGTAAGCCCAGTTGGGTTGCGGCCACCATTGAGGCGCAGCCGTAACGTAGGTCATTAGAGTTTGAGTTTGAAAGAACGGTGTGTGAGTGTAGGTTGAGGTGGTTGTGTACGATGAATAGGACGTCCTGTTAACCGTCACAGTGTAGGTGATGCTTGTCGAAATATTGGAAAACGTACTCGTAAGAGTCTGAGAATACCTAGTTTGGGTTGCATTCGTATAGGTGTAGGTTCTCGTCCAAGTTGTGTTGGGATTAAGTGGTGTATTAGGGCCCCCAACAACCACGAAAGTGAGAAAATTCGTGAACGTTTTGTTCTGAACAGTAGTATGAGTCCGGAAAACCGTCGTGAGAACGGTCACTGGAACGTAAACCGGGACTGCGACAGTCACATACACAGGCTGCGGCACATAGACAGTGACAGTAACTATCGGCCTGACCTGCTGTGGTCCAATAGCATTGCCCGCCGACGTCCCCACCTGCAGAACCCCAGCAAGAAAGAACACTGGTGATAGAAGCAACAATGCAATGATGAATGAGCGTCTCAACCCAGATCAACCTTTCTTGAGTTTGTTTCCGCAGCTTCCGCAGAACTCATTCGATGCCGGGTTCTCTGCTCGACACTTGCCGCAGAAGACTCGCGATGGTGCCATCTGTTGTGGGAACGTCCGTCGACCACGTCTTCTCATAGCTAGTGCAGCCAGCAAGGTCACCAAGAGGATGAGGACGGCGATGGTCAAGCTGTTTTGCGTTAATGTTTCTAACAGTCCGCCAGTCCCAGGGGGGGTTGTCTGAGTGGTAGTCTGCGTCTGGCTCGTTACCGCGGTGATGATGAGCACAGCGTTGGCCGTCCGCTCAAGCACTCCCCCTGTACCCTTTATGACAAGAGTGAAAGACTCCGCCGGGGCGTTGCTTGGAACGGTTACCGTCAGGGTGGCCGAAAAGTCCGGTGTTCCAGAATTGACAGTGAAAACGCTATTCGCTCCAGATGGCAGCCCTGAAACTGAGAGGGAGACCTGAGAGTTGAAACCGCTGCTGCCGACAACATTGACTGAATAGGACGCAGTCTGGCCCTGTGCGACCGATTGCGAAGCGGGATTCACGTCGATGCGAAAATCTGCAGCCTTTGATATGGTCAGCATGATTGTGGATGAATGCGTCTGCCCACCGCCTGAGCCCGTGATGCTCAACGAATAAGTTCCTGAGGATGCTGTATCTGATACTACTATCGTCAGTGTTGACGTGAATGTTGGGGTTCCGGTAGTCGGGTTCAGTGACACCGTTACGCCAGCCGATTGACCTGAAACTGTAAGGGTAACCGGTTGCGGTGTTCCGCTTTTCAGATTCACATTAACTGCAGTGATCTGAGTCTGTCCAGCCTGCGACGTTATTGAGCTTGGAGATGCTGCGACATCAAAATCGAATGGAGGAGGAGCGGCAATTGAGAACGAAAAAGACCCGAAATTGTTTCCAGGATTCGGGTCATTGGCCGTACTTACCTGCCAACTCAAAGTATGCGTCCCGGCAGTGGCGATCCACGGAGTCGCAGTATTCACAGTAAACGAGAGCCCGGTGGGGCCAGAGTAGGTGACCACGCCAGCACCACATGTACTTCCATCAATGGTGCACTGAACAGCAACGTTCTGTGGGTACCCCCCGTTCGTTGACAAAGCCATCACTTTCATCCACAGCGTAACGGCACCCCCTACACCGGGTGAGGATGGCTGAATCCCCACCGACACCACTGCCCAGTCTGTCAACACAACCGCGGAGGGCGTGTTGAAGACTACCACCGCGCCATGGTTGCCTCCATCAGCGTTTATAGCCCTGACATAGTATTCGTATTTGGTCGACGGGTGCAAGCTCGTCAATGTGTAACTTACCTGAACCGAAACGACGCCACTGCCAATGTTCTGAGGAGGAGAGGGAACAGGAGGAAAATATCCAGGGTCTCCGCTGGGTAACAACGAGACAAAATCAACGGTCGTGGATTTCCCATTTGGATTCACACTGCCCCTAAGAGTTGCACTTGTAGCCGTTACATTTGTCGGGGAAAGGGTCGTCGTGGTCGGATGAGCACCATACACAAATTGAAGTCCACCGGCGAACGAAAGAGTCGCCAGCAGTATGAACGTGAGCAGATAGATTGTTCTGATTCTCAGCCCCATTTACGCCACCCAAAACCGTAGAACCGCGTCACCAAACAATTGAACACGATTATAGTCAGCTACGTACACGTTCCCAGAGCAATCAACAGCAACACCAAACGGAAAGATGAATTGGCTGTTGCCGGAGCCAGATGTGCCCCATTTGAGGAGGAAGCTGCACAGGCTGCAGGCGTGGGCTAGGGGCACAGGTGCGAGGTTAAAGGAGCTGCTAAACGCAACCACCAATACGAGCACAAACACGAAAACAGGTCTGAGCATATTTCTAGAAAACGCCAACGAACCGAACCCGTGTAAGTTAGTCAAGGCACGCACTTAACGCTTTGCAAATTCAACCGAGGCAGGTACGTGGCATACGTACGATACGTTTTACGGTACTCGACAATTGTCGTCCACTGTATTGGAGCGTCGTTTGGACATATGTGTTGCGAGTTGCTCCTGAGAAACCCTGTACCCTGCACGAATCCCACAACTAGGATTTTTCGTTGTTAGTCCTTAGTTTTCCTGAGGTATCAGCCTGAGGTCAGTTTCCTCTTTTCACCTTAACTCCTTGCAAGGTTCACAGCAATGACCGTGAAATCTGATTGAACTGCCCAAAATGTGATATTGAACTCCTCGGCCAAGACGGCTATCCTCTGAAGCGACGTGACAGTTGCGCTTTATGGTTTGAGGTTCAAGAAGATGGGACGCTAGTTCCCTTACGCGTAGAGCATCTGTCCCGATTCCTGTGAGGCCACTGACGTGAGGGAACTGGATGAGGAAACCTGTCCGTGGTGTAATGGCACCGGCGGCAATTGGCAATTTGTGATAACCAACAAGAACAATGAGATTGGAACCTTTGAGAAATGTCGTGCATGTTATGGGTTAGGTAAGATTCTGCGTCAGCCGTAGATAGTTCATGCATGGAACTTTCATCGTGCGTAATTCCAAGTCAGTCTCACGGCTCATTCATTCACTGCGACCTACGTAACAGACTCGCGTACTTTGTCGCTAAGTTTCATCATATCACGATGAAAACGCAGATCTTGCCTATGTTCAGCTTTGAGCAGCAGTAGGCAATTTCCCCATGCATGCAACCCGCATCTCGATAATGTGAGCCTCAACGATCGGAGGAGTTGGTGTCGGGAATCAGTTGGTCGAGTTACGACCGAACTCTCGTCTTGCTTTATGGAGATAGCTGTAAGCAGTTTTACCGGGCCTAGGTGTTTTCCTTACGCTGAGCTTCTGTCCCTAATCTGCCATGTAGAGTAACCTGGACTGTAGTTTCATTCCTGCTCTGTGAAACGACAACTTACCAGAGTCTGTCTTCCAGCTGCGTAGTAGCCTAAGCCCCGCTAGACCACAAACCCGCTAAAACCTCACGAAAACAAGACCCTAAACCAGGCTAGACTACGGCCGCAAGCGAAGCACGAAGACGCCGCTTCTGCAAATAAGTGTTCATACGAATGGGATCTGGAAGCATTTCCGAGTCTATGTTTTGTTTGTTGGTCGATGAACATTGACGATGCCAAGAAGAAAGTCTCGCTCAGTATCCAAACGTAAGTCAGGGGCATTAACCAGTGTGCGCACCATTAGAGGCACACACAGGTGGAAAAGACGGAATCATTGAATTACTGGTCCAGACACCTAGTTACTTCGATGCTATTTGGTAGTTTTGAAAGGCCAAAGACATTGATGAAGGTCGATTACGACAGAATCGCTTCGGAATACTCCCAACATCGTAGGGTGCATCCGGGCGTTCTTGCAGAACTCATCAGGCTTGGCGTCATTAGTAGGAACTCGAAGGTGTTGGATGTAGGATGCGGGACAGGTAATTACGCTGTGGCGCTCAGAACTCTCGTCGGGTGCATGGTCTGGGCGGTCGATCCTTCTGAAGAGATGCTATCCAAGGCTAAGGAGCGATCTGGCGAAATCAAATTCATGTTAGGGAAGGCCGAAAAACTGGATTTCTCACAGTGCTTTTTCGATATGGTGTTTTCGGTTGATGTGATTCATCATCTATCTAGCGAACTTGATTTCTTTAGGGAGGCATATCGTGTGCTTAACGGCCGTGGGAGGATTTGTACTGTCACTGATTCTGAATGGATCATTCGCCATCGTGAACCACTCTCAGTTTACTTTCCGGAGACAGTTGAAATTGAGCTGAAGAGGTATCCCCGAATCGAGGAACTGAAGGGGATTATGACGCAAGTCGGGTTTGGAGAAGTCAAGGAAACTATGGTCGAGTTCCCCTACGAATTGCATGACGCGCAAGCATATCGTGACAAGGCCTTCTCGTCTCTTCACATGATCTCCAAAGAAGCGTTTGAGCTTGGCATTGAACGGCTAGAACGAGACTTGCAAAACGGTCCGATCAAATGCGTTTCACGATATTCACTTCTTTGGGGAACTAAACCGAGCTAAGCAATTGTGTCTGCACAGTGGTGGGTTGGCCGTATTCTCTGTGTGTGTGCGCACCACTAGACCCCTCATGAAAGATTTCCTTGTCTTAGTTGGTGGATCCCAAGTTTACCTGTTGCCAGCCATCCTCTCTTCAGTCGACAATCGAGTTAAGTCTTTGCAGCTCCGCTTACATGCATCTATCCTTACGAATCTCATCTATCCCTTCACGTTCGGGCTGGCATCAGGCTGCAATCACTCATCCGGGCGAAGAGCCCAGTTCTTTAGCAGCTCAGGATTCAGCCCAGTCACACACTCGGTCGCCTGGACCAGGGTCTAGACGGACTAACCAGCCAAGACACCGTATAAAACATCTTTCATAAAGTCACACACACAACAAACGGGTAACTCTATCAGAAAACCAATAAGCACTACCAGTGATGCCTATCTTGTGTTTTACCATGTCGCCAAGTGCCCATGTGGCAGTTACTTCGGCAGAACTCGATGAAGCCGTTGAGCTCTTGCAGGGTTTGGTTAGAATTGATACAACTAATCCTCCGGGAAATGAGGGCAAAGCCGCGGAATACCTGAAGGCATGCTTTGAAAACAATGGGATCGACTGTGATGTAATCGGTGAACCAAGAAGGGAAAATGCAGTTGCGAAGATCAGAGGTGAAAAGGAGAGACCCAGACTTCTCTTTCTGTCCCATACGGACGTTGTTCCAACAGCAAATGTGGGAACGTGGGAGCATCCGCCTTTCTCGGGAGAGATTGAGGGAAACTGGGTTTATGGTCGTGGAGCCTGCGATGACAAGTTCGACGCGGCAGCGCAGGCGATGGCCCTCATACTCCTCAAGCGCCGCAACATCCAGCTGAACGGAACTCTCCTCTATGCCTCCGTTTCAGACGAGGAGGTTAACGGACGAGGCGCAGATTGGCTTACGAGTAAGGCAAGGTCCAACGTAGCTTCAGAGTATGTCGTAGGGGAAGGCGGAGGTCCCCCAATTGAGATCGGCAGCAAGAAGGCATACAAGATATCGACTGGGGAGAAAGGCCTCGTCTGGTTGAAGCTCACAGCCAAAGGAAAGGCGGGGCATGGTGCCGTTCCGACTTTGGCGGATAACGCAAATATCAAAATGGCGAAGGCATTCCAGAACCTATCAAGCCTCAAGACGAAGATTACGCTCCTCGAAGACGTGGCCTCAGAAATCAAAATGGTAGTAACAGGACTCTTCGGAGAGGAGCAAGGCTCCGAGTTAATTAAGAGCCATCTTAACGCACGCGCCTTGGACGAGTTGCTCGACAGAATCGCGTCGAAGAATAGGGAGGTCGCTGAGGGATTGAGATCGCTAACACGAATGACGATTTCGCCTAATGTGATCCACGGGGGAACCGAAACCAACGTAATACCTGGCATATGTGAGGGCAAGGTCGATATCAGGCTGATTCCTGGTCAAGATAACAACGATGCAATTCGAACCGTCAATGAGTGCGTTAAGGGTCTGGACATGGAAGTCGACGCGTATCAGTACTCCGCGGTTTCAATATCCCCTTCCAACACTTCATTCTACTACGCTATTCATTCAACGTTGACAGAGCTGGCGCCAGGTTGCCTGACTCTGCCCCAGATCAGCGCTGGCATGAGTGACAGCCGCTTCTGGAGAAAACTTGGCTCAGTTGTGTATGGGTGTGTACCTTTGTCTCCCGAAACGAAGCTGGCTGACATATCGCCGGGGGTTCACGGTCCCAACGAACGAATCGACATCCCAAGCTTGAAATTCGGCACAGAATTCCTCTGCAACCTGACTCCCCGAATCCTCTCTTAGAAAGGCTTGGAATCTGCGATCTAGGCTGGGCTGGAATACAACTGATCGAAAGAAAAACAAAGTCACTATCCAACATTCATATAGGTCTCCACGTTGTCCATGCCGATTCAGGCAAAGTGATCTTTGATCACAATGCATCGAAACTATTCATCCCAGCTTCGAATCTGAAGATAATTACCTCAGCATGTGCGTTGAAGACTCTGGGACCCAGGTACAGGTTTCACACAGATTTTCTGACATCAAGCAAGATGAGGCTAGGTGGCGTACTCGATGGAGATCTAATAATCAGAGGGTTCGGGGACCCAACCCTAGCTGATCTTGCAAGCCTCAGATTATGGAAGAGTGTGCCAGACGACGACAAGGCCTATGCACTCCCTCATGGCATAGAGACACCGTTAGAGAGCATCGTCAAGAAACTGTGGAGCCTAGGATTGCGTGAAATCTCAGGCGACATAGTGATCGATGATTCATATTTCCGAGATGAAAGAGTTGCTAATGGCTGGACGATGGACGATGAGCCATGGTTCTACGCCTCCCAGACTGGCGCAGTATCGCTAAACGAGAATATCATAACCGTAACTGTCAGTCCAGGCGAAACTCGTGGCGACAAAGCCATCGTCAATCTCTCGCCTCCGACCAGCTACGTCAAAGTATTGAACAGTACAACCAGCGGCGCGTCTACTCTATTGTCATTAGCCTTCACAAGGCGCCGAGCCCAAAACGAAATCATAGTCTCAGGCAATCTGCCCAGAAAACATAAACCAGTCATCAAGTTCATGACGGTCGAAGATCCTGGGTTATACTTTGGCCACGTACTTCGCTATACGTTACGCAATAGTGGAATAAGAGTAACCGGATCCGTTGAGCGTCGCCAGTCGGCTGATCACGCGCACCTGATTCTTCGCAATCGTTCTGTTCCACTGAGCAGGATTGTGTACTACATGAATAAGACTAGTGACAACTTCTATGCAGAGCAACTGCTGAAGACCATCGGCGCTGTTGTGAAGAAGCAGGGTTCATGGAACAGCGGATTGAAAGCGGAAAAGAACATTCTAGCAAATCTCGGCACCAAAGGCCCATATAGACTCGCAGACGGGTCAGGACTGTCCCGCTACAATCTGGTGACCCCAAGATTACTTACCACAGTCCTACGCGCGATGCGCAAGAACTCCGTTTTCGTTAATTCACTCCCAATCGCGGGTCGAGACACAGGCTACGGAACTCTCGCTAAACGCATGAAAGCAACGCCCGCGGCACGGAACCTCAGGGCAAAAACGGGAACCTTCGAAGGGGTCTCAACATTGTCAGGTTACGTTAAATCACGTGACCAGAGGCTGGTCGTATTCTCAATCATGACCAACGCATCCGTCGGAAACCTAGCTAGGGAGAGGGCGCTTCAGGATGGCATTGGAATTGCTCTTGCCTCGAATTCGGTGAAGCAATTGTCATTAGCCCTTCATGACAAAATGAGAACACTAACACTCGATCAAAGCTGACATTTACACAGACACTGGGCACGGCGATGATAGGTATTGTATATACGTATTGTATTGTAGTCATCAGATTTATACCGTAGCACAGTCGCCTCCTCCGTAGGAAGAAAATTTTGAAGAAAAATACAGCGAAGGTCTTAGGCATATTTCTACTGGTCGCAATGACTGCGAATTACTTTGTGGGTACTCCAGTCAAAGCTCAGACTGTCACCTCAGGGGGTACACTGATCCTCAGCCAATACTTCGACATTGATTCACTAAACCCATTCACGATGGCGGCAGACCCTGCTTTCAGGGTTACAGAGAAAATATACGAAACACTATTCACAGTCCTAAACAATGGAACCTACTACCCAGATTTGGCAACATCTTGGTCTATTTCACCGGACGCAATGACTTACACTTTCAACCTTCAGCACGGTGTCACTTGGCAGGACGGCCAACCATTCACTTCGCAGGACGTCAAATACACATTCGAGCTAGCAATGAGCAATTCAGCCCTCTCCAATGACCAGCTTGCTGTTAGTGAACTGAAGGGCGTTGACGCGCCAGATAACTATACGGTTGTTTTCCACCTGAACTCACCGCTTGTGCCCTTCCTCATGTATGGGGGGTATGACGTTAAGATAGTTCCAAAGCACATATGGGTGAATGTCAGTGACCCGGCGAAATACATCAATGACAATCCGATCGGAACTGGCCCATTTATGTTCGTTAGCAGAACACCTGGGCAACAGATCGTGCTGAAAGCCTATGACAATTACTGGGGCGGAAGACCTCATGTCGACGGATTGATTTTCAAAGTATACACCAACGCCGACGCTAGAGTGCTCGCGCTCCTCAAAGGAGAGATCGACGGTGCAGGCAGCATACCCTCAACATCAATCGGTTCACTGATAGGGCAGCCTAACGTCACGGTGATAAAGACGCCAGGAACCAACGTGAATAACTGGTTGGGTTACAACCTAAGGGTCTATCCGTTCAACATAAGGCAAGTAAGGCAAGCCATCGACTATGCGGTTGACAAGAATTTCATCTACAATCAGATCGAAATGGGTATTGCGATGCACGGAAGCGACGGCGACATCACTCCTGCTATGACGCAGTGGGCAGACCCCAATGCACCACTCTGGAAAGGCAATGGTTTCTCAGCCGACCAACGGATCGCCGCGGGCAATGCGCTACTCGACGAGCTGGGATTCAAACTAGGACCGGATGGAGTCCGGGCCACACCGAACGGTACAAGACTGGAATTTGAACTCCTAGCCCCTACATCTCCGTCTGACTATGTGCGAGCCGGTGAAGCAGTCGCTAACGATCTTGCTAAGATCGGAATGAAAATAGATGTTAAACCCTTGGAGACGGACACAGTCATTAACATTGTCTACCCGTCTGCGGGAATCCCCAACTATCAAATGTACATTATGGGATCGGGCTATGATCCTGATCCTGATGCAGTCTTGTACTTGGAGTTCTTCTCTAACCCGCCAGTCCCGTCTTGGACTGCTGATTCTGAGCACTACCGAAACGATACTCTCAACGCCCTGTTACTCCAGGAAAGACAAGAACCTAATATCGCGAAGCGTCAGGCGCTAATCTATCAGATCCAAGAGCTCTTGGCCGATGATTTGCCATACATTCCATTGTTCCACAGGGTTGGAATCGCAGCTTACAGAACAGACAAGTTCATTGGTTGGAACGAGGAAGGAATCTATTCACAATTTACAGCTCTGAACCTGCACCTGATCACGACAACTACGCCTACGGCACAGGTAATAACAGAAACCCCCTCATGGGTGTGGGCGCTCTCAACTGTAGCCTTGTTGGCAGTCATTGTCAGCGTCGGATATGCTCTTAACCTTCGGAGAAAGTCGAAGACATGATGGTGAGAGAGTTGACCTCCTCACCTCCCCTTTTTCTTGGTGAATGCAAGTGCAAATGCGTGAGTTTATCCTCAAACGTTCGGCATTTATGCTACTTACCTTTACCGTAGTGTTATGTCTGAATTTCATTCTTCCAAGAGTCATGCCTGGAGATCCAATAACACACCTGATGGGTGACACTCGACTCCCACCTCCAGTAAGGAAATCCTTGATCGAACGTTTCGGAATGGACAAGCCTGTCTGGGAGCAATTCGCAATCTATATCGCGAACACACTTAGAGGTGACTTCGGTATTTCTTTCTCGCAATATCCAAAATCTGTCGTTACAATCCTTCTTGAGCGATTACCTTGGACACTGTTTCTCCTGACAACATCAGTCACTATTTCAACGGTCCTGGGAATATACCTTGGCGTTATAGGAGCTTGGAAGCATGGCAGCAAGACGGACGTGGGAATTCAAGCATCAGGCCTAGCCCTTTGGTCCATGCCGATTTTCTGGCTGGGCATGCTGCTACTGTACGCCTTAGGCTATGTGTTGGGATTGTTTCCCATGGGAGGTGCGACCTCTGCAGTGATGTCATATCCCAACACATTCGAATTCATCAAAGACGTGCTGTGGCATAGCGCCATACCAATCCTTACCTTGACCTTAGGAAGCTACGCAAGCAATACTCTCATCATGCGAGGCTCCATGTTAGAGGTTCTGACAGAAGACTACGTATTGACAGCGGAAGCAAAGGGGTTGGGTCAAAACAAGGTCATGTGGCAACATGCGGGACGGAACGCTATGCTCCCGATGGTAACTGTAGTGGCATTGAACCTCGCGAGCGTAGTCGGCGGAGCCGTCTTCACCGAGACCGTCTTCTCTTATCCTGGCGTTGGTCTACTTATCTTCAACGCGATTCAATCACACGACTACCCTCTTCTTCAAGGCGCCTTCTTTGTTGTTGCGGTCACAACTATTGCTGCGAATTTCTTTGCTGACCTATTATATGCTAGGCTAGATCCGCGAATCAAATATTAGGCAATGAGATTGTCGAAACCAGGTACCGCCAGAAGTCAACGAGTTAGGTATGCGCTGCAAAGCGCTAGTGCATTCCTGAGGGCTTTCCGCAGAAACAAAATGGGTGTACTGGGCTTGGCAACAATAGTCTTCTTCATAATGCTGGCACTTTTGGCAGGTCTATTGGCGCCTTATTCACCTAAGCTGATGGGTGCAGGTCAACCCTTCGAGGTGCCTAGCGCAGCACATTGGCTCGGAACGGATGATGTTGGTGAAGATCTCTATAGCCAGCTCCTCTACGGCACTAGGGTCTCTCTTATGGTAGGCTTCGTCGCAGCTTTTATGAGCACGATTATCGGCACCACGGTCGGCCTGGTTTCGGGTTACTTTGGAGGTAAATTAGACGAGTTCTTCATGCGAGTAATTGACGTGCTCATAATAATCCCGGGAATTCCACTCATGTTACTTCTAGCAGCATACCTTGGGCCGAACATTTGGAACATCATCTTCATATTGGTTTTCTTCGGGTGGACAACAATAGGGAGAGTAGTACGTTCCCAGACCCTGGCTCTGAGAGAGTTGCCGTTTGTAGAATCAGCGAGAGCAGCAGGAGCCAGCGACATGCGCATCATGTTCACCGATCTGATGCCAAACCTAGTTGGAATAATCGTCCCTCAAGCAATATTGTCGATCGTTGGGGCGATTCTTGGCGAAGCAGGGCTTAGCTTCTTGGGGCTCGGTGATCCTACTACTCAGAGTTGGGGCCTCATGTTGTATTACGCTCAGTCATACGGCGCATTCTTGCGGTCTGCGTGGTGGTGGATAATTCCTCCTGGATTATGCATAACTCTGGTCGGCATAGGGTTCACATTCGTCGGCTACGCTCTAAACGACATCTTTAACCCTCGACTCAGGAGGCACGCAGCCTAAACATTGCACCTCCTAAACATTCGTGATCTCAGAACATACTTCTACACCAATGAGGGTGTCGTGAAAGCAGTTGATGATGTTTCATTCACTGTCGACGAGGGGGAAGCAGTAGGCCTAGCCGGAGAATCAGGCTCTGGGAAATCTACTGTCGCACTCTCCGTAATGCGTCTCATTAAACCTCCTGGCAAGATAGTCTCCGGTCAGATACTGTACAAGGGCGAGGACTTGCTGACCAAACGCATAACACAATTCGATCACGTTCGTTGGAAGGAGATCTCAATGATCTTCCAAGGAGCCATGAACGCCTTGAACCCCGTCTACACTGTTGGAGATCAAATTGTCGAAGCAATCATGCATCATGATGACACTACGACTGCCGAAGCTTGGAAGACTGCTGAACGACTATTGGGACTTGTCGGAATCGACCCGTCAAGGGCGCACAATTTTCCACACGAATTCAGTGGTGGGATGCGCCAACGCGCAATGATCGCAATGGCACTGGCATTGAATCCTAGCTTGGTCATCGCTGATGAACCCACCACCGCATTGGATGTGATAGTAGAACGACAGATACTAGACCTAATTGGCGATCTCAAACGGAAACTCGGACTCTCGATCCTTCTGATTACTCACGACCTATCTGTGATATCCGAGCTTTGCACGAAGGCAGTGATATTTTACGCCGGTCAAATAGCTGAAATCTCGCCCGTCGCCGCGATGCTCAATGAACCATTGCATCCATATACGCGCTGCTTGCTTGGCGCGTTTCTGAGAGTCGATGGACCGAAGAAGAAACTTGAGCCCATCCCGGGGAATCCCCCAAGTCTGCTAAACCCACCGACTGGTTGCAGATTTCACCCAAGATGCCCGTACGTAATGGAGATCTGTCGCTTAAAAGAGCCGAAACCAACGCAAATGGGAGAACGAATCGTATCCTGCCATCTATTCGCAGGAGGATCCTAAGGCTATGGAAAGACCCCCAATCATCACCGTAACCGAGCTGAAGAAGCTCTTTCCAGTCAGGTCTGGAATCATCACATCGATAATAAAGGCGGAGCAGACATTCGTTCATGCTGTCGACAACATTTCTTTCAAAATTGACAAAGGCGAAATCTTCTGCATTGTGGGAGAAAGCGGTTGCGGGAAGACCACGACGGCTCGGCTGCTTTTGATGCTTGAACGCCCTACTTCCGGGAACATAGAGTTCGAGAATCACGATTTAATCAATATGAACAAGCGGGAACTCAAGAAACTAAGGAAACGAATGCAGGTAGTCTTTCAAGATCCTTATTCGTCACTGAACCCTAGAAAGAGTGTCTTCAAGATAATATCGGAACCGCTGGAGATTCACGGTGTTGTTAATACATATCAAGATAAAATGGCGCGCGTAGTTAAGGCGCTTGAGGCCGTCGACATGACGCCTCCTGAGAACTTCATTTTCAAGTTTCCACATGAACTCAGCGGAGGCCAAAGGCAACGGATAGCCATTGCCCGAGCACTAGCACTGGAACCTATGTTTATCGTGGCAGATGAGCCGGTCTCAATGATCGACGTATCCATGCGAGTGGGAATTCTCAACCTACTTCAAGGGCTGAGAAACGACTTAGGCATCACAATCCTGCTAATCACGCACGACTTGGCGGTCGCACGATATATCAGCGATAGAATCGCGGTCATGTACCTTGGCCGCCTCGTTGAGATTGCTCCCGCCGATGAGCTTATCCAAGAACCAAAGCATCCATACACGATGGCGCTCGTCTCAGCGGTTCCCAGGGTAAGCGCGTCGAAGGCAGAGAGAATCAAGCTGAAGGGAGAAGTACCAACGCCAATTGACATTCCATCGGGATGTAGGTTCAGGACCAGATGTCCTTACGCCGAACGTATCTGCGAAAGCGTGGACCCACCTTTACGGGAGACTAAACCAAAGCATTTGGTCGCATGTCACATCGCTTGATAGGTCATAAGGCACAGTAGAGGAACTGCCCGTGTGATGACCACTATCGAGCGGGATGCACAGTCTCTGCGCTCCAACGAAAATCTGGAAAAGAATCAAACGGAATTGCTGAATGTGTGACTTATGATGAGATCTTGGAGGCGGAGTCAATGCTCGCGAGCAAGGAAGGAATCTTCGCTGAACCAGGAGGCGCAGCACCCGTCGCAGGCATGGTAAAGCTGATTGACACTGGGGTTATAGATAGGCACGACAAGATCTGCTGCGTAATAACCGGTAGCCGTCTAAAGGACCCAGAAGCTGCGCTTAAAGGGCTGAGGCAGGCTCTAATTGAACCCACGCTCGAAGCACTACGACCGATCGCCTCGAACATATCGTGAACACGAACATCAAGCATGAATTTTGGTCCATTGCAACGAGGCGGGATGTCTTAGATCGGCAAGAGTTGGATTTCAGTCAAACTGTATACCGTACGAACTCGTTCTCGCAGGGATTACCATGGGATATCCAGGCCTCCCTTTTCTCAGGGATGTATATCATGCCATCAAGAGTTCTGCTATGATGGGCCTTGGGTTTCGCAAGGTTTACGTGCGCGCATATCATGTTAGGTCTGTTTGCATGATCTCTGAGGAACTCTTGAAAGGTGTTCAGGTTGAGTTTCCCTTCGTTACTTTGTAGGAGTTCCAACATCCTATCGCATCTTGCTTCGCTGTTCACGCGAGAATCACCACTCTTTGGATCAGTGAAACCCTCGGTTCCGTAAACGTAATGATTAGCGTGATGTAGGAAAGCGTTGGACCTCGTTGCCGTTACTTTGAGCGGATTAGCCTCAACGTCAACTATGCCCTTATTGTCCCCAAGCATGAAGTTCAGAGCGTACGCTCTGTCGGCCCTTTCGATTGCGGCGACTGCCCCATCAAGGTCCTTCTGGTTAAGCACCTCTCTAACAATACAAAGCATAGGAACCCCCACCTTCGTCTTCTCGAAACCTAACGCGTTAATGCACACACT